>Ga0209668_10000295_pt1 | contig 20384 bp, 22 predicted proteins | sample FrelakmetPLP11PL_FD_187150 | JGI IMG/M metagenome (GOLD analysis project Ga0209668, IMG submission 187150) | Freshwater lake sediment microbial communities from the University of Notre Dame, USA, for methane emissions studies - PLP11 PL (SPAdes)... | ecosystem: Environmental > Aquatic >... | reverse complement strand
GGGCAAACCAGCCACTAAGAATGGCCAACACAACACCAGCGACAGCACTGATAACCATAGAGGTCATTTTTTTGCTACTAGCGGAATCAGCTTTTGGGGTAATTCGATCCATTTTTATTTTTTTGTTTTATTACACAAAAAAAATTTTTTTTTTTCCAATTTTTAAAAATTTTTTGCGAGGTACGTAGATGAGCACGGATCTAAAAGAAGCGGTACACAGCATTGTCCGTGGACTCTATCGCCATCCTAGAAAGCTATTTCCCTCCCAACAGCCGCAAAGCATCGATCACCGAAGCCTTGAAAGAATCTTTGCTAATCCTGAGTCTTTTGTTGTTTCTCAAAAAGCAAATGGCATTCACATGACGCTTGTGCTCGGCACCTTTCCAGATGAAAATAGAACTCGCTTCTGCTGTGTCCTTGATCGGACCGGCGCTGTATTTTTCTACGAAGTTACCTGTCACCCCGATTATTTTAAGGGCACTTTGATGACTGGCGAAGTCCTGCCGTCAAAATCTCACGAAAAGCTATTTTTGGTGTTTGATGTCGTGGCCGTTTCCGGAGAGTCTTTTCTTGCTAGTGGATACGTTGAAAGAATGGCCGCTGCTCAACTCATTGAAGAACAAGTTATTGCCGGAAATTTTGCCATTAAAAATATTGATTTTAAACCAAAGCCGTACTATTCGCTACACGACTTCCTAACAAAATTTGAGCCAGTGTCCGATGACGATGGGCTTATTTTTATGCCGCGCAACAAACCCCTGACTCAGACGCTGCCGTTTAAGTGGAAAGAGCACCACACCGTCGATCTGCTCATCGAAGCCCGCCACATGGCCAACGGCCAGTGGCAGTGGGAAATTACCCAGCCGCTTGGAATTGGTCGCGTCACGATCGACACCTCCTGTCCTTTGATCAAGACGCTGGAGGATTTTCTTCAGCCGTCGCTGCTGTCATTTGCCGTCATAATGGAGTGCTTGCTCAAAATCTCACTGGTCTCTGAGACTACCGCAGTTCCCGTTAAAATTCGCCACGACAAGGCTACGGCAAACCTGGCGGCAACCGTTTTAGGAACAATTGTGAGCATCAACGACTCGATTTCCCGAGACCATTTAGTGTCGCAGTTTTTAGGTTTAGCAAATTCTATATAAATAATAAAAATATATATTTTTTTTTTTGCAATTTTATTTACCACACGGGAATGAATGAGGGCTGAATTCTGGGAAGGGAATCAGCAAATTGTTTTTTGTAAACGGTAACCTCAGGTCCTTGAGTAGAGCCGTTGCCAATCTGCTCAATGGCTCCATAGGTTATCCGAGAAAATTCTTGGTCAAACTCGGGGGAATTACCAAACCGCGAAGCCCTATTAACGGCACGCATGGACTCATCCCGTCGCTCGCCCTCTAACGCGCCTCCCACCGAGGCTCTGTCCGCCAGCGCGACCGAGTGGCTTCTGTCAATTTTTCCACTGAACTCTGGCATAATTTTAACAAACCCACCGTCAGCCTGGCCGTCGGAAATTCCAGTAGAGCGAGACGCCAAAGCCCTTTCTTTGGAAAGTTTTGTGATGGCCTCACTGCGAGTTGACGTCTCAATTTCATCGAAAGTGCGAAACCCGGTAAGTGTCGCATCCCGGGCATCGGTTATAAGGCGTACCGACGACAAAAAGGCCATTTCATCGGCCAGACGCCCATCGGCAGCCCCGATGGTCGAAGCTAGTGTTTGGCGCTTCGTTGACGCTAAAGTTGAGCCAAGTGACCGATCCGTTACTAACCGGACACTGGCACGGCCTTGTGGCAACCCGTCTCCATCACCAATTGAGCTTTGCTGGGCCCCTAGGCCCCTGGCCTCCTGGGACCCGGTGGTCTCCGTTATGAGCCGAACCGTGGCCATGAAATCCCGGTCTATTGACTGCTGCAAGCCCTGTGTCGATATCTGCTGTCCCACCGAGTACTGGTTTCCCTCCGACGTGTCCTGTCTCGCGGCATTGCGTCGCTGACCCCGCGTAACCGGAGTTACTTTGATAGCGTGGGCGTCTGCACCCGCCACATACTTACTGTAGCGCTGCTCCTCCTTGAGCACGACTTCGCCATCAATGTAGATTTGTCCGGCGTTCACTGACGGGTCAAATACCAGTGTATTCCGCGGAGTCTGGTGAATGTCCACCGCGCTGTAATTAATACGGCCGGGCGCCTGGTTGGCCATCGACATTGTGCCGCCCTGGAACATTGCCAAATGTTCCCGGTTTCCTTGGCGGGCGTCGCTACTGTACGCCGGATTCGTCCGATCAGCGGGCCGGTCAAAGTCAATGTTCTGCACATTCGTCACAGTGTCGTTAAACGTGATTGGTTTGATGGTGGCTTCGCGCTGAGTCGGGGGCATGTACGGGGTCCCGCGGTACGCCGAGACGTGGCCCACGAATCCAACGGCCCGAGTGTCCCAGGCCGGCTCGATTGGCACAAAGCCGTCGCGGTTATTAAATTGCTGGCGAACGTCCTTTTGCTCGGTGATGTCCCGGATCTTGGAGGCGTAGAGCCCCGAGCCCCAGATATTGCGGCCGGCGTCGGGCCCGTACTCAACCTCGAGGACTTCTGTTTTATTCCGGGCAGGCAAGTTCGGGTCCCAGCCGCCGTTGAGCGATGTCATCTTCGGGTTCTGGATGGTGAACTCTTCGGGCAGGTGCCGCGCCCTGTCGGTGTTCGGTGGCGGCACATCGTCCTCGTAGGTTTCGTACATTTGCCCAGTATTGGAGTTCACCATTATGCCAGTGAAGATCCGCTGTTCCGATGCCAGCGTCTCCTGGTTGTACAGGTCCGCCGTTACATTCGTGTAGGTCTGGGAAGCCGGGTCATTCTGCAGGTCCATCCAGTTGCCCGGCACCACCATAATGTCCCGGGGCTCTTTTTCGCCGGGCATCGTGTCGGTCTCCAGGTTCTTCCGGGCGAACCTGTCGTTGTCGGAGCTCAGCAACCAGCATCCCAGGCTCACTTCGCCATCAGCGTTGGGACAGCTTACCAGATTACTGGTCCGCGTCGATACCACTGTGCCACCACTCGGCGCTTCTTCTACTTTCCGAGTGGTGTCGTCGGCGTTTGGACGGACGTCGTCAAGACTCTCGCTTGTTATTCCCGGCTGGCTCGGAGTCGTCGGTATATTGACGCCAGCCACTGTCCCAAGCCAGGGATAAAGCTGTTGGAACTGCTGCGTTGTACTAGTATTGAAACCACTAAGAGGTCCTGGTGTCAATGACGGGGCTTCTACGTAAGCCGAGCTGTAGGCTTGCGGATTATATGGCATTACTTTTTTTGTTATTAAATTTATAATTATAATTAGAATTATAATTATTTAAAAAAAAAAATCAATGCTACCGTGGGTTTTGATTTCCGTGCTCATTGCCGTCCCCATAATTCTTCTATTTCTCTACAATACAATCTCAGCTCACCTGAATTTCCTGTCTGGTAAATCGCGCAAATACTACTACCAATTGGGCTGTGGGATTCTTATTGGATTGGGAATCCTGCTTGCGGCCTTTCGTATCTTCGCCTGGGAAGAAGGACTCGGACCAAAACTGAGCCTGGCTGCTATTTCCATAGTCCTTTTAGGAGGACTCGCGCTTGGCGGCTACGATTTTTTGGCTAGCGGCATGCCGTTTACCATTTCGTCTCTACAGGGCGATAATCCCAAATTTTACTACCAGTGTGTTTGTATCGCAGTTATGTGTATCGGAGTCCTAATTCTGTCTGTTCAATTGACTATTGTATAAAAAACATGGCTCTTGTTTACGTGGCTCCGTCGCGCATCGTTAATGCAGGACTTGGTCTTTTTGCAAAAAAACGGTTCAAGGCAAATGATTTTATTTGCTATTACAGTGGAACGCTGGTGGACTACAATGAAGCCATTTACATCAACCCGACCTACATTGTATCTTTTGAGCTGGGTCGAGGCCTCAAGCTGGTGGGCGACTCGCTCCAGCACCTGGGCCTCTACGCAAACTCAGTGCGCTCGGACTGCGCCGACGTCGTCCAGAACGCAAGATTTAATTTGGCCACAAAGCAGAGCTTTACTGACGGCCGCGGCATGTTTTCAATCGTGGCAACCAGAGATATCGCCAGGAACGAAGAAATTATTGTGGACTACGGGCTTGGCTATTGGAATACGCTGCGCAACTGGAACGTATCGCCGCCTGTCAAGAGCAAGGCGGTAATTGAGCGCGACGAACGAGCATTAGCCCGTAGCATAGCAAAGGCCAAAATTTCTCCTGAAAAATAAAATTAATAAAATATTTAATATTTAATATTTAATATTTTATAAAAAAATGAATTCCAAAGAAAATTCTAAACATCCGGGATACATGCCTGGCTCGTCAACATGCGCCTATAACTTTCCCGACTATAACTACTACGGCGCCTATCCGTACCGGTGCATCCAGGATCCCATTTCTTACCACATCACCTGTTCGGACCGTAACTTCGTTGGGCCCGACTACTCCAACAGCTCCTTTATCGGAAAAAACACTCTTGACCCCAAAGAGCTGCAGTAGATTTTTTTTTGTGTTTTCTCGGATCTTAAAAATTATAAAAAATAAATACATAAAAAAAAAATTAGAAAATTTTCAGTGACAGTGGATGGACATTGGTCCTGAAAGTTTTGACGATTTTTTTCAAGGGCTTAGTCAATTTGCAGATAACACTGCTTCGCAACGAATCGAGCGAGTTCATAGCACCCAGATCGGCGGCATTTACATTGGACCTCAGATGGAAAATTTTAATGTTCCGCTGTCGCTCAACGAGGGCTATTTGCATATGATTGCTTCTGCCCGGAAACTTGCCGATCTTCAGAAGCCCCCAAAAAAGGAAGCCAAGACAGTGCTAGACTCTCTGTGCAAACACTGGCTCATCGATGTCGATAATGTCCTGTCTACCCATCGGTACCAGGCCGTGCGAGTTGCAGAGTCAGTGTTTGGCTTTACGCTCGACGAAGACCCTCAGATGACCCGCCTCGAGACTACCTACCAGTTCCACGCCGGCGTCATTGGCCTGGTCTACGAGGTGTGTCAGCGCTCCAATATCGCTACGTCGTTTGAGCCAACGGCTACCGCTGAGTCTGCTGACAGCTCGGTGCGCGAGAGACCGGCCAAACGCCAGAGAACCCGGTTTGCTACTCCGGCGGGCTCAACAGGAGCCACTGGTGCTGGCGCTGGCACTGCCCCGGTTGAACCCTGGCTTGATAAGCGCCTTGAGGTATCCCGGAAGCTGCACAAGGTTACCGAAGTAGCCTATCATTTGCACGAGCTTCTGCACGCCGTGTACCGCTCAGTGTACGCCGTTGACCCGACTGAGCCTGTTTTTAAACCAGTGAATGAGTTTGATTTGATGCGGTTTTCTCATGTGCCCGACGACCTCAACGCATTTCAGGCCCTGGTGATTGCGCTGTCACGGCACTTTGTGCACCATCGGTACCGGCGCGACGGCGAGATGATCTGCCGGGAGCAAATGCAGGCCGGCAAAACGGCCGGAAAGCTCCTGCACACTCACTACTGGAAACCGGTGAAGTCGATCCGCGAGGCAATCACAATTTTTTGCGACAAGAAGGAGCACGGCAATTCCTGGTCCAATGCCACTCGGGTTTCCTCAAATTTTGAGAACGCCGTCAAGTATTTTACCGATGGCCGCGACGATGATCTGCCCCCGGTTTCGCGGTACCGCAGGCTTTTTTCTTTTCAGAACGGGTTGCTTGTACTGGGCCGCGATTTGCCCAAGTACGTGGGCCCTGAGCTTCGTCCCGATGGCCACGGCCGCTTCTTTTATTTTGACAGCGACGACATTACCTTTTGCTCTTCCCTCATTTCCCAGGACGTGCACTCTTCACGCCTTTTTAAGCGTGACTTTTCCGACGAGTTTGCCCAGATGCTCAATTCTGGCGAGCCCATGAAACCCAACATCCTGATGCACTCGTCAATCCCGGGCTCGCCCCATTTCTTTCCTACGGCTTGGCCTACCCCAATTTTCGACTCCATCCTGGAACGCCAGGGCTACACATTTTTTCAGCGGCCTTATAATCCTGACCACATTACGGTGCCCGTCGTCTCCTCGATGTTCCAGATTTACGCAATGCTCGGCCGCCTGCTCTACGAGGTTGGCGAACTGGATAATTTTCAGGTTGGCATCTTTTTTCTTGGTATTGCTGGCACTGGAAAGAGTATCATCTGCGAAATTGTCTCTAAATTTTACGGCAAAGAGTCCATCGGAAAGCTTTCCTCTAATTGCCAGACTACTTTTGCGATCGCGTCGCTGCTTAACAAGCATCTCATCATCTGCCCGGAGGTCAAGCACAATTTTGGTCTGGCCGCTTCGGACTATCAGAGCATGGTGACTGGCGAGTCGGTAACCGTTAACCGAAAGCACATGGAAACTGTAACGATGCACAAATTTGTCGCTCAGACCCTGTTCACTGGTAACGACTTGCCTCCCTGGGCCGATGCACTTGGCGCTATTTTCCGGCGTATTTTTTGCGTTCGTATGGAGAATGCTGTTCGCGATGACCAGGTCGATACTACTATTGCAAAAAAATTGCGGGTTGAGCTTCCGGCCCTGTTGATGAAGTTTCACGCTTGCTACATTCAGCTGCTCGAGGACTACAGTGGCGTCTCTTTCTGGTCGTTTGCTGACGAGAAGTTCTGCAAGGCCCGGGAAGGTATTGAGCAGGAGCTTAATCCTACGAAAAAGTTTCTGTACAATGCTGACATCCTGGACCGCGACGAGGAACTGGCGCGCCGCGGCGACAATTTCTCGGTCTATATGCCTTACGCAAGGTTCATGGAGCTTTGCACGGATTGGTGCAAGAAGCAGAACATCACGATCCGCACCTCGAGCAGCAATCGCGAGCAGCAGAACAAGAAAATCTTTGACGACTCAATGTACTCTTTCTTGACCATGAATCTGCCCTTTGGTTCTGGCCTTCCTCCGAGACAGGCGATGTTTGTTCTCGGGGTTACCGATCTTTCTGCCCCGCTAACGCTTCCCCCTAATTGGCGAAGTCTTATTGTTGCTCAAAAATAAAAAAAAAATTGTTATATTTATAAAAAATATGTCTAGAGTTCGAAAAAAAAGTAATATGCCTGGGTTTTCCTTGAAAATTGTTTTGCAGGATAATATCAATGACTACCTCGTCGATAACCAGGAGTTTCGCATCGTTGACACTACCCGGAAAACCCGGGCCTATGTGCTGAACGATATTAAGGAAAGAGCTAATTTATATGCTATGGAATTTGGGTTTCCTAAGGTAAAGTGCCACTCTGTTTCCATGGAATTTTTACCAAAAAAAGATGTTTTTTATATTAATTTTAGTGGAAAAATAATCCCGCCAAAATTGATCACAATGCTTAAAAAAAGATTTATTATGCAAGAACCAAGGAGCGGCGATTTCTCTGTAAATGTAGAGGGAAAATATTACTACGTTAAATTTAAGTAAATTGATTTATTGATGCGCGACAGCAAGGACAAGTGCTCTTTTCAATAATCCATCCGTAAATGCACCTCAGGTGAAAATGGTGCTTGCAGGGCAATTGACAGGAGCTTGCATCGATCACAGTATCATCCAAGCAGATGGCGCATATGTCTATCTTATTGGCCGCAGCAAAGATAGGTTTAGCAGCAGTTCTTATCGACCGGACGTACTCCGCCTCTCCTTCGGCGACCAGCACAGTATCTCTAAACAAGGGTTTACCGGTTTCATTGTAGGAAACGTGGGTGCATGTAAATTCAGTGTTGTCGATTTTGTAGATGTGCACTATTTCGCTCCTGCCCATGTAATACCTTTGTGTAAAAAATTCAGAAAACCAAAGAAAATAATGCATTGTCTTTCCGAAGAACGTTTGTAATTTTTTGCAATTATTTTTTTAAACTCAAAAATAAATTTTTAACACTAATTTTTATATTTGGAATCATATACTTACTGCTTAATTTGTCAGTACTTAAGCAATTATTAGACCGGTCGCAGGCTAGAATTTGGCGCTGTTCTTCAATGGAAAAGGTTTGCCATACGAAAGACGGGTCAATGATATCTCGATAAAGCCCTAGGATTTCGTTGTGCGAAACAATTCCTGGATTGGTAAAGTTAAAGGTTCCGCGTTCTTGACAAGCCATCATGTCGAGCATCACTGGCAGTAAATCAGGTAAAACGGACATGGAATTTTCAACGGAACAGATTTTTTTGTAACTGAGAATTTTTGTAAGAAAGTTTCGCGGCATTGTAATATCTGCAGTTATTGGCATACGGATTCGTAAATTAAGCACGGGATAGTGGTGCAAAATTCTATCGGTAAAACCTTTAACGATAGAGTAACTCGACCCAAAAAAATTGGGCTTATCGCTTTCCAAATAACCCGTTGTTTCGTCCCCAACGGTGTGTTGCTCGTCATAGGAAAAGATACATCCTGTGCCCATATAGGTCAAGTGTTTTTTGTGGCGCTCCGCCAAAATGGCCAAATAGAGCGGTGAAAAAAGATTATCACGAACATTTTCAAAGAGTTTTCCCGGTTGTTCCAAGTAGTCAATTGTAGTAAAATTTCCGCCGTGCGTCCGGCCAATCAGGCAGAGAAGATGCGTTGGCTTGATGGTTAAAAGTTCTTGCTCGACTGCCGATTCATCATCAACGCGACAGTCGGATAGAGCATGCTCAATGCTTTGTGAAATCAAGAGGCTGACAACCTGCTGGCCAATCCAGCCACGATGGCCATATAATAAAACTTTCATTGCCATTTTATTATAATTCTTTATTTTCGCACCCAAAGCGACTAGCAGGCGCATTTGGATTTAGTACATTTTGGACAATAAAATTTTCACGGATAATATGACTTTGCGTATTTTTATCTTTTTTTTTACTTGCTGTTTTGTATTGCGGGGATTTTATTGTTTTCATTACCAAAAATAAAATATTACCAATAAAATCTTTGTTTTTTTCCTCCACAAGTTTATTCAGGTCTTCGCCCGCAATCTGGGTAAAAGACTTCCAATTGTACTCATTCAATTTTAATATTATAAATAACATCCACCAGCTCAGAAAAATGCAGTAATCAATATATTTTACCGAACTTTTTTCTTGAAACATAATTTGAAGGTAAATGACTGATGGTGCTTCATGATTTATTGGCCGGTTGCCCCTGTAGTATAATTTAATATCTTCCGGTTCGTAGTCTTCGTTCCGAACTAATTCGCTTGGTTCGCTTTCAGATTCTTCTTTTGGTCGATTTTCATAAAAATCATTATTTAAAAAACTAACGATTGATTCTTCGACACTGTACATTGAAATGTCAATTATATTTTCTTCCAATAATTTATTTGCAAATAAAGTTTTAAAATCATCGAGTGAAAAATCATTAAATATATTAACCGCTGAATCAATTACAACAATTTTCTTAAACTTTCTATCTATTAAAATTTTAAATTCATGACCAGCTGAAATTTTTTCATCGGCATCGTCGCTTCCAAATTCCAAAATTTTATTACTTGACGATATAAACACTAAAAACCTTGGATTGTTATTAATTTGACAAATATTTTTGAAATCACATAATTCAATCCTATCAATTCTTTTTGATTTTATATTATTGTAGTAAATACCAAATTTAAAAAAATTGACTTGACCGGGAAATCTTAAGTTAAAAAATAAAATAAAAAAAATTTTAAAATCTTTTTCTTTTAATTTATATTTATCAAACGCTTCATTTTTATTAAGAAAATCTTCCCGAATATAGTCGCTCTCTGGTAGCAATTCAGCAAATCCTGACGGAAAATACAGGCCAGTGGCAACTGCACTCTCCTTCATTCTAGTTATGCATTCGTAAAAAGATCCGAGTTCCGTGCTATCGTGGATTATAATATTCTCTTTTGGTACATCTTGTTCCTTAATACTTAAAAAAAAATTTATGCTTTTCCCAGTGTCTTCCAATAGTTCTCTAGCAAACGTGTAGCAATTCAGAAAAAATCCTTGTGTGTCGCGATTGTCTTTAAAAACAACAGTCATTGCCTTGCAATTTGCAAGCAAAAGCGACTCTTCGGCACATGTATCATACAGGAAAATAAAGGAAATGTCTGAAAATTTAAGCAGTGGAAACAACTCGTGAAAAAAAAATGTGGGGCTTTGTATTCTATCTTCCATGAAATGCTGGAAAATTGCATAATTTTCTGCATCAATTGGTGGCGTATACGAACAAAAAAAATTATTTAATATAAGATTACTATTTAGATATTCGGAAAAATAAGTAGGCTTATCGTTCCAAAAATTAAAATTATTACTTTCTACAAAATCAGGATACTCCATATGTTTATTTTATTAAATAATTAACAAAAAATAATACTTTTGTCCTCAAAAAGCTGAGGATTGAAAAAAGCGTTGTGCAAGTAGCAAGCATTAATGAAATTTGAGCCCAGTGAATTTCCCAAATAATTTGTGGAGAAGCTCATGCTACTGCCAGAGACAATCCAGCCATCCAGGCTGTTGTCTTCGGAACCACCATTGCCAATAAAGGACCGGTCATCCCAGGCATTTACAATTACCAGCACAGAGTCCGTGCCGGCCAAAGTTCCCGGCGGCCCAAAGGGATCAGCACTCACATTTGCTGGGTGCTGTAATTCCGGCGCTGCGCTTCCCGGTAGCTCACCGCCATTCATAAATTTCATAGTGCGCGACTTGTTTGGCGAGTTTGCATTAAAATCAGGGTGGTAAATCGTCAGCCAATTTCTTTTTGACGTCATCTCAGCAAGACTTTGCCTGTACAGGTAGTATATTTCGTCGTAGACCAGCGCAGCAGGTCCCAGCCAGACACCCAGGCCAATTTTTGTAATCCTCAGAATAACATTCTTATTGGTTTGCTTCCTCACTTCATCTACAGCCGCAATAAGCTGCAAAAACATACTACGCATCAGTTCATAGTAGCGCATCACATTGACTTGGCCATTTTCAATAACAAATTTAGCGTCTTCGGTATCGGCTCGCTCCAGATTAACTCCCCAAAGGTGCACGATGTAGGCTTCGTCCGCTATATCACTGTCGAGCGGAGTATAGCCCAAAATAGCGTAGCGCATATGGTAGTCGGTGAGCTTGTCTTCTGCCAGTGCTCGGTCTTTGCCGTAGCCCAGGAATTTCACCATCTTATTTTCATTGATGTCCTCGTATCGCGGGCCTTTGATATGGATCGGGTGCCGGTACTGCAAATTTGATCTCACCTTATCTAAATTTAAATTGGCCGGCACAATAAGTCGCATACTTGCCCTAATTTTATTGCCCATGCCACTATTGTAAGTATTGGCCACAAAATTTTTATTTAGATTTAGGAACTCATACTTGTAGATTGACAGTACTTCATCCAGTGTGGGCGGTTTATCAAGAATTCGGACTTGTGGCAATTTCTGTGGCCTTTGAGGTGTTTTTTCGGGCGATGCTTTAGGTTGCGCCATTGTTTTTTCTGGTGACACTTTAATTGGCGTCATAGGTTTTTCTGGCGATACTTTAGGTTGCGCCATTGTTTTTTCGGGCGATGCTTTAGGTTGCGCCATTGTTTTTTCGGGCGATGCTTTAGGTTGCGCCATTGTTTTTTCGGGCGATACTTTAGGTTGCGCCATTGTTTTTTCGGGCAATGTTTTTCCAAAAGATACTTTGTTCATTTGCGGCAATTTTTTTTCAGGCATTTCGACTAGCGGCAAATTGATTTGAGGGATGGGAAAATTTTTAAAATGTATAGCGACTGGCGGTTTTTTTGACATCCGGTGCACATTGTTTGTTGCCCGGTGCCGTATCTTTGCAAAAAACTTTTTACAATCTGACTGGTTCATTTCCCGATAAATCTTTAAAAAAATGTTTTCAAATGGCTTGTAGAGATGATAGGCAGTTTTCCAGTGCTGATTGACCTTTGTCAAAACCTCGATAATGGCATCGGCGCGATACTTGATAGGCAAGCTAATGGCTGCTTTCATTTTTTCACAGAGACTTAGCAGTTTGGTTGGTAAAAACTCAAACATTTTTGTTTCCCAAAGCAAAGATTCACAGCGTAACATTTTCCGAAAGGTGTTTTTAAAAAAATCAATTGCATCGGCCGCCTTTAATTTAGCAAACATAGACAGAAAAATATCGACATAGCCAGTCAGCTTACTGCTTGCAGCTTTGCTGTTTATTTTAGAATGTCCGGAGTACGCCTGTATCATGTAGCAGATTGACCGGAGCTCTAATGGATCCGGATTTGATTCCTTTTTGCAGTCATAGTACATTTTAATTAGCGCCAGAGTGTTGCTCGTCCGGGTAACGGGCGCTGGCGGCGACTTTAGCAGGCAAAAGAGAAGTGCTTGCGCTTGCATGCAAAGCATCTCGTCCACTACTATACACTCTTCTGGGATTTGAGTATTTTCCGTGCAATCCGATCCCATAAAAACCCTGTCAAATACCAGTTCTGGGATGCTTCCAAACAAATCTTCAAATTTTTTTAAGCTTGAGATTATGCCCGAAAGTCCGGGATTAATTTTTTCTGCAAAGCACAGTGCAGTGCATCGCCGAAGTCCGCGCACGCCCTTTGCCTCCATTTCCGGCATCTTTTCGACATTTTTCCACAATAAATCCTTGCCCAGGACTTTTATTCTGCCATCAACTTCCTCTATTTCTTTCGCTAAAATCATTTCCATAAAAATCAAATTTTTTTCGTTTTTGCTTGCATCGCTGTAGGTTCGCTTTGCTTTCAGTACAATTTGGGTTAAATCCATTTTTTTTATTACAAAAATTAAATATATAATTATATAATTTATCATCGTGGCTTATTCATCAAATAATACTGTCCCGCTGATGAAAGGATTCGCGCACAGGTCAGTAGCGGATGGCATCTCCAAAACAGAGTCGTGATGATAGTCCCACTGATGCTCCACAACACAAAGGCTTCGTGAACAAAGTGCCTGTTTAACTTTAAAATAAAAATTAAGGTCGTAAAATTTACAATGTCAAATATTTGCGGAAAATTGGTGCTTATGTACAGCGCACTCAATAGCGCAACAATGTCCCAAAAAATATAGTCCATTCCTATTTATACAAAGCTTCCGTAAACAGGATCTACTGGATAGCAAACAACCGCACCGTCATTTGTTACAGTGCACATACGGTTTAGGTCATCGTAATAGTACGGATAGGGATAATTGTAGCCCCCGGCCCCGTAATTATAGCCCCGGGCCCCGTAATTGTAGCCATGGTGGCCGCCGTGGCCATAGTGGCCTCCTCCGTGGCCATAGTGGCCTCTGCCGTAGCCTCCGCCGTGGCCGCCGCCGTAGCCTCCGCCACCGCCGCCGCCTCCATGACCTCCGCCGCCGTGGCCTCCGCCGTAACCTCCGCCGCCTCCATGACCGCCAGGCATTTTTTAATTAATTTATTTATTAAATAAAAAAATTTTCTTATTAATATAAAAATGGATCAGAAAACAATATCAATTATTTTATTAGTGCTTTTTTTAGTAGTCGTTCTTCTTTTATCAGTGGCTTTATTAACTAATTCATGGTCAATAGTAAAGTTTACGGGAACGTCAACAGATGTATCAGCCCAAAACGTTAACTTTGGCCTTTTCCGAGGAAATTTTGGTACAAATTCGTCTAAGAAAACTTCGGATAATGTTGGCTCAAAAAATGCTCTCTACGCATGTCAAGCCTTTGCTATCGGTGGTGTATTTTTAATACTTATTGGCTATGCACTACTGATGTATAGTGGTTATAATATGGCTGTAATAGCAATAGGTATTTTGGCACTCGGATCCATTTCCTCAATCATCGCTGCCATTATCTGGGGCTTTGACAAAAATCTAAACAGACGTAATCAACAAGGAACACAAAATGTACCAATGTTAAGTAATGTTACAATGACCGATACTTTTGGCTACTCATGGTACATCCAGCTCATTGTTTCTCTAATAAGTGCAGTATGGGTTGGCTTCATGGCCTACCAAATTTTTATAAAAAAAAACTTAAATATAGCCAATTTATAAAATAAAATTTTTTATTAAAAAAAATTTTAATAAAAAAAATGTCTGCTCCAAAATGCCCCGGTATGAAAGGCGCCAACGTCGACGGCGTTTGCCAAAATCCTTCTATGTTACCATGTAGTAATCCTGCAGCCCAGGTTGTGCTCAGTGACCCATCCTATAACTCGGGCTACTGTCTCTCTGCTAAAAGAGCGTGTCCAATTGGACTCGTTCCAGGAATCGTTGAGTCAACTGGAAACAACAACGGTTGTTTTCTGCCAGCCTCTTGCCAAGAAGCCAAAGCAGGGCAATTTTGCCACGCTTCTTCCGGAACTGTAAATTCCCTGCCCTGTTCTGCCCAGGAAACTTCTTTTTTTACCATGACAAACCGAAGACAACCTGTCCACGTATGTGCTACTTTTTTGCCAAAGGCATGTGAAGCCGGTACTGTCGGACAGTATTGTCACGCCTCAACAGGAACCCTAAACTCTACAGCATGCATGCCCCAGGAAACTACCTATCCTGCATTTGCTGCTAATGGAGATTCTATCTACGTCTGCTCTACTATGAAATAAAAAAAAATTATATAATTTATATATTTTTATTGAGCATTTTGTACAAACAAAAGCAAGAAAGAAGCATTGCGCAGCAATTTTTTTAAATTTTTTTTTAAAGGAACTAAATCTTTGCGAAGGTAGTGCAGCCGACAAATCGAATAGTTATTTTTCATTCTTTTAAATCTTTCTTGCCATTTATTAGCTTCGCCTTCAACGGCCATCGAAGCTTCCATTTTTTTCCAATCTACTGATATTTCACTTTCTGCAAACGGAAACAGCCGATCTTCCACATCTCGAGCTCGGTCCAGTACTTTAAAAATGTATTCTTCTGCAATCTGTTTACTTCCTTGCACAAATTCGTTTCTAAATAATTTTATATTATCGTCAATTTTTTTAAAAAGCAGTCCAACTTCATCGTCCTCAATCGTCGGCAATATTTTTTGGATTTGTCGAGTTACTGCTTCTTGACTCCGCATATGCTTGGTGGTTGGTTTAGGAGCAAGCTTTGCGCTCCTTTTTGCGGCTGCTTTTGTCCGGGCCATCTTAAATTTGTGATGCTTTTGTGCATGCTACTGTAAATAAAATAAAAAAAATTTTAAAAAAACACAACTTTATTTATCCTTCGCGCCAGCGGATGCCGCACGCCGGATTTCTACAAAGGTAGAATACGGTCATTGGCTCATCGGCGCTCCGAAGCTGCCGTTGCCAGATGAGCGGGTTCTTGGTCTTGCAGCGCCGGCAATTGAGTCCGTCACAGGCTGCCGACGAGCCAGTCAGGTCGTCCAGCACGAGCGACTCTGTTTTCTCAGCGTTCTCTGCATTCCTCCGGAGAGTCTTTGCTAGGCGCGATTCCGGAAATTCCATTGCCCATTTCTCGAGTGATTGCGACATCGGCCTTGCGTTTCTGTTCGCCAAGAAGCACAAAGTAGTCTTGTGTTTGCTTCTCTCCGGCCGCTATGAGTTCCTGCATCGCATTGGCGTCGGGCTGGTAAATTGTTCCGGCCGCCGAAGTGCACCGAATCGTAATAACATTGCTCGATTTGATGTCTTTTCCCCGCTGGCTCGCCACAAAGAAAAAGTGCAGCTCGCACATGTACATCAGGTACTGGAGCACCGAGTGGGTGCGTGGCGAGTAGCCCATCACAAGACTCGGGGACCGCTCGGGCTTCAGCAGGATCCCCAGCACTTCCGAGTCGGCTTGGTACCCAAAGCGAAACCCATTTGCCATCGCCCCATCCACCGCGTACACCGTGGTCTTGTCATCAACCCGGATTGCCACCGGGCCAAAAAGCGGCGGAATCGCCATTGACGCCATCAGGCAATCGACCACTGGCCACTCCGGGCTATTGTCAACGCTTGCATCGTACTCCCCGTCCGAGTCAGTGCCTTCGGTTGGCCCGTCGCGCCCAATAATTGTGATGCCAATGACCAGCCGTTTCTTCGTGTACTCCTGCAGCCGCCGGAACGTTATCCCATCGGCTTCGTCCGCCGCAATGCCCCGGCTTCGCAACGCATCCACAATTACCTTGTGCAAAAAGGTGCGCATATCAGCAAGCCCAAAATTTCGGGGCAACTTTGCCATATCGGGACAGTATACCGGGGCCCGCTGGTAGTGAAGCAGGAGCTCCAGCGAGGTAAATCCCAGCGACAATAAAAATGCCGTCATGGCCCCGGCACTGGTGCCCTCGAACGACCAGTAGTGCTGGTTCAGACAGCGGCAGTTGAAGTGGCGCTCCAGTGCCTGGACAACGCCGATGTACGCCACGCCCTGTTGACCACCCGCGGATAAAACTAGCCGACTCGTCATTGTTTTTTTGTGTTAATTAATAAATTTATATGGCTATAAATCTCTACTCGGCTGCCAAGAAGATGCGTTTTATTTACGACGGAAAAACTTGGTCTATTGCCAAAGAAGAAGAAACTACCGCCGAACCTACCGCTGAACCTAAGGTTGAAACTATCGAACAGCTACTTGTGGAAACGGTTGAAAGCTACCAGAACATGGTGCAGCGCTACATCAGGATGGAGAACAATTCTACGGGCCCAGCAATGGCGGCGGCATACTCAAACCTGCGCACCAAATAATTGAGGAACAGCATTAGGCCAATTGCCACGTTGCCTGCTACAATGAAGGCAATGCCTTCTTCGATTAGGTCGCGCGAGTTCCATTTTTCAATAATGCCGCCTGGCGTTCCATCTTTTTTGCCGTAATAAATAACTATTGCGTCTCCGGTTTTATATTCTTTGTCCGAGTGTATCCCGGAAAAGGTGTGAAAGTAAATAGTGTTGTCTCCGGGTAACGTGTAGCTAATTTTTACGTCGTAGCACGAAATATTTGAAGAACCGCTTGTTTGGTTTGTTGGTGACGTGCAGTTTGCAGAAATTACTTTTCCCGATATTTGCTGTGAGTGATCATTTCGCGCCATTATCATCCTTATCCCGTACACAATCATCACTATCCCAAAAACCACAGTAAGCACTACAAGGATTAGAGTCAAAACTCGTCCAAGACTTGCAGAACCTTTTACAAGGGCGTTTGTAGGCTGTGCGTCGGTTTCGGCCATTTATTTTTTTATAAAAATTTTTTTAATTAATATTTTTTTTAAAAAGAATGTCAACAATCAACAAAAAAATTTCGTGCATTCTTTGCGGAAAAAAATCAAAAATTTCAAAGTACTTGACTGACCGCAAACAGTGGCTCTACTGCTGCACCTCTTGTCTCGACGAGCCCGGCACCATCGCGGAAACCTGCTGTCATTGCGACTCGCTCGCCCGCTACTTCAAACCCTACCACAAAGAAACCTCAGGCTTCATTTGCCTGCTTTGCTACCTCAAGATTGCAATAAAAAACGAGTAATGCTTTATACTTTATAGAAATTCCGAGCACAGCCCTCAATAAAAAATTTTGACATCCCAGGAAACCTTTGCTTGCGACAGTTTTTATGGAAATCAATTGTCCTGTTTTCAATGTAAATTTTCAAATTCTCGTCAAAGCTTTTGGGCATTTCTCCGATAACACAGTCAACCGCAATTCGCAGGACACTTTGGATGGTATACGCTGGATCAAGAAAGCTTGGGATTTCGGGGTAATTGTCGTTAATATTATTCATCGACTGCTGCACCCGTTGCCAAAGCGCGGTGTTTGCCTTAAGTCTGCGTGCTCCACCAGTTCCATATTTTAAAAACATGGCTATGACTTCTTCAAAAAAATCAGGGTCGCGTTGCTGCAGTACGGCAAGGTCGCTGGTTCCAAATTGTTTTTTAACTGCTGCAATGCGTTTCCGCTTGATAGCACTGGGCTGACAGGCAGCCCGAAGCCCAACGGGTCCTTGGTATTTGATTAGCGCAAAGTCCAGGACATCGCTTTCCAACATCCACGGCGGACCAGATCGACCGTCGCGTCCCAGCCAAGATAGTTTAATCATATCGTCTGTACTGACCTTGTACTTTTTTTTTGCATCTCTCCAGCTAATTACGTTGTTGCCAAACCTTTTCTGGATAGTCAGGTAAGACAATTGCAACTTAATAGGTGCTTTTTTGGAATGTTGCAGGAGTGTCCAAGCACGTCGCGTCAACAAGTTACATTCTTTGGAGACGAGTGCAGTTGAGAGCAGTATTTCCGGACAGAGGAAATGGGGAAACATGAGTAAAATCTCTAAAATAAGGGAATAGTTTTTTAGAGGCTCGTGATGCTCGGAGTGCATTATAGCGTAGAGTTATATTTAAAATTAACCCTAATAAAACACAAAGGCTTTATTATTTTACAAAAATATTTTTTAAGCACATGCAAGAATAAAAATTAAACAATCAAACACAAAATCTTTATTTTTTAAACATTTTAACCAACATCAACACAGAGGCGCTGCACCCATATACTGAAAGTTTTGGCACATTGGCCAGAGCCCCGACGCCAGTAATAGCAAAACAGTGGGACAAATCAAGATCTTGAACTCCACCGAGCGCACTGACATCTGTAATTCCAAAACAATTGGACAACTTAAGCTTGGTTACTCTACCAAGAGCACTGACGTCTGTGATTCCCGGACAATCAGACAAATCAAGATCTTTGACTTCGCCGAGTGCACTGACGTCTGTTATTCCAGGACAGTTGAATAATGTTAGTTTTTTTAATTTATTGAGGGCACTGACATCAGTAATTCTTCGACAATTTCCTAAATTAAGATCCTGAACTTTACTAAGCGCACTGACGTCTGTAATTTCAGAACAATTGTATAAAACAAGAGTTTTAACTTTGCCGAGAGCACTGACGTCTGTGATTTTAGAACAATTCCACAAATTAAGATTGTAAACATTGACGAGCGCACTGACGTCTGTAATTTTATCACAACATGCTAGATCAAGATACTGAACTCCGCCGAGAGAACTTACATCGGTCAGAAATTCACACCAAGATAAATTAAGAGTGTGAACGTTTCCAAGCGCACTTACATCAGTCAAAGCACCACACCCGGATAAATCAAGAGTGTGTAGATTTCCAAGCGCACTTACATTTATCAGATTTCCACACTGAGATAAACTAAGAGTGTGTACGTTTCCAAGCGCACTTACATCTGTCAGAGCATCACATTCAGATAAATCAAGAGTATGTAGATTTCCAAGCGCGCTTACATCAGTCAAAGCATCACACCCGGATAAATCAAGAGTGTGTAAATTTCCAAGCGCATTTACATCGCTTAACACCCGGCAATTGGTTAAATCAAGAGTGTGTATATTTTTAAGCGCACTAACATCGGTTAACCTCTGGCAATTGCATAATTTAAGAGTGTGTAATTTTCCAAGAGCGCTGACATCAGTTAACTGAAAACCGCAAATTAACACAAGAGTGTGTAAATTTTCGAGAGCACTTACGTTTGTCAGAATATTACAGTCAATTAAATTGAGAGTGTGTAATTTTCCCAGAGCACTTACATCAGTCAGATATTTGCAGCCATTTATATCGAGAGTGTGTAAATTTCCAAGATCACTGACATCAGTCAAGTTGTTACAATTTTTGATATAAAGATGAGTAATACCCTGCAATGAATTTGAAACAATCCAAAAATCAATATTGCTTTTAATTTTCAATTTATTTGCAGTTGTAACAAAGGGCACGTCCAACCAATTTGTTCGTTGACTGCAGTAGTGAAGGCTTTTGGAAGCATTGGATATGCCAGGCGGGCATGTAAATTGTAACTTTTTCTTTGCCAGCGCGACTGTTGCGACATTACGGCAATCGATTGATGTTTGTCTCAATGCCAACAGCGGATTCAATCTTACTTTTTTTAAAATGTAATTGAGTAACTCGTAGGGTAAATCTTGCAATAACATGACACGCGACCACAAAAATAATAAAATTTTCTATAAAAAAAATTTATTTTGCTAATTGTCACTAGTCATTCAACAAACACAAAAAAATAACACAAAAAAATTTTATTACTGAGTAAAGTAGTTGTTGATGGTGCGCGAAGGTGCTTTTTGCGATTGCGGAACGACGGGCGCTGGCATATTTCCGGTAAGACACTTGCGCACAACATCTTCAATCCACTCATTGTCCTTGACGTCGTAGGTAAATACTGAGCGATTGCCCGAACCTACATATTTTTCAGTGCTTTGTGGTTCCTTGTCAGGGTTGCGTATTCTAAACTCTGTTGCAACTGCTCTTCCAAGAGAAACGCGGTGCTTCTCGACAAAGATTTTATTGAAGCCCAGCTTTCTTCCAATTGTAGTGACGTCGTCGCAAAATCTTGTTTCTTGGGATGCACTGCTTTCGCCAGTAATTAAAAATTTAGCCTGGTTGAGTAAAGCCATTCCAATATCTTTGCAGAGCGCCTTGACATGGGCATCATTGG
>Ga0209668_10000294_pt1 | contig 20474 bp, 15 predicted proteins | sample FrelakmetPLP11PL_FD_187150 | JGI IMG/M metagenome (GOLD analysis project Ga0209668, IMG submission 187150) | Freshwater lake sediment microbial communities from the University of Notre Dame, USA, for methane emissions studies - PLP11 PL (SPAdes)... | ecosystem: Environmental > Aquatic >... | reverse complement strand
CGCGAGGAGCAGCTTCGCAAGAGGGAGGAATTCGTTGCGAAGCAGCTTCGCGAGGAGCAGCTTCGCAAGAGGGAGGAATTCGTTGCGGAGCAGCTTCGCGAGGAGCAGCTTCGCAAGAGGGAGGAATTCGTTGCGAAGCAGCTTCGCGAGGAGCAGCTTCGCAAGAGGGAGGAATTCGTTGCGGAGCAGCTTCGCAAGGAGCAGCTTCGCAAGAGGGAGGAATTCGTTGCGTAATAGTTAGTCTGAAGCATGGTGCTTTGGATTGGATAATATATAATTGACTAATTCAAAGAACTATATTTGTTTATTAAATGATTTTATACATATTTATGCAATCAGCCTAGATTGCATAAATTACAAATCAATATAGGAATAGGTATAAAATTATAAATTGCAATTATGTTACTGATTTAAGATTATATACATATTAAATTTAATATGTGTATGGAAAATATAATTATCATTGCAGTTTAGAACCATTCTGAACCATTTCGACCCCTATTGTATAAAAATTGTCCTTGATCTTTTGTCAAACAAAGACAACCAGCATCCTGGAAAGTGTTGCTACACATCATTCTAGAAGGCACATACTTTCCATTTTTAAGCCCATCACAAACATAAGGATCACTTTTTTGTTTAAAAGGAGTTGGCCATTGAGCTGAACAGCATGATTTAGAGCATAAGTTATTTTGTACAGACATTTCTCCATTGGCACCATCATCTAAAAAGTAATATGAATCGGGTATATCTGAATATATTCTAGAAAGCACTGGTGATGGCCCATTTTCAGATCCAGGTCCATCAACTAATGAACCAACAGTCACACCAACTTTAGAATCTTGAGGAGCAACAGGAGCAACAGTAGTAGCGGGAGTAGCAACTTCTAACACGGCAGATTTACCGTCAAATCCCTCACTTTTTCGTGAACGAAGTAATAAAACAACTACAACCACAACAATAACTACAACTACAACAGCAGCCACAACAATTGCCATATTTTTCTTATCTGAAAGCAAGTTTAACATTATAGGATTATATATAGTAAGAATTGAAAAAATTTATTATATTATTTATAATTTATACTCGATTGAATAAACTGGCAAATAAATTGTATCAATGACCCATGCATCATCTGTGTCTTTTATACGCGCATGATAATCTATATGTAATTTATATTTATTCAAAATTTTATTAAGATTTTTAATATATTTTTTGTCTTGGGCAATAACAGAATAAAAAGTATGTAGTGAGAATTCTGTACCATATTTTCCAATTGCTGATTCTTGTGATTTCCACATTGTTTCAATAAATTGTTTATAAAATTTATCTTCATTAATATCAATCTTTTTATCATCTGTATCTTTTTTTCTAATAATATACATGCCTTCTGGTGCAATGACAATAGATCCTTGTGTTCTTCCTTCATTGTAGTGATCAATAAAATGAAAAATATCACTGATGCTTGGAAATTCATATAATATACCTTGTGATGATCTTGCTCCTGGTACTGGTGTTGGTGGATGCGTATGAAAAATATATTCATAATCTAATGCCTCTATCATATTTTTTGGCAAGAATATGTCATCATCATCTGGGCTGACCCTTGTTGTATTACCAGAAACAATAATTTTCTCAAGTCCCGTATTATTAAAATCTAAAAGACCTGTATGTTCAGAATATTTATATTTTTTTAATTTATTATCTTTACTTCTTTTAAATTCTCTCTCGCCGTAAATTTTCTGACCACCATGAATCATCAATGCATCCATTATTAAAATTTGATTTCTATCTATTCTTAAATATTTCTTATCACTCTTAATAACTTTCTTCCCATTTATTCTACCAATAACTTTAGATTTAGCCTTTGATACATTTGAATATCTATAAATGAAATCTATAAATTCATCACTTGGAACAATATTATGTTTTTTAATATAATGTTTGAATCCAGTTTCCCATCTTATATTGTTAATAGAATATATTCCATGTGTAATATTTTTTTTCCCACATATAATGCAATCTTTATTAAATGTTTCATTCTTTTTATAGAAAATGAAATTTTTATGATTATGTAATTTTTGTTGAACATCAAGTAAAATGGAAACAAAATTAGTTTTATCATCCCATTCATCTGTATTTTCAATTGGAAATGGTAATAATTTATTATTCGAGTCTAATATTTTTCTCTTGATATTGTCTCTCCATAATCCTTCGTATTTATATCGAACTTTGTTTATAATCAAAGTGTTCATTATATTATAGAATAATAATAAATTTAACTAACTTGTAATATTTTTGTTAATGCTATATACTCAATTTTATCCATTTGACTTCCTTGATTATCCGAATATTTAATTGGAACATACCAAATAGCATTTATCATATAAAGTGCAAATCGTATAATTCTATCAAGGTTCTGACTTGAGCAATAAAAATTGCTGTTATTTGTTATAAAATATAATTCTTCAAGTTCAAGATCCCTGAATTTATTATGATCTTTTTCTAATGTTTGGGGAAAATCTTTTATAACTTTTAGCTTTTCAGAAAATTTTCTATTAATAAAATCTATACCCCATCCCCAATACCAAACAGATAATCCAATATTATATAAGCCAAGAATACAATATTCAGCTTTTAATATTATTTTTCCATTTGATATAACTTCAATGATATTTATATCATTCTCGTTAATAAAATTATAATCATATTCCGTTGTTGTGTCTAATTTTTTTTGAATGTCGGTTTTTATATTTGTGAAATAATTATCTATTTTTTTATAGAATTTTGAAGACATATGTATTTAATAAAGAAAAAAAATTGATAATATAATGAATTGCAAAATAATATTTATTAAAAAACTGACAAAAATGTTAGAAACCAGATTCAACAATCCATCATCATGTCATGAATATAAGGAATATTCCTTAAAATGGTTGCCACAAAATTTAACATTAGAAGAGTACCAAGTTGATGATTTTAAAATTGATCCAAGAAATACACATGATATGTTTGATCAAGTTACAAATTACATACACGAATTAGAACCATATGTCAAACATTTGACAACAGCTTCTTATTTAAGACAAAAACATTATGAGGAATATATTGCAGGAAAATATATTGAAGGTATAGAACATACATATTGGCGCATAGGATTAAACAAAGTTGCAGAAGATGCAAACAGAAAATTATCTTATTGGACAAATTTTAAAGAAAAATTATTCACAAAATTAATCAAAATAGAAGAAGCTCGTCAAATTGTTGAAGAGAAAAGAACATGGCCAGATGTTGATTTTGATATCAAAAATATTGAGTATAATGCTAAAATAAAATCGAAATATATTGTCAATAAACCTAAAATTACTGAGGAAGAAAGGAGAAAAAATAATGCTATTAGAAAGAAAGAAGAGCAAGATCGAAAGAAAATAATAAAAGAAAATAATGAAAGAGATAATAGATTTTTGGATGATTTAATAGTTCGAACAATGAAAATCAGAGAACTTGCAAGAAAAGAATTTATTGAGAATGGCGGCATATTTGCTACAGAATTGATTGATGAACTCAAAAGTGATGATCCATATAGCTCAAAAATATTCAGAAGAGCAAGAAAATATCCAAAAAGAGAAAAAGGACAACATGTTCTCATAGATTTTGAATCAAATGATAATATGTATGAATTGGCAAGATTATATTTTTCAATAAGAAATATGCACAAAGGTAGTATTTTAGTTGATTTGACGTATATGTTTTATTATCAAGAATTTAGAAAAGTCTATATCGAAGTTTCTTATAAAGAAATGGAATATAATGACAAAACGAAAGAAGGGATATTAATGTTGATACGAAGTATTACAAACGATGAAATTAAAAGTCTTAGAAAATATTTTTTAAATCATTTTTCAAAACATGTTGAAAACAAAAATAAAATGTTAAATTATATAGATTTATTGCATCAAACACGCCATACAGCGATGGTTTATGAAAAATTAGGTTATTTGAAACAACTAATTGAAGCATTTAATTCGCCAGACGAAGATGAAATTCCCGAAGATGATAAATCAGATGGATTTTATGATGAAAAAATATATAGTTTTATTGATTTTTCTAATTTTCAAGAAAGACTATGTCATTTTAATGAAATGGAACAGTTACTATATGTTGATGCAGATATTTCAAAAAAATTTAGGATAGCAAGAAAAATTGTTTGTCAATTTATGAATTTGAATGACCAATATTATGTTGAAAAAGATAAAAATATAACAAAAACCACAAAATGTAAAAATCCTTCATGTAGAGTATGCAAACAAATATGTTATTGTAAAAAATGTCACAGTAAATTTATTCAATATTCGCCGGATAATTCCGAATAATTATTTTATTAAATTATACAAAAATATGTTCGAAAAGTTATTTAAAATATATTCACTAAAATATAAATAATGAATACAAATTATAATGAATTATATGTTGAAAATAATAAAAAGATTTTATGTTTCAATATGTTAAATTATGGAAAATGCAATTATGGTAATAAATGTGACTATGCTCACAGTTTATCCGATCAGAAAATAGAACCATTAAGATATAAAGCATATTCAATAATAAAAGCAACCGAAAATTTAAAGAATATAGATTTGATTGAAGATAAAAAATTATATGAAGCATTACTACAATTAACAAAAATGTGTAGTTTATGTAATAAAAACTTATGTCCAGGGGGATATAATTGTAGAAATGGTGCAATAAATGTAAAATCGAAAATATGTTATGATGATTTTATGTTTGGAAATTGTAAAAGAACAAATTGTCTAGCAGTTCATTTAACAAAAAGAGGATTTGTTCCATATATAACACAAAGAGATGGTAATAAACAAAACCATCAATTAATATTTGTACCACAATCACCACAACAATCACAACAATCAGAACAAGTATCACTGACATCACAAAAAGTACAAGTAAAATTAAATAATAGTATACTTGATAAATATAATTATGTTAATAAAATTCAAAATAATAAAAAATTAATTGAGGAACTAAACGATATTGAAGGAGTATTACTAACAGAAAAATTTCTGTTGGCCAGATATAATAAATCAAATAATGAAGAAACAGATTCAGATACTGATGATAATGAAAAAGTGGAATCAATAATAAATTATTTGAATGATGAAAATGATAGTGAAAGTTCAACTGATGAATCGATATTTTTGGTGTGAAAATATTGATCTTAATGAGTATAGATATTTTTGGTGTGAAAATATTGATCTTAATGAGTATAGATATTTTTGGTGTGAAAATATTGATCTTAATGAGTATAGATATTTTTGGTGTGAAATAATGAAAAATTGTAAAATAAATTATATATAAAGTATTGAATTTATAACTCATAATAATTACATATATGGCAACTATAACATGGATTGATAAATACAAACCAAAAAAAATATCAGAGTTAACAACAAATATTCAAGCAGTCAAAACAATCCAATCGTGGTTGACAAATTATAACAATAAAACTATAAACAAAGAGAAAATAATTCAAACAGATAATTCTGATGATCAAATAGAAGATCAAGAGAAAAAAGTTAAAAAGAAAAATTCAATGAATAAAAGTTGTATGATTATTTCAGGCAATCATGGAATTGGAAAAACAGTTACTTTAAATGTTATACTATATGAATTAGGATATAATGTGATTGATCTTGATATTAATATTCTAAAGAACAGTACTAATATTGAAGATACAGTGAAAAAATTATTAAAACAAAGGAATATATTAAAATTACTTGATGATAATTTAAAAAATAAATATGCAATTGTTGTAGATGAACTAGAAGGAATATCAGGATCAGCAGAAAAAACAAGTTTAATAGCATTACAGAGATTAAATGATCAAAACTGGTATTGTCCTGTTGTTTTTATTTCTAATAATCAACATAATAAATTTGTATCAGATATAAAAAAAGCATCTATCGAAGTAAAAATGTGGCCACCATTTGATTCTGAAATGGAAAAAATACTTTTAAAAATTTCTAAAGCAGAAGGATTACAAATTAAACATAAATCGGTCGCCAATAAAATAATAAAACATTCACAATCAGACATTAGAAGATTGATATACACACTTGAAGATATTAAAAATGCATATGGAAATAATATCATATTACCTGAAATTATTGATGAATATTGTTTAATGTCAAGTAAAAAAGACATAGATATAGATCTTTATAAGGCCACAAATGAATTAATATATGAATATAATTCTGTTGATGATTGCTTGAGATTATTTGAAACAGAGAAAGTTTTATTACCTTTAATGATACAACAAAATTATATTTCTTCAATTCTTGAAAATAATAAACAAGAGAAAAAAAAACAAAATATTACTACAAAAATATCCGATTTATTATCAACAGGTGATGTAATAGAAAATTATATTTATGGCGATCAAAATTGGGAAATGGAAGATATACATGGATTTTATACATGCGCAGCAACATCATATTATTTAGCTGAAAGTTTTGGAAAAACACCAATAAAGCCAAAATTATTATTTGCAACAGATCTTAATAAAACATCAATAAAAAGAATTAATAAAAAAAATATTATTAATGTTGACAAATGTTTTACCAATATGAATATAGATGATTATCTTTATCTTAGCAAATTGGTTAAACATTTTATTTCAAATAATGATATTACAGAGTGCGTAAAATTATTAAATAAATTTAATATTAAATTAGAACATATTGAATCTTTGCTTAAAATAGATAAAATAGAAAATATAAAGAGTTCATTAACTGCTAAACAAAAAACGGAATTTTCCAATCAGTTAAATTCAAAAAAATAATTATAAAATTTTAAAACTATAAAATAAATTTTTTTATTAAAAATTTTATTCTTTATTATAGATATACAATACATTAATGCCTAATCCATTTAACAGAGATACTAAAGATGATGAAAAAATGCCTCAAAAAGATTCAACCATTGAACGTGAACTTGAACACCTTCTTAAAAGCAAAGCCACTGATTATGAAGCATGGCAAAAACTCAAGGCCAAATATGGAAATAACCCTGATCTTATGCAAAAGATCCTAGATGCCTACAAAGGTAAACTACACCGTATCTATAAAAAGGCCAAGAAATTCAAAGACCTTATGTTTGATAAATATGTGCGACTTGGTCTTTCATATGGAGAAATGGTTAAAAAGGCCATGAAATACAAGAAGAAATATAGATTTTCTGACGAAGAATTTGATATGTTTACTCTTCTTGCCCTTACTGATAAAGGAAGCAAATATGCTGTTGAAGTCTCAACAACTCGTATGGCCAAGACTCTTGGTTATGATGCATTTCTAGCTGCAAGCTCCAAACTTGATGTTCCTGCAAATGAACTCAGTGTTGTTGAAGAAATTGTTGCTAAATATGGTGAAACTAAAGCTCTTCATGCTCAAGTTCTCCTTCAAAGTTTAACTTACCAAGACTGTGCACCAGAGGCTCTTATGGGTGTATTCGAGGAAAAGAGAATGAACCCATATGCTCATGTTCATCCAATTGTTGCTGCTCTCTTCCTTCCTAGAATCCGTCTTCTTGATGAACAAATGCTTATGGCAAACATTGGTTACATTGTTCATTGCAAGACTAAAGAACAACCAGTAAACACACTTCCTGACTTTAATCTTTATTGGGCCATGGTTACTGATCCTAACGATGTTGCTTGCACTGCAACTGACCCTGTAGCTGATCTCCGCAATAGATTTAACCTTCAAACTCAACTATGGCAAGCTGTTCTTAACCTCCGTCAAGGTAAATATTACTATGAACGCACTGATGGTCTTGTTCAATTTATGTCAGCCATCGAACGTTGCAAGAACATTATTCATGATGCTCCCGATCTAACATATGTTAAAGATGAAGGTACAATTCTTCGCCGTCTTCTATCAGCATTTTCTCTCTACCCTACATTTGTTAGCGTTAACCGTCTATGGGGTCTTCTCGGTGGAACCCAATTTGGATTCCCTCAATCACCCTATGAGGCATCAGGCATTGGAAACATTACTCGTGTCCCTATGATCACTCTTCGTCTTCCTCTCAATGTTACAGGTGTAACAAATGCTGTTTCCCTTGAAGAATCATTAACTCAACCACAATGGTTTGTTGAAAATAAAGTCATTGTTCCCAAATCAATGTCAATCATTCACAGTAATGATGTTCTCTTCTTCTATGTTGGTCGTAGATACCAAACTATCAACCTTGCACGCATTGCCGCTCCCTACAACTTCACTCAACTTCCCATGACTGTTTCAGGTTGGGAATCACTCAATGAACACCCTGTCAATGCTCCTCGCAATATGACCATCATGAATGAAATTTATGAACTTCGTTCAGTTGTTCTTGTTGAAAAAGCACAAAGCCATGATGGCAAACCACTCATTGTTGGTTCAAGCGCTCTTGTTATTAGCCCTGTTGACCCAATGGCCGGAGTCTTTGAAGAAACATGCTTCCTCTATGACCCACAAATGGCTGCATTCCCTTACAAAGATCCTGTTACCGGATCATTTAAACGTGAAAAACCAATTAAACTCGTACCTTCTGAACTTCCATTTGCTGCCGTTGGTGGAATTAACTCTGCAAATAGCAGAATGCGCTGCAGAGGTACAATTTTTGTTTATCAAAAATTACTACCTGCACCATGCGATGTACCCGTTGCACAATCCACTTGTGCTTAAACTTAAAAATAGGTGTGTTGATTCATATAATTGTAATAATAAATTACTATTACAATATAACAAAATATATTTAGATATAAGTCACATATTTGAAATGTATAATTGTGATCTAGCTTAAGATTCAATATAAGTAAAATGAAAAAATACATTAGATAAAAAAATTATTTGTTTATTAAAAAAATGTAGTTGTGATACTTTGCAAAGTCTTTCTCCCAGCATTATTAGTATTAAGAGGCAATGGAATAGGATCAAGCGGTTTGTTAATTTCTTTAAGATAACCATGATATTGTTTAATATTCACAAGAATTCCTGGAACAACTTCATTAATAACTTTTTCATTAAGTCTTTTAACTTGTCGAATTATTCCGTTTTCTAAAAATCTTGCATTTTCCATATAAACCGCTCTCATAACAATGAATAAATCAGATTGGTCTTGATCAATATCAAGTGTAAATTTACCATTTGTTCTTTTGTAAACTTCTTTTTTTATATTTCTTTGGAGTCTTTTCATATTATCATCTGAAAAAAATAATTTACTTAAATCACTATTTGATTGAATTCCTTTTAAGGCAACATCAGCCATATCACCAAAATTACTATGGTGTGATTGAAGAAGCAAAAATGGTGTTCTATAGATATCTTGAATGGTCATATTATTAGCATTCATTTGTGGTACTCCTGAACCTTTATCATAATATGCATCTGATTCTCTACCATACATTGGAGGCTTATTTGAGTAACCCGCAAAATTTTGATAATTCATTATATATCTATCTAATATAATAATATTAGATAAATTTTTTATTTTTACTTACTAACCACATAAGTTTCCAATAGTTCATCTTCATTAAGATTAGAAACATTTGGTCTATAATTTTGGACGACATTATCATATCTTGAATAACTAAATAAACTATCTTTTGGAATAACTGATTCAATGATATCTTTTTTAGATGGATCTTCTTTTGTTAATATTGTTGCCATATTATTATTTTGATTAACAAAAATAACAAATTTATATGTTTCATTTTGAACTTCATGAATAACAATTTGGCCAGGTTTAAATGGTTTTGCATCATCTTTTCTAACATTTTTCAATTCTAGTTCCGTTAAATAAGTTCCAACTCTATTATTTAATAAAGTTCCCATATATGTGTAAATATAATGACCAATATTCTTATTAGCATTTTGTGAAGATGCATCACTGTGAATTCTCTTTATTAAATCAAGGATATCACTTGGGGGTTTTGTGCCACCAAAATTAGTAAAAGATTTATCAAATGAATTTGGATTAAAGGCTGTTAAAAATGTATCAAATGCTAAATTATTAATAGTAGTTTGATCATATACACCATCTTTGAAAATATTGCTGTGGATTTTATGTGTTTTACCAGTACTAACTTTCAATGTGAAATCAGGTTGTTTAATATCTTTATAATTTGAATCAATTAGTAATAAATATCCATAATTTGGTACATAATATTCAAATTCATTAATTTTATATTTCCAATGCATGACAATATTCTCATGTTGTGAAATATCTTTAATATACACATTATTTTGGAGTGAAAAGTCGCTAAATACAATGCCATGTAATTGTAAAGTATATAAGCCAGTAATCAATTGGAATAATATAGACATCCATACTTCACTTGTGTGATATCCTGTATTGACCATTCTATGAACATTTCCATTACCTAAATATGTTTTTGATGACCAACCATAAATACTATAAGTTGGACCTTCTGTTAAAGCTACAATTCCTTTACCACTATTATCATCTAGTGTTTTAACTGTATTAATAAATGTCTTTTTAATACTCGGATTAATTATTGTTTCGTCTTGTTTATTGAATGATAAATTAATTTTAATCGGATCAGGAATTAGACTAGATTCTTTTTCTCGAAGAAGTTTAATTTTATCAAAATCAACATTGCATTTTTCAGAGATATAATATCCATATAACATAATGAAATTTGGACAAATTTTTCTTTTGATAATTTGTTCTCTAATATATTCATAATATGCAATCTCTCTCCAAACATCATATTCATGAAATTTAGTCAATGATTGTTTTTTAATATTATATTCGGCATTTGTTAATTTATAAATTCTGATATTCATTCCAATAGAATTTGGTGCACATTGAACCATGTTCGATGTTTCATCATATCTAATCGGATAGCATGATCTATATATTATCATTCCGTCAGGTAATCCTTTGTATGGATTATTCGAGTTAGTTGTGGAATATGGATTAAGTTCCATAAATTTTAAATAACTTAATAAACTATTTTTTCCTTTTCCATCCAGATCAATATCTTCACCATCATGATGTTTTATAAATACAGATCTAACAAAATTATGAAGATTTAGTCTTTCACCTAAAGTGTTTGCAGTATTTGTAAATTCCGGTGGTAAAGCATCTTCTTTAACTACTGAAAGTGTTGAATAATTAACAAAAGGCCCATTATTAATACTAAATTGTTTTACAACTGGACTTACAACCTGTGGATTATAAAAATATGGCCACATATTATTAAATTGGGGAGGAAAATATGGTGTTTGCCCAGGTATTGGCATAAACATAACTGGTGGTATTTTATCTCTATTTAAACTAGACATTGTAGGTGGTTTTTTAGGTTGCCACACCTTTAAATCAACAACAGGGTTACCGGCCTGAGCTGTTTCACGAGGAGGATATTTTTTTGGGGGGAATTGCTGGTCAACTACCTGTTTATAAGGAACTGGCTGTGGATTTTCTTGTGATATAATATCTTTTTGTATTTGTGGCACAAATGGACTATTCACAGGTTCCCTATACATCGGTATCACTTTGCCTCCTCCCCCCTTTAGAAAAAAAAATCCGATCCTTTATTTGCTACTTTTTTATGATTTCCCCCTTGTTGAGGCATTTGATGCATTTGTTGAGGCATCTGTTGATGAACTTGTTGTTGCATTTGTTGAGGCATTTGTTGAGGAATCTGTTGATGAACTTGTTGTTGCATTTGTTGTTGCATTTGTTGTTGCATTTGTTGAGGCATCTGTTGAGGCATTTGTTGTTGTATTTGTCCTTCCATACCATTGCTCATTAATAAATGTTGAGGCAATAGAGTGGCATGGCTATGCCCATCAAGATCCATTGATGGAACTGATGTATTCATGTTGGCAAAATTATTAAACATGTGAGCTTTTGCTTGATTAATTTGAGCACCTTGATTACCAAATTGTTGGTCAGAAAAGGTTGGCATAGGAGGCATATCACTCATGACACTTGGCATATTTCCAATTGCCATTGGAGGCATTCCTTGGCCTGGCATAGATCCAACCCCCATTTGATGCATTCCTTGGCCTGGCATAGCCCCAATTCCCATTTGATGCATATTCATTCCTGGTTGAGGAATTAATGTTTGCATCCAATCTGGTAACATTCCTTCATAATTTTCAGGAAGTTTGCTTAAAACAGTATCTTGCAATTTAGAATCAACTACATTTTTTGATTTCTTTCCTTTTCTAGATTTCTTTTTAGTTTTGGTTACTTTGGGTCTGGATCTTTCTTGCATTGCAGCTTCTGATGCTTTGTTTGCACGTCCAATTCGTTCAATATTATTAAATAATCCGTTATTTTTTTGTGGCGTTTTATTTGCAAAAGGGTTTTTTCCATTAACCATACTAAAGAATGCATTTGATCCATGTTGTCTTGGAACTTCAGTTGCTGGCTCTTGACCAAGACCTTCTTCCATATCTTCTTCATCTTCTTCATCTTCTTCATTTTCCAATTCATCTTCATCTTCTTCATCTTCTTCATCTTCTTCATTATTTTCTGATTCTTTCTCTTCTTCATCCTCATCACGATTATCGCGTTTAATTTCTTCTTCTAATTTTTTTTCACTTTCTTCCAATTCTTCGCGAGCTTCTTGTTTTTTAGCATCGTCGTCTTGATCGTCATCCTCCTCATCAAGTTCACCACCACTTAGTTCTTCTGATTCAGCTGGCATTTCACTTAATTCGCCAAATTCATTAAAAAATTGTCGAACACGTCTTTTAGATGATTTTTTTTTACGGGCACCGCCAGTCATTTCTAATTTAGTTTGAATTGTTCTAATTCCGCTAATTCCATTAACTGATTTTTTGTATTTAGCAAGATTTGAAGGAGCATTACCATAACCATCTTCAGATAAAGATGATGATAACATATAATCTATAGATTTAGATTTCATCTTATATTCACTTACATCTTTTGCACTATTAGATAATGGCGAGTTCATAATAAACTCTGTAAAGAAATTATTTTTCATTAAAATTATTACTGGATTTAAAATTGTGCTAACATTCGCTTTATAGTATTCTTCATCAAGACCAATATTTTTAACATTCTTAGATTTAAATTTATCTGGAATAATTTCATTGATAAATTTAATAATCGTATGACTGTCTATTTTATTTTTTTCGATATAATTTAACAAAGAGCTAAAAAAATAATGAATATCATAATATTGATTTTCTTCAGAGATCGCGTTTTTATTATCTGCATATTCAATAATATTGCTATCATAAAAATTAGTTAACTTTAATTCAAAACCCATATTAGGTATTTCAAAAGTCTTATCTTTTACTTTTACTGATTTTGGTAATGCCTTATCTTTTAATTCATATACATAAATTGATTCCAAGTCTAGTTTATTATGTCTAAACCTTGGATATATCTGTTGAATTTTATATAGTGCATAAATGAGTTGAAAAGACAAAACTTTCCAATGTTTTTCATTGAAATTCTTTGAATTTTCATTTAAATATTGTTCTAATGACCTTAGTTTAAAATAATGCTCAAATACTTGAACAGCAAATATATCATCACTAGTACTTTTTATATTGTGATTTGGTATTAATTTTTCTAATTCTTTGTAGCCAATATCAAAATTAAGTATTGGAAATAAAATAAATTTAAATGGATCATTAACAGCAACTTCACTTAATATATAATTCAATTTCATATCGATGATCTCTTTTATTCCGGTGTCATTTACATTTTTTGATGAATATTTACTAATTCTAATCATAGATGGATATGATGTTTTTGATAATCTTTTCAAAATTAACCTTCCATCTTTTGTTAAATTTGTTTTTTCTAGATTTTTTAATATATCATCAAATGTGTAATTCTTATCTTTTTTTAATTTATCAAGTGGAACATTAATTTTTGATTCATATTGTAATTGATAGCATTCTGATGGTTTTCCATATACAAAATCATAAAGCAAGTTAAGACAAAAGTCTATATTATTGTAATCCATTATTATATTATACGAATATAATAATTTTATTCAGTACTCAAAATATATTTCTTTGGAACAGCCATTCTAAGATTCTTAATGTTCTTTTGTTCTATTTTTTGATCTATATTCATTTGATCATTAGCAAGTTTTTTTGGCTTATAATTTCTAAATTCTTCAAAAAAAGGATCTGTTTTAAGAACATCATTTGGTAATATATATTCATCATTATTAAGTATTCTTCCTCGTTTAGTTACAGCGTCTCCATTTTGATATTTCAATGGAATTATTCTATTAATAAAATCTTTAATTTCAACTGAGATTTCAGGATCTTCAATTAATTCAGGAAAAAACCCTTTCTTAATCAGTGTATTAAAAAAATAATGCATGTCATAATATCTATTTTGTGTTGGTGTTACATTTATTTCATTTGTCCATTCAGCGCTAACCTTTGAATTATCAACTATTCCAGGAATACATGAAAAATCAAAATCCCATAATTTAATTTGATAACCAATATTTGGTACATAATATTTTTTTTTGCAAACTACATATGAAAAAATTGTTCCTCTTTTCCCTATTTTATGAACTAAAATATTATTCGCTTTCATATCATTATGTCTAAAGCTTGGAAATTTGCTTTGAATTACGGCCAATACCGATATTACTTGAAAAAATATTACTTTCCAGTGAAGAGTTGTAAATTCTTTATAATTTTTCCTTATAAAATCTAATAAATCACCCCTATTGGCCCACTCACTTATCAATATTGATACAGTATCATAATAGCCACCTTTTTTATATTTGTCAACAAATTCATGATATCGTTTGTTTTCATTGTCAATATAATTACCGTCTATTAAATTTACAAATGGCGATATACTTGTATAAAAAGTACCAATGGGTAAGACAATATGTGGTGTTTGCTTCTTAACAACAAAATAACTCAATAGTCTGATCATCATTAGTTCAGCATTTTCTGGCCTTCTGATATCATTCAAATCGCCATATTTTTCTTTTTTAGGATATGCAACAACCTTAACAGCATAATTAATGTTGACGCCATGATCATCAGGTATTATACCCTTAAATGTATGACCAGTTGTTCCACTTTTAATATATCTAAGTTTTCCGCCAATTTCATTGATAATTTTGTAAAAATCATGTTTTTTTTTATTTAATATTTGTCTTATATCATATGATGAACTATTGTTGCTGCCATTATCACTTCCACCAAATAAATTCGATCCGCTATCTTCGGCATTATGACCTCCAGGATGAACAAATTCCTCTGTTTCTAAATTATTAAAATTTATAATGGGTTCAAGTTCATTATTAGACAGTATATCTTTTATAAATTCCAATCTAAATGGTATAGTATCGTATTTCCTTTCTTCATGACCACTTATTGAGCTTAAATCGGTCTTTTTACCTATTGACATTAATTATAATTATATATATATTTTTCAATAAAAAAACATATTTTTTGACTAGTGTTTTATAGTAAAATTATCGCTGATTATATTTCTTTCTTTTTCTGAATTATTTAATTCAATTTCTTTTACTGCGTTTATAATTCTATCAATATTTATATTTGGCAATATTGGAATGCATTTATGAAAACTATCTTTATAAAGCATATCAGTTACAAAACTGGTTGGATATATATCTATAATTGGCGATTTTGAATTTGTCATCAAATGACCATATTTTGATGGTAATAAGTTACTATAGTTTGAAGGAAGTACAGCAAGTAATTGTATAAATGGTGATATTAAATTTTCATTATTAATAATTATTTTTTGTAAACTAATATCATTATTTTTAAAATATTTACTCAAATCTGAAACAAATGGTGCATGTGCATATTTATAATACCAACTCCATGAAGAACATTTCTCAAAATAATATTTAGTATTCCATACCAAACCTTTGATATATTCATAACACATTTCAGAAATATGTTCTTTTTGGTAAGACACAACGCCATAATAATACTCATAAAATCTAAATTTCCATAATTCTGGTTCATCATGACCTAATTTTATTGGATCATGAATTTTAAATCTTCTCATTGTATCTACCTCCCATATTTCTTTTTCATATGGATCATCTGATGGTGGAAATCTATTTTTAATCATGTCTACCCATTTTGGATATTTGACTTTGAAATAATAATCTTCATATTTTGCTAAATTTTCAAAAAACAATCCAAGAAAAATATTATTGATTTCGAGGATATTATCACTACTGAAATATGTAATACCGCATCCCAATGTTAAATACACTTTAGAATAATTATCCAATAGAAAATCTATTCCATCATTTTTAATTTCAATTGATGGCAAATTTGGCAAAAAATCATTTCCCAAAAAATAACATAGTACTATAAAATCATTTGTAAAATCTATTTTCTCATCTATTTTAGATTCTTTTTGAGAACTAATAAACTCCCTGATTTGACAATTTATACTTTTCTTTGTTTCATCCATTGAAACAAAATTTAAGTCTTCACTTACATCAGTAACTATATCTATTATTTTTTCTTTTTCGTTATTATCTTTTTTTAAATACATTTCTTCTCTCAAAAGAAAAATATTATTCTTTTGACTTGCTAATGCCAAGAAAATTAGATCTGCATCTAAACCATAAATCACATAAGTTTTGTCTTGATTTGATTTATATTTTATATCTTGAAGAATCTTATGTTCACCTTCACCAATTGTGTGATAAGATGAATATGTATATTTTATTTTTAATCCAGTTCTATTTTGCTTAATATATTTTAAAAATTCTTGATGTAATTTTTCCATAAAAACAGTTCCAGGTGTTATAGCTGTGTTTGACCAAATATTTGTAGACTCTTTTCCATATTTCTTTTTAATTTTCCCATAAATTTCATTATCAATAATTGTTTTATAACGTCTTTTTCGTTGTTGTGTCATTTTGGCTGCGGGGGCAACACCATCAATTGAAATATAGACTTCTTCTGTTGGATTAACATAACCAATCAAATAATCAACATAGTTTAAAATTCTTTTGAACATTTTCTTTTCTAGTTTTTCAATATCAAGTGTATCATTATAAAAGTGTAGTACCTTAAAACATTGCGGATGAATCAAACAATTTGCATCAATGTATAATACATTTACAGATGTTTTAAGATTATTTGAAATTATATTGGATTTCTTGTGTTTTTTAAGAAGCCATGCAAAGAATCCCGGAACTCCCATTTAATTATTACTATTATCTTGTCTTTAACTGAATATTTAGTTTATTTGTCAAATTTTTATGTTGTTATGCGTTCAATTGATTAAGTAGTAAAAATTATAAATATTTTTTAACTATTTTTCTAACTATAATAATATATAAAATATGTCTTCATCTAATTCAAATGTATTTCTTAAAAAAGAAGAAGAAGATGGATTCTCAGCAATTTCAACACCATCTGGATTCAATGAATTGAAAGAAAATATTTCTCTTGATAAAATGTTTGGTGGAAAAAGAAAAAATTCTAAGAAAGCATCAAAAAAATCATCCAAAAAATCACGAGGTGGTGCTAGAAAACACTCTAAAAAATCATCTAAAAAATCACGAGGTGGTGCTAGAAAACACTCTAAAAAATCATCCAAAAAATCATCCAAAAAATCATCTAAAAAATCATGGGGTGGTGCTAAAAAACATTCAAAGAAAACATCTAGAAAAGGTTCAAAAAAGGCATCTAAAAAACGATCTAAAAAATCCCGAAGAATGAGCCGTGAAATGCCCCCTGCTGCTAAAGCTGCATCAGAGGCTTTTAGAAGCCTTGTTCAAATTGTGATTGCTGATAAAGCCCTTGAACTCAAATTTGGACCAGTCGCTCTTAAATTAGCAGGTATGTATAAAAAGATGGTTGCTGATAAACATCCCAATCTCGATACTCTTGCTGCTATTGATAAAGCCAAAGAATTATTTAAAAATGATTCTACAGAAAATAAAAAGAAACACCTTGCCCGAGCTATGAAAGAAATGGCCGAAAAGAAGGCTGCCAAAAAAGGATCATCTGAATCATTCAGTGCAACATCTAATTAAAAAAAATTATAAATATATTATGAATTATAATCAAATTCATAAAATGTTATCTCGACTTCAAAATTTTTTTGGTTATTAAGCAAATGGCATAAATACAAATTTATTCCCGTTTGCACTATATACGCCCATTCCTATATTGATTTAGACTTTTCAGAAAATTAATTGAATTACCGTTATCTCAAAATTTCTGCATAGATTCCGCTTGTATGTGATATTTATATTGGTAAGCTTATCGCTTTTTACAATTATAGTTTTATATTTAAAAATTTATTATAATAATTATTCAAGTCGGATTTAGTTATTTTATTATACGATGTACCATAAATTCAACGTAGGTATACTGTGCAGCCACGTAGTATAATAAGATAATTCCTATATTGATTATCAGATAATTCAATTTAATAAATTTCTATCTGTGTTCATATATGAATTATAAAAAGTATATATGCCTATTTTTTCTACATATTATTTAATAACATTAACAAGAGTGCCAAGAGAAAATATTAAAGATAAGTCTGTCATTTGTATAAGATATTTGCATCAAAATTATCTGGAATATTTTCATATTTATATTTTCTATTTTCTTTATAACCAGTATATTCATAATGATTTTTAGCTTCTAAATATGTCATATGTTGTAAATCTGGGTTTACCTCTTTATATATATTTGAATCAAAATCATCTAGAATATTTTCATATTTATATTTTCTATTTTCTTTATAACCAGTATATTCATAATGATTTTTAGCTTCTAAATATGTCATATGTCGTAAATCTTGGTTTAATTCTTTATATATATTTGAATCAAAATCATCTAGAATATTTTCATATTTATATTTTCTATTTTCTTTATAAAATATATAATGGTTAATAAAAAATAAATGTTTTATTGAATTTTGTTTGTTTGTAATTATTTCTTTATCATCATTATAAATAAAATCGTTTAAATCAGTTAAATCATATAAATCTTTATTTAGATTAACATATTCTTGCCATTTAAAATTATTTATATTAAATGTATTATTTAATTCATAATATTTAAACATATTAGAAAATACTAAAATATTTTCTTCTATTTGATTTATAGTAATATTATTATATAAATTATAATCAATATATGTTTCAGTAATACAATTTAAAATATGATTAATTGAAAATAAATTATTTGACGGCGATAGCATAGGATTCTCTATATTGATACATTTTGAAAAAGAGTATATATCAATAAACCTTTCAATTCTTATATCAATTATAATATCTGGTTTAAAAAAATTAATAATATCTTCATTAATATAACAATGATTCCAGTAAAAACAACATTCTTTAAAATATAATGATAAATAATCAAATATCAGCTTATTACTAGTAGATCCACCAAAAATTAGTAATTTTTTGTTTATTTTGTATTCTAAATTCAAACAATATTTACTTTCTCTTGTAAAACAATATCTTGATGATATGGGTATATTTTTTGTCAAATTTTGTATATTTTTTTTATTTATACTAATAGCAGTTACATCTTCTTTATAATTATTAAGAATTGAATCACCAATATTAAATTTTGTGGTTAAATCACCACCTGAAAATAATATATTACTATAATGCAGATTATTTGAAATATCATATTCAGAATTGCATAGATATTCAGTAATTTTTTTTGCAATAAGTAGCTGTCCTACATAATTAAGATGAGTATCACTTTTAAAATAGCAATTTTCATCTAATTTTACATTTTTAAACAAATCTATAATATTATCATCATTTAAAAAGTCAGCATACCTTATTATATTTGATGAGTCAATATTATTTGGTAAATATTTTTTACAAATAATACTTTTATCTGGTACTATAAACATAAAAAATTCTTTTGCATATTTTTTTAAGGTATTACTATATTCAAATATAATATTATTATTTTGTTCTATATTTGAAAAATCTATATTTTTTTTAAAATGTTGATCTACTTCACTAATTAAAAATAGATAATCGTTATTTCCAATTAATGTTTTTATCATTATTACATAGAGAGAAAAATAAAATTACCGATTTTATTTTTATAATTAATCTGTAGAAAAATTAGCTTATTATATTTTTTCAACTATAAAAATATATGAATTCAATACGTCCGCAGCTGCATAACAACATGGATTTATTGCGCTATACATTATTTAATTTTTATTCAACGCAATAAATCCATGTTGCTAGACGTCTGCGCAAATTTATATAAATTAATTGTTTTAGATGAAGTTACGCGGAAATATTACAACATTATACCACTACGATGTATCATAAATTCAACGTAGTTATACTGTGTTGATGTGCAGCCGCGTAGTATAATAAGATAATTCCTATATTGATTATCAGATAATTCAATTTAATAAATTTCTATCTGTGT
>Ga0209668_10000293_pt1 | contig 20504 bp, 19 predicted proteins | sample FrelakmetPLP11PL_FD_187150 | JGI IMG/M metagenome (GOLD analysis project Ga0209668, IMG submission 187150) | Freshwater lake sediment microbial communities from the University of Notre Dame, USA, for methane emissions studies - PLP11 PL (SPAdes)... | ecosystem: Environmental > Aquatic >... | reverse complement strand
CGATGATCGTGTCCCCGGGCGCCGCCGCCGCCAGCGCCGCCGTCAGTGCGGGGCCGCCCGGCCCCGCGACGACGCGCGCCGCCCGCGCCGGCGTGGCCGTGATCGCGGCCGCCACGCCGAAGGCGAGCACCAACCCCACGAGCAGCGCGCTGGACGACATCCCTGTCGCCTTCGCGCGCGCCGCGTCCCGCCGCTCCAGCCAGAGCGTAAGCGGGCCGAGGGCCCAGGCGATTCCCAGCAGCACCGTGCCCACGTGCGGCATGCTCAGCACCCTGAAGTTCGCCATCTTCGAGTAGCCGACGACCGGCGGCATGAACGCGGGCAGCGTGATCGCCGCCCGCGGGTCGAGGTCATGGCCGTACTTCCAGAGCCACTGCCAGTACTGGCCGAACATCCACACCGCGAACCCGGTGAACGTCAGCCAGCCCAGGATGGCGAGCCAGCGCCGGTTCAACAGCGCGGCGAACAGCGCCAGCACGCCGAACGCGGTGAGCGCCTGAGGCATGTAGCCGAACTCGTCGAAGTCCGCCGCCGTGATCGCCTTCATCCCCACGTAGTGGTTGAGCGTGTTGATCTTCTGCACGTCCCCCTTGATGTCGTTCGTGTAGATCGTGAGGGTGAGCCCCTCGCGGTACTGGGGGGCCCACATCCGGATCTGCCAGATCGGCAGCACGGGCAGGAAGAAGACCGGCAGCAGGACGAGGGCGGCCAGGATGATCAGCCGCCGCTCGCCTGCGCGGAATCCGCCGCGGAGCGCGTTCACTGCGTGCTCTTGACCTCGGGACGCTGCAGCGCGGCCACGGGGGTCCCGCGGGGATTCACCTGGATGAAGCCCTGCATCTCCTGGTGCAGCGCGCTGCAGAAGTTCGAGCAGTAGAACGGCGTGATGCCCGCTTTCCCGGCCGTCCAGTGCATCGTCTTCGTCTCGCCCGGCTCGATCTGCATGTTGCAGTTAGACCAGATGATGCCGAAGCCGTGGGCGATGTCGTCGTCCTGCTCCAGGTTCGTCACGTGGACGTAAAGCTCGTCCCCCTCGTTCACGCGGATGATGTCCGGCGTGAAGTGAGTGCGCACGGCCAGCATGTACACGTCGACGCGGTTGCCCTTGCGCTCGATGCGGGCGTCCTCGGCGCGCTTGATGGCGTACGGGTTCTTGTTCTGCTCGAGCGGGTAGACGGTGAAGGGCTTGAGCTTCTCCGCCTTGATCATCTGTGCGTAGTGCGGCTCGAGGTAGGTCGGGAAGTCGTACAGGAGCTCCATCTTGGGGCCGCGCAGGTCGATGAGCTGGGCCGCCTCGGGATGCGTCGGGCCGACGTTCAGGTAGCGGTCCTTCGACAGCTTGTCGAGCGCGACGACGTAGTCGCCGGTCGGGTTGCGCGTGTCGCCCTCGGACGCCATGAGGTGCCCGATCGAGTAGTAGACGTCGATCTTGTCGACGACGTCCCACGGCGGGCCGACCTTCCACTTGGCGATCTGCGAGTCGAGGAACAGCGAGGTGTAGGCGTAGCCCTTGTCGTCGAACTGCGTGTGCAGCGGGCCCAGTCCGACCGGCACCTTCGCCTCGAGCACGTCCTCGTAGCGCAGGACGGGCACGCCCTGGATCTCGTTGTCGGACTTCGCGCCGGCGACCGCGGCGGCGAACTTCTCGTAGGAGAAGACCGACACCTCGGCCTGCAGCTTGCCCGAGGCGCAGATGTACTTGCCGCTCGGGTCGACGTCGACGCCGTGCGGGCTCTTCGGCACCGGGAACAGCCAGACGACGCCCTTCACCTTCGCCGGATCGAGCACGGGCACGCCACCGATCATGTCGGCCTTGCCCTCGTCGACGGCCTTCTGCGCTGCACGCCAGTCGACGGCGGCGATGTAGTCCATCTCGGCCTGCGAGGCCTTGATCTCGAGCGAGTCGAACGCCGCCTCGCTGTTGTAGCAGGTGAAGAACTCCCAACCCTCGCTCGGTCCCTTGCCGGCGTCGGCCAGGTCCCACGCGAACGGCGGCATCAGGATCTCGAAGCCCATCGACATCGTGCCGTCCTTCGGGTCGACCTTGATCCCGGCGATGATGCCGCGGAACTCCTTCGCGTAGTCCTCGACCTTCACCGCGCGATTCGGCACCGGCACGGAGAAGCGCGACGCGGCGAACACGTACTCGGTGTTCGGCGTCGGGAACGGACAGGCGTGCGCCGCCGACAGGTTGGGGATCGGCCCGTAGATCTGCTTGGTCTTGAAGTCGCTCAGGTCGATCCGCGCGATGCGGGCGCCCACCATGTCGTTGATGAACAGCCAGCGCCCGTCATAGTTGCCGCCGGTCTCGGACAGGCCGGGGTGATGCGCGTCGCCCCACGTCCGCCCGCCGAGCATCTCCTTCGACGCCTCGTCGTAGCCGTAGCCGCAGGCGGGCTCGGGCGTGAAGACCGGGATCGTCGTGATGTGGCGACACGATGGGAAGCCGTACACGTAGATGTTGCCGCTGTGCCCGCCCGAGAGGAACCCGTAGTAGGTGTCGTGCTCACCGGGCTTCACGTAGACCTTCTCCGCCGCGGCGCGCGCGCCGCCTCCGGGCGTGGCACACCCCGGAACGTGCATGCCCACCCACGCCAGCGCGACTGCGGCGACCGCGATCGTGAACCATCGCTTCATGGAACCCTCCTACTTTGCGGCGACGGGCGTGAGGCCCGCCGCCTGGTCGTGCTGCTTGAAGAACTCGATCACGGCCTGCGCTTCATCCGGGGTGAGTTTCTGGTTCGGCATCTGCAGCGCGTGCTTGGCCATCAGCTCGCGCGAGATCGGGTCCTCCTGGGCCATGGTGGCCGGGTCGAGGATCTGGTGTTCGAGCCAGGCCTGCGTGCGGCGCATCGACACGCCGGCCAGGTCCGGACCCGTCAGGCGGCGCCCCTGCGCGTGGCAGGCGGTGCATCCCTTGGTCGAGAAAAGCGACCGACCCTTCTCCGCCAGCTCCTCATCCGCCGCAGCCGCTCCGGCACGCGGGCCGGAGTCGTACTTCGATCCGGGGCGCCCGCCGGCTGCTCCCTTTGCGGCGTCGCCCGACTTCGAGCCCCCGCAACCCGCGAAGGCGAGCGCGAGCACGGCGATGGCGACTGCGAGTGCATCCAGACGTTTCATGAGATGTTTCCTTTCCGCCGCGGGAGCGACTGCGCGGTCGCCTGGGCGGCCGCGAGGATCAGCACGTCCTCCTTGCGCACGTGAATGCGCACGAGGTCCACGAGGTCGCGCAATTGCACCGCGATCTGTTCGTCGCGCCGCGCGCCGGCGGCGCCGTCAAGGGTGCGAACGAGGGTGCCGAGCATCGAGCGCAGCTCGCCGTGCTCGCCGCGCAGGGTCGTCACCGCGCCGCGCGAGCTCGCATTCGCCTCGAGGACTCCGAGGAGGAGGCTCTCGGCGTCGGCCTCGGCCGTCAGGTGCGTGCCGAGGCGGGCGGCGAACTCGAGGGCCAGGGCACGCATGGCGTCCGGCGGATCGGGGGGGATGCCGCGCGCGCGGCGACGAAGGAGGGCGTCCACGCGCTCGAGGACGGTCCGGAGTCGCGCGTGGTCCTGGCGCAACGTTTCGTGGATCGGTCGCTCCATGTCGTCCTCCACCGGCGAGCCCGCGTGCCCTCAGTCGACCGGATCATCGACCCGCGGGCGTCAGGGGAGTCATGACGCGGGTCAGCCCCGGGGACGATTTTCACTCGACATGCCCAAGGAGCGACCTGATAGTCCTGCAACGACTTGCGGCGGCGAGGGGCGGCCGGGCATGATCGGCGTCATATCCGAGGGGGGCGAACCATGAGTGAGAAGGATCGGGCGGAGCGGGTTGCGGACGCGGTCCGCACCGTGCCCATGTTCCGCGGGCTCCCGCCGGACGCGCAGAAGCACATCGCGAGCCTCGCCTCCCTGCGCGATTACCGGCGCGGCGAACACCTGTGGCACGAGGGCGACGCCCCGGAGTGGTTCACGATCGTGCTGCGCGGGCGCGTGAAGGTCGTGAAGGAGGGCGAATCCGCGGACGTCATCTACGAGTTGTTCGGCGAGGGCGAGCCGGTCGGCGCGATCGCCGTCTACAACTTCATCCCCTACCCGGCCGCAGCCGTGGCGCTCGAACCCACGACGCTGCTCGTCCTGCCGCGGCGCGACTGGTTCGAGTTGCTCGACCGCAATCCCGAGTTCGCGCGCGCCATCATCCGTGAACTGACGCGTCTCGTGCTCGCCCTCACGCGCAAGCTCGACGAGATGCGCGGCCAGACCGTCGAGACGCGCATCGCGCAGCTGTTCCTCACCCTGGCCGAGCGGATCGGCCGCGAGACGAAGGAAGGCACCGAGGTGCCGATCCAGCTCACGCGACAGGAGGTCGCGGACCTCGTCGGCACGACCGTCGAGAGCGCGATCCGGGTGCTCTCGCGCTGGGGACGCGAGGGGCTGCTGGTCACCGGCGAGAAGCGCTTCGTGATCCCCTCCCGCGAGCGCCTGCGTGAGATCGCCGCTGGCGGCGACCTGACCCGCGGCCCGCTGGCCTGATCCCTGGCCGCGCCCGCCGCGGAATCCGCGGCTGACAGACCGATCCCGCTCCTGCTATCCTCGAAGCCGCTTGTGACCGCGCCACCCGCCCGGCGCGCGCGAGTCCCGCTGCAACGGATCCCCTCGCCCGGGGGACCAACGACTGCCAGGAGTCCTCATTCATGCGCTTGCGCCGTATCGTTGCTGCGGCTGCCGTCCTCGGTGTTTCCCTCGCCGCGCTCGCCCTCCAGGGGCGTGACCGGGCCGCCGATTCGCAGCCCCCCGTCCCGACCGATTTCACGAACTTCGAGAGCCATCCGGTCCATCCCATCTGTCTCTCGCCCAGCGGCAACCGCCTGTTCGCGGTCAACGTGCCCGACGCGCGCCTGTCGGTGTTCGACGTCACGCCGCAGGGCCTTGTGCTCGCCGACGAGATCCCGATCGGACTCGAGCCCGTGTCGGTCGCGGCCCTCAGCGACGACGTCGTGTGGGTCGTCAACCACCTGTCCGACGATGTCTCCGTGGTCGACGTCGCCGCGGGCAACGTCGTCCGCACGCTGCGCGTCGGCGACGAGCCGACCGACGTCGTCTTCGCACGCACAAGCACGGCCCCGAACGCGCCGACCGTCGCCTTCGTCTGCGTCTCGCAGGAGGACGCGATCAAGGCCTTCGATCCGGCGACGCTGATCCCGGTCGGGACGCCCATTCAGGTGTTCGGCCGGGATCCGCGCGCGCTGGCGCTGTCGATCGACCGCACGCGCGTTTACGTGGCTGCGTTCGAGTCCGGCAACCGGACCAGCGTCGTACCCTTCGCCGACGTGCTGCCGGCGAACAGCGGGCTGGGGCTGCCCGCGCCGGTCCCGGCGATGAACCCGGCACTGCCGGCGGCGCCCGACGTGGCGCTCATCGTGCAGCACGACGGCGCGGCGTGGCGCGACGAACTCGGGCGCAACTGGTCGTTCAAGCTGCCGTACACCGTGGCCGATCGTGACGTCTTCGTCATCGACGCCGCGACCCGCACCATCCTCAACCAGATCACGGGCGTCGGCACGCTGCTGTTCAACATGGCGCCGCATCCCGTCACGGGCGAGCTCTGGGTCTCGAATACCGAGGCGACGAACCTCAAGCGCTTCGAGCCGAACCTGCGCGGACAGTTCGTGCGCAACCGCGTCTCCATCGTCGATCCGAACTCGGGCGCGGTGAATCCGGTTCACCTCAATCCGCACATCAGCTACGCGGTCTCGCCCGGCCCACAGTCGGAGATCGACGCGTCGCTGGCGCAGCCGACGGACCTGCGCTTCCTGCCGAACGGATCCAAGGCCTACTTGGCCGCATTCGGCTCGAACAAGATCGGTGTTCTCGACGGCGCGACGGCCGCGGTCACCGCGCGCATTCCGGTGGGCCAGGGGCCGATCGGTCTCGCGCTGGCCGGCAACGGCTCGCTGCTCTACGTGTACAACCGCTTCGACAACTCGATCACCACCATCGACACCGGCTCGGACGCCGTGGTCGCCACCGCGGCCCTGGGCTTCGATCCGACGCCGCAGGTAATCCGCCAGGGCCGCCCGTTCCTGTATGATGCGAGCCTCACGTCGGGCCACGGTGACCTGTCCTGCGCCTCGTGCCACGCGTTTGGCAACAACGACGCGATCGCCTGGGATCTCGGCGATCCCCAGGGGGCGATGACGCCGCCGCCGCCGAACCAGATCGATCCGCTGCTGCAGCCCGCCCACCCGATGAAGGGCCCGATGGTCACCCAGTCTCTCCGTGGACTGCGCAACACCGGTCGCCTCCACTGGCGCGCCGACCGGGTGGACTTCAATGCGTTCAATGGCGCATTCGTCTCGCTCAACGGCCGGGCGCAGCCGCTGTCGCCGGGCGACATGCAGGCCTACACCGATTTCGTCCTGACCATCCAGTATCCGCCGAACCCGAATCGCCTCCTCAATGACGGCCTGACGGACCCGCCGGTCGGCCCGAGCGCGCTCCGCGGCTTCAACGAGTACATCAACGTGCCGCACGACGCGCTCCTGCGCTGCAACACGTGCCATGCGCTGCCCACCGGGACGAACGGCCAGTCGGTCGACGCGCAGGCGCTGCTCGAGGACCAGGACATGAAGGTCCCGCACATGCGGAACATGTACGAGAAGAACGATTTCTCGCGCGCACCGGGGGCGGTCAACAAGTCGGGCTTCGGGTTCACGCATGACGGCGCGTTCGACAACCTGGTGAACTTCCTGCGCCTCCCGGTGTTCCAGTTCGCGGACGATGCGCAGCGCCGCGACGTCGAGGCGTTCGTGCTCGCCTTCCCGACCGGCACGCAGCCCTCGGTCGGCCGGCGGATCACGCTGCACGCGGGCAATCGCGACCTGGCGACGACCACGACGCTGCTCGACTCGCTCTACGCCGCGGCCGACGCGCAGCAATGCGACCTCGTCGTGCGCGGCAGGACCGCCGGCACGCGGCGCGGCTGGTTCTACGATCGCGCCAGCCAGACGCTCCTGCCCGACCGCGCGAACGAGGCGCCGCTGACGAAGGCCGCGTTGCGCGCGCTCGCCGGCACCGGCAGTGAGCTGACGTGGTTCGGCGTCCCGCCCGGCGCGGGCCGCCGCATGGGCATCGACCGCGACCGCGACACGTTCCTCGACCAGGACGAGGTCGATGCCGGCTCCGATGCGGGCAACCCGCTGTCGACGCCGGCGAACGTGGCCGTCGAGGGCGGCACGGACGGCGCGGCGGCGCTGCGCATCGCCCTGGCCGGCGGCTTCCCGAATCCGTTCGGCAATCTCGTGGCCGGAGGCGCATCAACCACGATCCGCTTCACGCTGCCGAGCGCCGCGAAAGCGACGCTCGAGGTCTGCGACGCGCGCGGCCGCCGGGTGCGGACCCTGCTCGACGGGATGCAGGAGGCGGGCGATCACGGCGCGCAGTGGGATGGCCGCGACGCGAGCGGACGCCCGGTGGGCGCCGGCCTCTACTTCTACCGGCTGACCGCGCTGGAGCAGGTGCGGACGGTCAAGGGGATGCGGCTGTAGCTTCCCCCGTGGGATCGGGGTGTGAGGGCCCCGTGCGGTCGGAGAGGCTGCTCGGAGTGGGGCCCGCATCGAGCAGACTCCGCCCCCTTCCGAGCAGGTTCTCCGACCGCCTGAGGCCATCTCACCCCGACCCTGCTACGCGGGCTCGACCTGCTGAAACACGACGCCGCGAGCCGCCATCTCCCCCAGGATGAACCGCGCCGCATCCGCATCGAGACCGACGCGCTCGAGCGGCAACACGCCCGCGCCGCGGATGCCGCCCTCGGCCGCCAGTTGCGCGGTGACGGCGGTCGTGAACGCGGTCGTGCGCGCCATCGCGGTGAGGCCGGTCGCCGGATCGTAGCGATCGGTCATCACGCTCTTCATCGTGCGACCGCTCTTCCACCGGGCCTCGACGACGAGCGCGACGAGGTCCGCCGGCGGGTCGACCACGCACTCGCGGCGGAACGTCTCGATCAGTGTGCCGGCGGCCAGCAGCGGCCGGATCGCGGCGACGTGCCCCGGCCAGCGCAGCGTCTTCTCGGCCATCGTGCGGACGCCCGACGCGGTCGAGAGCAGCGTGCGCAAGCCGTCCGAGACGAACGCCTCCATGGCGCCGACGCCCGGCACGTCATACGCCTCGATGCGGTCGAGCACCGGCTCGGTGACGTGCTCGCCGTCGCGCACCCAGCGGGCCGGGCGGGTGTACTCCTCGAGCAGGTCCTCGATCGACCAGGTCACGACATAGCCGTAGGGTCGCAGCCTGTCCTGGGCGACCCCGCCGACCAGGATCTCGAGCTCGACGGGCGTCCCGTGGCGGCCGGTCGCGTCGCCGACCAGGAGGTGCGACAGCCCCGGCGCGAGCCCGCAGTCGGGCACGATCGCGATCCCGGCCCGCGCCGCGGCAGTGTCGAGCGTCAGCGGATCCTCGGCCGAAAACGACACGTCGACCAGCGGCCGCTTCGCGTCGATCGCGGCCTGCATGGCGCCGTAGCCGAAGCGCGACGGCAGCGCCCCGACGCCCAGGTCGTAATCGTGCAACAGGCGCGCGATCGTCTGCGGCGAGGAGAGATCGGCTTCCAGCCAGCGCAGGTTCGGCGCCGCCGGGAGGGCCGGGTCGCGGACGTCGGCCACCGTGATCGCAGCCGCCGGCAGCGCGCGCGCGAGGTCGGCGGCCAGCACGCGGCCCTGCTGGCCGCCGCCCAGGACGAGGATCTTCTTCACGCACACCTCCGGGGATTCGCGCCATCCCACGGGGACGCGAACGGGTAGAATCGGCGGCGCGAGGTGCGCCGCGAAGCACGACACGACGAGACGGGAGAACGACCATGGCCGACGCTACGAAGCCGACCGACGAGGAACTGAAGGCCCGCCTGAGCGAGGAGCAGTACCAGGTCACGCGCTGCAGCGCGACCGAGCCGCCGTTCACCGGCAAGTACTGGAACACGCACGACGACGGAATCTACCGCTGCGTCGTCTGCAACGTCGAGCTGTTCCGCTCCGAGGAGAAGTTCGACTCGGGGAGCGGTTGGCCCAGCTTCTGGCGCGCCGCCGCGGGCGACCGGATCAAGGAAGTGCCCGATCGCAGCCACGGCATGGTGCGCACCGAGGTGCGCTGTGCCAATTGCAACTCGCACCTCGGCCACCTGTTCGACGACGGCCCGATCCCGACGCGCATGCGCTACTGCATCAACTCGGCGGCGCTCGACCTCGAGAAGCGATAGCCGGCCGGCTACCGCGCGACGATCACCCCGCACGCCACACGACCACCGGCGTTGCCCACCGGCTGGCCGCCGTCATCGACCTTCGCGTGCACGATCACCGCTCGTCCGTCGATCGGGTTCTTCGCGCCCTTGATCGTGATGTTGTTCACCGTGATCGTGTAACGCGCCTTGCCCTGCGCGTCGGCGGTCAGGTTGCCCAGATCCCCGGCATGGCGCGGATCGCCCGGCGGCAGGCCGTGCACGTGCTGCTCGGGATTGTAGTGCCCGCCCGCGCTCATCGCGTCGGGGGCGCTGCAATCGCCCTTCTCGTGCACGTGCATCGCGTGCGGGCCCGGCGTCAGCCCCTCCAGTTCGGCGACGACGACCATGCTGCCGTCCTTCATCTCGGTGAATGTCACGGCGCCCTTCGCCGTGTTGCCCGCCGTCGGCGACATCTGTGCCGCGGCGGAGGCGACGGCGGCCGGTGCGGCCACCCCGGCATCGGCGGCGGGCTTCTTGTCGCCATAGCTCGAGGAGCAGCCGGACACGAGCAGCAGGCCGCAGGCGAGGGCGGGCAGCGAGTGGTGCTTCATGGTTTCCTCCCGGGGAAATGGGGGCGCAGGAACACGAGCGACAGCGGCGGCAGCGTCAGTTCGATCGAATGCGTCCGGCCGTGCGCGGGCACCGCGTCCACGGGGACCAGGCCCGCGTTCGAGATGCCCCCGCCGCCGTACTTCGTCGCATCGGTGTTGAGGATCTCGGTGTAGCCGGCACCCGCAGGCACGCCGATCCGGTAGCCCTGGCGCGTCACCGGCGTGTAGTTGGCGACGACGACCAGGAAGTCCTCCGGATCGCGCGCCACGCGGCGGTAAGAGACGATGCTCGACGCGTCGTCCTGGAAGTCGATCCACTCGAAGCCCTGCCACGCGTGGTCCTGCTCGTGCAGCGCGGGCTCGTCGCGGTACAGCGCGTTGAGGTCGCGCACCAGCAGGCTCACGCCGCGGTGGAACACGCCCTCCTCGGGATCCTCGAGCAGCCCCCAGTCGAGCTGCGTCGCGACGTTCCACTCCGCCCACTGCGCGATCTCGCCGCCCATGAACAGGAGCTTCTTGCCGGGGTGCGACCACTGCGTCGCGTACAGCGCTCTCAGGTTGGCGAATCGTTGCCAGCGATCGCCCGGCATCTTCGAGACCAGCGCCTTCTTCAGGTGGACGACCTCGTCGTGCGACAGCGGCAGCAGGAAGCGCTCGCTGAACGCGTAGTACATCACGAACGTGAGCTGCCCGTGGTGGAAGCGCCGGTGGATGGGATCCTGCTCGAAGTAGGCAAGCATGTCGTGCATCCAACCCATGTTCCACTTGAGGTCGAAGCCCAGGCCGCCTTCCAGCGCCGGCCGCGTGACGTTCGGCCAGGCCGTCGATTCCTCGGCGCACATCAGCGCCTGCGGGAATCGCTCGTGCACGACCTGGTTGAGCCGACGCAGGAAGTCGATCGCCTCGAGGTTCTCGCGGCCGCCGAAGCGGTTGGGCAGCCACTCGCCTTCCTTGCGCGAGTAGTCGAGGTAGAGCATCGAGGCGACCGCGTCGACGCGCAGTCCGTCGAGCCCGAAGCGATCGAGCCAGTGGAGCCCGCTCGAGATCAGGAAGTCCGAGACTTCGTGCCGGCTCCAGTTGAACACCAGCGTGCCCCAGTCGGGGTGGGCACCACGGCGGGTATCGACGTGCTCGTACAGCGCCGTGCCGTCGAAGCGGGCCAGGCCCGCCGCGTCGCGCGGAAAGTGCGCGGGCACCCAGTCGAGGAGCACGCCGAGCCCGGCGGCGCGCGCCGCTTCGACGAAGCGCGCGAACTCCGCCGGCGTGCCGTGACGCGACGTCGGGGCGAAGTAGCCGGTCGACTGGTATCCCCAGGAGCCGTCGAACGGATGCTCGGTGATCGGCATCAGCTCGATGTGCGTGAATCCGAGGCCCGCCACGTAAGGAACCAGCCGATCGGCCAGCTCGTTCCACGTCAGCCAGCGGCCGTGCGGCGAGATCGGGTCGCTCTCGCGGCGCCACGACCCGACGTGCACCTCGTAGATCGAGATCGGGCGATCGAGCGCGGACCCGGCGGCGGCCACGAGGCCGCGGCGCGATCGCGCCGCCTGCCGCGCGCGCACGCGCACGTCCTCGACCACGATCGACGCCGTGCCCGGGCGCACCTCGGTGAAGCCGCCGACGGGGTCTGTCTTCATGAACGGCGGCCCGCCATGCGGCAGGATCTCGAACTTGTACAGCGCGCCCGGCGCGAGCCCGGGCACGAACAGCTCCCAGACGCCGCTCGATCCGCGGGGCCGCATCGGGTGCGCGGCGCCGTGCCAGCGATTCATCTCGCCGGCGAGGCTCACGCGGCGGGCGTTGGGCGCCCACACCGCGAAGCGCACCCCCCGGACCTTCTGGTGGGTGACGACGTGTGCCCCGAGCAGGTCGCCGAGGGCGTGGTGCTCCCCTCCGGTGAAGCGGGCGAGGTCCTCCTCGGGCAGGACGGGGCCGAAACGATACGGATCGTCCAGTGTGCGCGTCGTCCCGTCGGGTTGGTCGATCTCGATGCGATAGCGTGGTCGGCCGGTCGCCGGGGCGATTGGCGCGCTCGCCGCGGGATCCAGCAGTGCCTCGTAGACGCCCGCCTCGTGAACCCGTGTCGCATCGATGCTGCGCCGCCCGACACGCACGCGCACCGCCAGGGCGTCCGGGGCGAGGATGCGTACGACGAGGACGGGGTGACCATCGCGGTCGATCGGGTGCGGTCCGAGCACGGCGAACGGATCGGCGTGCTCGCCGCGGACGAGCGCGGCGACATCGGCCGGGGCGAGCGACCCGGTGGACCGGGGCGGCATGGGGGAGGAAGGAGTCATGTTCCCGCTACCGTACGCGGCCCGGCGCCCGGCCTCAAGGTCCCCGCCTTGTCGAACGGTGGATTTCGTGCTATCCGTAGGCGTGTAGGCGACGCAGACACTCCCTCGCAGCTCCTCCAGGCACTCCGAGGATGCCCCCACGATGCCTCGACCGGCATTCCTGACGTCGACGATCGGCCGCAAGGTCGTCATGGCCGTGACCGGCCTCGTTCTCGTCGGCTTCATCTTCGTCCACATGCTCGGCAACCTCCTGCTCTACCAGGGGCCCGAGGCGATCAACGAATACGGCCGCTTCCTCCGCGAGTTCCTCCACGGCTGGGGCATCTGGATCGCCCGGGCCACGCTGCTCGCCGCCGTCATCCTGCACATCGGCTCCGCCGTGTCGCTCGCCCGCGAGGAGCTCGCGGCGCGTCCCGTGCGCTACCGCCGGTGGAAGCCCAAGCGCTCGACGTACGCCTCGCGCACGATGCGCTGGGGCGGCGTCATCCTGGTGTCCTTCATCGTCTACCACCTGCTGCACCTCACGACCGGCGGCGCCCATCCCGACTTCGTCGAGGGGGACGTCTATCGCAACGTCGTGATCGGATTCTCGTGGTGGCCAGCGGCCATGTTCTACGTCGTCTCCATGGTGCTGCTGGGCCTGCACCTGCGCCACGGCGTGTGGAGCCTGTTCCAGAGCCTCGGCGTGTCGCACCCGCGGTACCTGGCCGCCGCGCAGGCCGGCGCCACCGCGTTCTCGACCATCGTCGTCCTCGGCAACGTGTCGTTCCCCCTTTCGGTCCTGCTCGGACTGGTCCGCTGACCGGGAGGCTGCGCGCATGGAACTCCGTTCGAACACCCCCGCCGGACCGCTCGACCAGAAGTGGGAGAAGCGCCGCTTCGACGTGAAGCTCGTCAACCCGGCGAACAAGCGGAAGTACAAGGTCATCATGGTCGGCACGGGCCTCGCGGGCGCCTCGGGCGCCGCGTCGCTGGCCGAGCTGGGTTACGAGGTCGCGGCGTTCTGCTATCAGGACAGCCCGCGTCGCGCCCACTCGATCGCCGCCCAGGGCGGAATCAACGCCGCGAAGAACTACCGCAACGACGGCGACAGCGTGCATCGCCTGTTCTACGACACGATCAAGGGCGGCGACTTCCGCGCCCGCGAGGGGAACGTCCATCGCCTCGCCGAGATCTCGGTGTCGATCATCGACCAGTGCGTCGCGCAGGGCGTGCCGTTCGCGCGCGAGTACGGCGGGCTGCTCGACAACCGCAGCTTCGGCGGCGCGCAGGTGTCGCGCACGTTCTACGCCCGCGGCCAGACCGGCCAGCAGCTCCTGATCGGCGCGTACCAGGCCCTCGAGCGGCAGATCGGCGCCGGCACGGTGGCCATGTACTCGCGCCACGAGATGCTCGACCTGATCGTCATCGACGGCCGGGCGCGCGGCATCGTCGTGCGCGACCTGGTCACCGGCGAGATCGAGACGCACTTCGCCGATGCGGTCTGCCTGGCGACCGGCGGCTACGGCAACGTCTTCTACCTGTCGACGAACGCGAAGGGCTGCAACACGACCGCGATCTGGCGCGCCCACCGCCGCGGCGCCCTGTTCGGCAACCCGTGCTTCACGCAGATCCACCCGACGTGCATCCCGGTGTCGGGCGACTACCAGTCGAAGCTCACGCTCATGTCCGAGTCGCTGCGCAACGACGGCCGCGTGTGGGTGCCGACCAAGCAGGGCGACACGCGCCCGCCGGGCCAGATCCCGGCCGCCGAGCGCGACTACTACCTCGAGCGCAAGTACCCGAGCTTCGGCAACCTGGCGCCCCGCGACATCGCCTCGCGCGCCGCCAAGCAGGTGTGCGACGAGGGACGCGGCGTCGGCCCCGGAGGCTACGGCGTCTACCTCGACTTCGCCGACGCGATCGCGCGCCTCGGCGAGCAGGCGGTGCGCGACAAGTACGGCAACCTGTTCGAGATGTACGCCCGCATCACCGGCGAGGACCCGTACAAGTCGCCCATGCGCATCTACCCCGCCGTGCACTACACGATGGGCGGCCTGTGGGTGGACTACGACCTCATGTCGACGATTCCCGGCCTGTTCGTGCTGGGCGAGGCGAACTTCTCCGACCATGGCGCCAACCGCCTGGGCGCCTCGGCGCTCATGCAGGGGCTGGCCGACGGCTACTTCGTGATCCCGTACACGATCGGCAACTACCTCGCCGGCGTGAAGCCGGGCGCTCCCCCCGCCGACCATGCCGAGGTGAAGGCCGCCGTCGCCGCGGTCGAGCAGCGCGTGAACAAGCTGCTGTCGATCGGCGGCAAGCGCTCGCCCTCGTCCTTCCATCGCGAGCTGGGCAAGCTCATGTGGGAGAAGTGCGGCATGGCGCGCAACGAGCAGGGCCTGAAGGAGGCGCTGGCGCGCATCCCCGAGCTGCGCGCCGCGTTCTGGTCCGATCTGGCGCTGCCGGGGTCGGCCGAGGGCCTGCAGCCCGCGCTCGAGCACGCCGGCCGCCTCGCCGACTTCCTCGAACTGGCCGAGCTCATGTGCCGCGACGCGCTGGAGCGCCGCGAGTCGTGCGGCGGCCACTTCCGCGAGGAATTCCAGACCGAGGACGGCGAGGCGAAGCGCAACGACGACGAGTTCTGCCACGTCGCGGCCTGGGAGTGGAAGGGCGAGGGCCAGGCCCCCGTCCGTCACGTCGAGCCGCTGGTCTTCGAGAACGTCCACCTCGCGACGCGGAGCTACAAGTGATGAACCTGACCCTCGAGGTGTGGCGCCAGAAGGACGCGAACGACAAGGGCGGCTTCGTCTCGTACACGCTCGAGGGCGTGAGCGAGCACATGTCGTTCCTCGAGATGCTCGACGTGCTGAACGAGAAGCTGATCGGGCAGGGCCAGGAGCCCGTCGCGTTCGATCACGACTGCCGCGAGGGCATCTGCGGCTCGTGCGGCGTCGTGGTCAACGGCCGCCCGCACGGACCCATGGATCGCACGACGGCCTGCCAGCTCCACATGCGCAGCTTCAAGGACGGCGACAAGCTCACCATCGAGCCGTGGCGCGCCCGCGCCTTCCCGGTGGTGAAGGATCTCGTCGTCGACCGCGGCGCGCTCGACCGCATCATCGCGGCGGGCGGCTTCATCAGCGTGCCGACCGGCACGGCGCAGGATGCGAACAACATCCCGGTGCCGAAGGAGGATGCCGACCTCGCGTTCGACGCGGCGACGTGCATCGGTTGCGGCGCGTGCGTCGCGGCGTGCCCGAATGCGTCGGCCATGCTGTTCACCGCGGCGAAGGTCTCGCACCTGGGGCTCCTGCCGCAGGGCCAGCCCGAGCGCATGAGCCGGGCGCTCGCCATGGTCACGCAGATGGACGCCGAGGGCTTCGGCGGCTGCACCAACCACTTCGAGTGCATGGCCGCGTGCCCCAAGGGCATCTCGGTCAGCTTCATCGCCCGCATGAACGCCGACTTCACCAGGGCCGCACTCACCGCGGGCCGGCGCCCGCCGCAGGCCGGGGACTCCGCGGCGGGCTGAGCCGTCCCTCTGCAAGGCACGCGACAAGGCATGCAATTCGAGCGTTGGTCCAGCTGCAGCGAGGGTCGCAGCCGTACCGTCAGTCATGGCGGCGTCATCTGGACCGTCGCCAACGCCGTGGACAGTTCCGCCGGCTTCGAAGAACAGGTCGGGCAGAGCCTCCGCATGCTCGAGTCTCACCTCGTTGAAGCCGGTTCCGCGCGCACCCACCTCCTGTCGCTGCAAGTCATCCTGGCCGACATCTCGAGCCGCGAAGCCTTCGACACCCTGTGGCGGGAGTGGATCGGTCCGAACCCGGAGCACTGGCCCCAGCGCGCCTGCTTCCAGTCCGCGCTGGCGCCCGGCCTGCTCATCGAACTCGTTGCCGTGACCGCTCCAGCCGCTGCCAGCCAGATCGCCAACCCGCCCGCCGCGCGGTGAGACGGGAACGATTCCCGGGTTGCGCTTTGCGGCAAGGCGCTTCATCGTAGTCTTGGGTGTCGTCCCTCCCGTGGCGATGTCCCCAGACGCCCCAGGCGCCGCTTGCACGGGCAGCGATGGCACCCGTCTTCTTGCTCCACCGGCAGCGGGAGGCTCGCAATGAAGCAGGACTATACGCACATGACCGTGATCCTGGACCGCTCCGGCTCGATGGATTCCATCCGAGACGACATCATCGGCGGCTTCAACAGCTTCCTCCGCGAGCAGAAGGCTGAACCGGGGCAGGCGACGGTGACCCTGCTCCAGTTCGACACCGAAGATCCATACGAAGTGATTCACCGGTTCAAGCCGATCGAAACCACCCCGGAACTGGATCGCGCGACGTACGTTCCGCGGGGAACCACGCCGCTGCTGGATGCATTTGGCCGGGGCATCAACGACATCGAGAAGAGCCTCGGTGAACTCGCGGAGGAGGACCGACCCTCGAGGGTGATGGTCGTCGTACTCACCGATGGTCAGGAGAACTCGAGTCGCGAATTCACGAAGGATCAGATCGAGAAGATGGTCAAGGCGAAGACCACGGAGAGCGACTGGCAATTCGTGTTTCTGACCACCGACCTCGCGGCCTTCGGTGATGCAGTGGCCCTCGGCGTTCATGCCGGCAGTTCATTGCTGTTCGCGAAGAGTGCCGAAGGCAGTGCGAAGGCATGGATGTCCCTTTCCAAGGGAACCGCGGACTACCGCTCGGCGCGGAAACGGCAGATCGGCTTCGGGCCGGGCGACCGAAAACACCCCGACGACCCGGAACAGTACAAGTCATGAAGCCGCAGGCACCCGGGCCGCCACGCGCGCGCGGGGCGCGCGTGGCGATGCCCGCGGGCTGACCCCCGCCGGAGGAAGCGACGTATGGCAATCGGCAACGACCACGAGGGTGACACGCACGGCGCCGCGACATTGCGCGGCATCCTGATCATCGTCCTGGCGGGGCTCGCTCTCGGGGCGCTCTACAATTCGCTCGGGCAGGCGAGCCGCCCACCGCGCGGGCTCGCCTGGGTGAAGCAGGCTGAAGCGACCATCAGCCTCGAGGCGCTGCAGCGCGACACGGTCGCGATCGCCCCGACGACCGACACGACGACCTCGGCCCGCGCGACCGCGGTCGCACCGCCGGCCACGACGCCCGCGCCGGCCGCCGCCCCGCCGCCGAAGAGCGCCGCTCCTTCCCCGGCTGCACCGGCCCCGGCGACGACGCCGGCCGCGCCGCCCCCCGCGGCGACCGCGCCCGCGGTCGCCCTGCCCGTGATCCCCGATCTCGATCGGCCCATCCAGATCGAGCTGGCGACACTCAAGAAGCTCCATGACGCGGGCGCGGTGCTGGTGGTGGACGCGCGAACGGCCTACGAGTACGCCGACGGCCACATCGCCGGCGCGGTGAACCTGCCCTACAACGATGCGCTCAAGGATCCCGGACGCCTCGAGAAGCTGGGGGAAGCCGGCCGGCCGATCGCGGTCTACTGCAGCGGCGGCGGGTGCGAATTGTCCATGGACCTGGCGAAACTGATGATCGAGCACGGCCGCAAGAAGGTCCTGGTCTACGAGGGCGGTTGGCCGGAGTGGGCGTCGCTGGAGTACCCGACGGCGCGTGGCGCGCAGCCGGGAGGCCGCTGATGAACGCCCTCGGCCGTGTCCTGTCGTCCCCGTGGCTGGTCCGCCTGTGCCGCATCGCGGTCGGCATCCTGTTCATCGTCGCCGCGCTGGCGAAGATCGGCGACCCCGCGGCATTCGCCACGCAGATCCATCACTTCCGGCTCGCGCCGCTCGCGTTCGAGAACGCGATCGCGGTCCTCCTGCCGTGGATCGAGCTGCTCACGGGGCTCGCGCTGGCGCTGAACGTGCGCGCTCGCTCGGGCGCGTGGCTCGCCGCGGCGATGATGGCGGTGTTCACGCTCGCGGTTGCCAGCGCGATGGCGCGCGGTCTCGACTTCGAGTGCGGCTGCTTCGGCACCGCCGACGCCACCCGCGTGGGGGCGCGAAAGCTGGTGGAGAACCTCGCCTTCACGTCGGCGGCGCTGATCGCGTCGCTGCGCGCGCGCGATGGCCGGTGATCCCTCGCGGCGGACCTGACGAGCATGTCGTCGTCGCCTGACCCGGCGGACGCCGCCGCGCGTTCCGCCCTCGTCCGGCGCGGCCAGGCGCTCACGCGCGTCACCCTCGCATACAACGTCCTCGAGGGCATCGTCGCCGTGGCCTCCGCGCTGGCCGCCGGCAGCGTCGCGCTGCTCGGGTTCGGCGTCGACAGCTTCATCGAGGTGGCGGCGAGCCTGGCCGCCCTGTGGCGATTGCGCGCCGACCCTCATGCCGGGCGTCGCGAACGCGCGGAGCGCCGGGCGCGACGAGTCATCGGGATCTCCTTCCTGCTGCTGGCCGCCTACGTCGCCGCCGACGCCGCGCAGGCCCTGTGGTCACGCACTCCGCCCGGGGAAAGTTGGCCGGGCATCGGGCTCGCCATCGCCTCGCTGGTCGTCATGCCATGGCTGGCGCGTCGCAAGCGCGCCGTCGCCGCGGCGCTGCACAGCGGCGCGCTCACGGCCGAGGCGCGGCAGACCGACATCTGCTTCTACCTGTCGTGCATCCTGCTCGTCGGCCTGGTCCTCAACGCCACGGTCGGCTGGTGGTGGGCCGATCCCGTCGCGGGCCTCGTCATGGTTCCCCTGATCGCGTGGGAAGGCGTGGCGGGGCTGCGCGGTCGGAGTCATTGTTCGGATTGCGCATCGCCTTCGTTCGCTTCATCCTGACGCTGGCGCCGCGCGAACCGGCGCCGAGGGAGGTCCCGCTTGGTCGCACTTCAACTGCTCCCGGTCGTGCTCAGCCTGCTCGTCCTCGCCGCGCACTTCCTGCGGTCGGGCAACCTGCTGATGGTGATCGTCCTGCTGACGATCATCGGCCTGCTCGGCGTCCGCCGTCCGTGGGCCGCGTACACGGCGCAGGCGGCGCTCGCCGTCGGAGTGATCGAGTGGATCCGCACGCTCGTCACCCTTGCCGCCGAGCGAGCGAAGGCCGGCGAACCGGGCGAGCGCATGGTCCTCATCCTCGGGTCCGTGGCACTCATCACCGGGTTGTCCATCCTCGTGTTCGGCACGGCCCGGTTGCGCCGGCGCTACGGACTCGGGGCGACACCCGGCACCGACGCCGTCTGACCGTTCGCATTGAACCGCGCCGTTCACTCCTGTAGATTCTCGATCGTCACTGGGGAGTAGCCGCCTGTCGTTCCCGGGCAGGGCTGGCGTCAACATGCTTGGCCGAGAGGCCATGGCGCCCGCGGCACCGTCGCCTGGCAAGACCTTTGACCACTTCGCTCCGCGTCGGCCGGGGAGCTTCGTGGTCATCGTCTGCCCCGGCCGCGGAGACCCCCGATGGAATCCTTTCTCGTCTCGACCGGCCTGGTCGCCCTCGCCGAAATCGGCGACAAGACGCAGTTGCTGGCCCTCGTGCTCGCCGCGCGCTTCCGCCGGCCCCTTCCCATCGTCCTCGGCATCCTCGTCGCCACGATCGCCAACCACGCGCTCGCGGGCGTCCTGGGCGCGTGGATCACGACCGCGCTGCGTCCCGATGCGCTACGCTGGATCCTCGGGCTCTCGTTCCTCGCCATGGCGCTGTGGATGCTCGTCCCCGACACGCTCGACGACGTGAGTCCCACGCTCACGCGCTTCGGTGTCTTCGGCACGACGCTGGTGACGTTCTTCCTCGCGGAGATCGGCGACAAGACGCAGATCGCGACCGTGGCCCTGGCCGCGCGCTATCCCTCGCTCCCGCTCGTGGTCCTCGGCACCACGCTCGGCATGATGATCGCGAACGTGCCGGCGGTCCTCCTCGGCGGGCGCCTGTCGCATCGCCTGCCGACGCGACTGGTGCACGGCGTCGCGGCGCTGCTGTTCGCGCTGCTCGGCATCGCGGCGCTACTGGGCGCGGGAAAGCGGTTGGGCATGTGAGGGGGGCTGGGTCCGCGGGCCGCGGGGGTGGTTTCCCCGGGGCCCGCGGACGCGTACACTGCGGCGAACCGGAGGAACCGTCATGATCAAGCCTGAGCAGCATCGTACCGACCGCATCGGCTGGCTGCGCGCTTCCGTCCTCGGCGCCAACGACGGACTGATCTCGACCAGCAGCCTGGTCGTCGGCGTCGCCGCCGCCTCGCCCGACCGCGCGGCGGTGATCGTGGCCGCCGTCGCCGGCCTCGTCGCCGGCGCGCTGTCGATGGCCGCGGGCGAGTACGTGTCCGTGAGCTCGCAGGCGGACACCGAGCACGCCGACCTGGAGCGCGAACGCGGCGAACTCGCGTCCCAGCCCGAGGCCGAGCGCAGCGAACTGGCGGAGATCTACGTGAAGCGCGGCCTCAGCCGGGAACTTGCGTTCAAGGTCGCCGACGAGTTGACGGCGCACGATGCGCTCGGCGCCCACGCCCGCGTGAACTCGTGG
>Ga0209668_10000292_pt1 | contig 20526 bp, 17 predicted proteins | sample FrelakmetPLP11PL_FD_187150 | JGI IMG/M metagenome (GOLD analysis project Ga0209668, IMG submission 187150) | Freshwater lake sediment microbial communities from the University of Notre Dame, USA, for methane emissions studies - PLP11 PL (SPAdes)... | ecosystem: Environmental > Aquatic >... | reverse complement strand
GCGCTATAGCCCGGACGTTGGAAGGAGTGAATATTCAAAAAGAATTGTTACAGGATATAGCAAGAAAGGCTCTCGGCCATAGTTCAGGAGGCGCTGATATGGACAACTGCCTGAAGATTCTTGAACGGGCATGTGAAGGAAGATAAAAGGGGTTTATCATGGAATTGCCTAAGTACTACGAATTCTGCTGCCGGGTGAAAATTATTGCCGGCCATGATGCTCTGGAAAAAATTCCGGGCATCCTGGCAAGCCAGCGCGCCGAAAGGCCCATGATCGTCACGGATAAGGGAGTTTCCGGCGCCGGATTGATAGATATCGTGATCCATGCCATTCAAGGGAGAGTGACCATCGGGGCAATTGCCGACGATGTGCCGCCCGATTCTGATTTGCGGGTTGTGAACCGTCTTGCCCATGTATATAGAGAAAAGGGCTGTGATTCCCTCATTGCCGTGGGCGGTGGATCCGTTATGGATACGGCGAAAGGGATTAATATCGTCGTTTCCGAAAAGGCGGACGATCTGATGAAATTCAGTGGAGGAAACGTTCTCAAGCGGCCATTGAAGCCCCTGATCGCGATACCGACGACGGCAGGAACGGGTTCTGAAGTAACCCTGGTAGCCGTTATTAAAGATCATGAGAAACATTTTAAGATGCTCTTCGTCAGCTATTTTCTCTTACCGGATGTTTCTGTTGTAGATTCCCGGATGACACTTTCCCTGCCTCCTGCAATTACGGCGGCGACAGGCATGGATGCCCTGTCCCATGCCGTGGAGGCGTATACATGTCTCGCGAAAAACCCCTTGAGCGACGCCCATGCCATCGCAGCCATCAACCTGATAAGTGAAAACCTGGTGAAGGTCACGAAAAATCCAGATGACAGGAATGGACGCCTTGCCATGGCCAGTGCCGCGACACTTGCCGGTATCGCCTTCTCGAATTCCATGGTCGGCATGGTTCATACCCTTGGACATTCCGTAGGTTCTGTGTGCGGCGTTCCGCATGGAATGTGCATGGCGATTCTGCTCCCCTACGGGCTTGAATACAACATGCACAAGAACGGGCATTTCACTTCAGAGCTTCTTCTGCCTCTGGCGGGCGCGGAAGTGTATGCCGGAGTTTCCAAGGAACGAAGAACGGAGGAAGTGATCGCCTCAATCCGCAGGATGAACCAGGATCTCCACGATGCCACCGGCGGCAGGCACCCCCGCTATTTCGGGGAAGTGGTGGACAGGGACGGAAGGCAGATGGTTCCGAAGGAAAAGCTCCCGGATGTTGCGAAAACAGCCCTCGGCGATGGATCGATATTTTACAATCCCGAGGAAACGGACTATGACGATTTTCTCATGGTTCTGGAGCCTGCCTGGGAGGGGAAGTCGCTCGATACAAACAGAATCAAAAAAGGGTAACGAGGAGTATTCATTATGAAGGAGCGAAAAACTCAGAAGGATACCCATAAGGAAAAGCGGAAACTATCCATGGCGCAGTCCGAAACGGAACAGGCCACGCAGCGTACTTTGAAATCGCTGGAAATCATGAGAAATGAGACTCTGAAGGGTGGGGGCGTTGAACTGATTGACGATCAGCACCGAAGAGGGAAACTCACCGCGCGGGAACGCATAGAACTGCTCCTGGATGAGGGTTCCTTTGAGGAATTTGATCTCCTGAAAACAGGCCGGGGAGGCGCCTTTGGCAGGGAACAGACGTATCCCGGAGACGGCGTCGTGACGGGGCATGGTACGATCGACGGCAGGGAAGTTTTTATGTTCAGCCAGGATTTTACCGTTCGCGGCGGGTCATTGGGTGAAGCGCATTCCCAGAAAATCAGCAAGATAATGGATCATGCCGTACGGGTGGGGGCTCCTATCATTGGGCTCAACGATTCCGGCGGCGCACGGATTCAGGAAGGAGTAGATGCCCTTGCTTCCTATGGTGACATTTTCAGGAGAAACGCCCTGGCGAGCGGCATTATTCCGCAGATATCCTGCATTATGGGACCCTGTGCGGGCGGCGCCGTGTATAGTCCGGCCCTCACCGATTTCATCTTCATGGTCGAGGATACGTCCTACATGTATGTGACAGGCCCGAATGTCGTGGAAACGGTTACCCACATGGCCATTACTCATGATGAGCTCGGCGGTGCGAAGGTTCATGGAGAAAAGAGCGGACTTGCTCATTTTGTGCTCCCCAACGACATCATGTGCCTGCGGGAGGTGAGGCGGTTGATCAACTATCTCCCCTCCAACAATAAGCAGAGGGCGCCCATTCTGGATCTCAGCGATCCGGCTGGACGGGCGGATGCGGCCCTGGATTATCTTGTACCGGAAAATCCCAACCAGAGTTACGATATGAAGGTGTGCATCAACAGTATCCTTGACGGGGCAGAATTTTTAGAAGTTCAGTCTCAGCATGCAAGAAATATTATTTGTGGATTCGGACGCATGGGGGGGCAGACGATTGGGCTCGTAGCGAATCAGCCCTCGGTACTCGCGGGGGTGCTGGATAACAACGCGTCAAATAAAGCGGCGCGATTCGTCCGGTTCTGCGATGTCTTTAACATTCCTTTGATATGCCTTGTGGATGTGCCGGGTTTTATGCCGGGGCCGGAACAGGAGCAGGGAGGTATCATCCGCCACGGAGCAAAGTTGTTGTATGCCTTTATCGAAGCCACCGTACCGCGTATCACCGTCATCATCCGCAAAGCATATGGAGGAGCCTACATTGTCATGAACTCCAAGCAGATAGGCTGTGACATCAATTACGCCTGGCCCACGGCGGAGATTGCTGTGATGGGCCCGAAGGGCGCTGCGGAGGTGATATACCGGAAGGAGATACAATCTTCAACCGATCCGGCGGCGGCCCTTACCGAGCGAACGGAAGAATACAGGGAAACATACGTGAATCCCTTCCTATCCGCGAAGAGGGGATACATCGACGATGTCATTTTTCCCAGGGATACTCGATACCGGATAATCAGGAGTCTCCAGTTTCTGGAAGGGAAGAAGAGAGAGAAGCCAGAAAGGCTCCATGGAAATATTCCTCTGTGAGGAGATGTAATGTTTAAGAAAATTCTCATCGCGAATCGAGGCGAAATAGCCGTACGCATTGCCAGGACCTGCAAACGGATGAACATCAAAACGGTGGCGGTATATTCACAGGTGGGAACCCGCTCTCTCCATGTCAGAGAAGCAGACGAATCGGCCTTCCTGGGAGGTTCACGGCCGGAAGAATCGTATCTGGCAAAGGAAAAAATTATTGATGCCGCCCTTTCCCACGGCTGTCAGGCCATCCATCCCGGATACGGTTTTCTGTCGGAGAACGCCGAATTTGTTGATATGGTTTCCCAAGCAGGGCTTGTGTTTATCGGTCCTCCGGCGGACGTTATCAGAACTCTGGGTGATAAAATGACCTCCAAAATGTTCGCCGAAAAGCTGGGCATACCCATAAAGTCCGGACCCAAGGAATGTATCGCCACGTTTGATGAAGCGTTGAAGATCGCGGAGCAGATCGGATACCCTCTTATGCTGAGGCCGGCCCGCGCCGGAGGGGGGAGGGGCATAAGGGTGGTGGAGAGCAAAGTGGATTTGCGCCCTGCCGTGGATGCCTGTCAGAACGAGGCGCGAAAAGCCTTTGGAAGCGACGATTTTTTTATGGAGCGCTTCATTAAGAGAATCCGTCATATTGAGATCCAGATCATCGCCGACAATTACGGCAATGTTGTTCATCTGGGGGAGAGAGAGTGCTCCATCCAGCGACGGTATCAGAAAATCATTGAGGAGACCCCATCGACCGCGGTTGATGATTCCCTCCGCGAGCACATGGGAGCAATGGCGTGCAATCTCGCGAGGGAGGCAAGTTACAGGAACGCGGGAACGGTTGAGTTTATTCTCGACGATTCGGATAAGAGCGTCTATTTTCTGGAGATGAATACACGCCTCCAGGTAGAACACCCGGTAACCGAGATGGTCACCCACCTGGATCTTGTAGAGCTTCAGCTGCGCATTGCCGCAGGAGAAAAGCTTCCTTTCCGGCAGCAAGATGTCATCAGAACCGGATGGGCCATCGAGGCGCGGATATGCGCGGAGGACCCTGCGCGGACTTTCCTGCCTGTTACAGGCATGATAACGCGTTACGCGACAGCCCAAATAAGAAACGTCCGGATTGACAGCAGCGTAGAAGCCGGTAGTTTTGTCAGCACGCATTATGATTCACTGCTGGCCAAAGTAATCGGATGGGGTGAAACAAGAAAGGACGCCCTTGAGTCCCTCACCCAGGCGCTGAACGCGTATCATATCGAAGGATTAATCACCAATGTTGACTTTGTGAATGCCGTGCTCAACCATCCTTCATTTATTGCAGGCGACCTCTCCACGGATTTTATTGATGAGCATTTTGAGCACGGTCAGATGAAGCTGCCTCCTCCCGAAGAGTGGCTGCAATACATGGCGACCGCCGTGACTCTCGTGTACCACAATCGGCAATCACTGGTCCATGAATCCCTCAAACCGATGATGGCAAAAGTAGGCGCTCCCCACCACTTAAAAGACCAGTTCACTTATATGGTGAAGGGTGAAGAAGATTTTTTTGAATTGCGTCTTCTCAGGGATCCGGCGCCTCGCAGTTGGACTGTCATGGTAAACGGAAGCAAATATCAGGTATCCACTCCCGAGTTCGAGTTTTACCGGCGCAGGCTCAAACTAAAAATAGATGGGAAAACCCAGTTTTTTCATATGAAGTACAGGGAAAATAAAATCTGGGTGGCCTTCCGCGGTGTCACCCGCGTGTACGGCATCTACAGTCCGCTGGAATGGAAACTTTTACACCATATGCCGAAGCCTAAAATGTTGCCCCCTGAGGATGTCGTGAGATGCCCCATGCCGGGAATGGTGGTCGCGATCCTGGTCAGGGCGGGAGAACGCATCTATCGGGGCCAGGACCTTGTAAGTATTGAATCCATGAAGATGGAAACTTTTGTTGCCTCTCCCAGTGACGGGCGGATAGAAAAGATCCATGTTGAACCCGGTCAGGCTGTCGATTCAGGGGACATTCTTATCAAACTCAAGATTGACTACATGCCCTCGGAGGAAGAACTGGATATTTTCTATGGATAAGCGCATAAAGAAGGGCGGCGATCCCTTTTATTAAAGGAAATTAAAATGAAACTGGGCTGCATGGGTAAAATTCTGTGGGTTGACCTCACCGCACGCGAGATTCGTGAGGAAATTATCCCCGACGATGTGTACGAGCGCTATCTGTCAGGGATGGGGTTGGCCGTGTATATTCTCTATAACCGGATTCCGGCAGGCGCCGATCCCCTCGGTCCCGAAAATATTCTCGGGTTCGTTTCGGGTCTTCTCACCGGCACAGGCAGCCTCTTTGCCGGAAGATGGATGGTCGTAGGGAAATCGCCCCTCACCAGCGGATGGGGAGAGGCAAACTGCGGCGGCAGTTTCTCCCCGGCAATCAAGCGGTGTGGTTATGACGGTATATTTGTTAAAGGGATCAGCGCAAGCCCTGTGTATCTTTATGTCAAGAACGGCACTGCTGAGCTTCGCGATGCGTCCCATGTATGGGGAAAGGACGCAATTGAATCCGAGGAAATGCTGATTGCGGAAACAGGAGGAAAGTCACAGGTTGCCGTCATCGGTCCCGCGGGGGAGAAGTGCTCTCTCATCTCTGGTATCTGCAATGACAGAGGCAGGCTCGCGGCTCGATCGGGTCTCGGAGCCGTCATGGGCGCAAAAAAGCTGAAGGCCGTCGTACTTGACGGTAAGAGACGCATCGATGTTCATAACAGGGCCGAGATAAAGCGGTTAAGTCAGATGTGCAACAAGTGGGTTCAATTTCAGCCACCCTTACCTTCCGGGAAAGGAGCGGCGTATGTGGGTACGCTCATGCGTGTGCTTCCCGTTCAGATGGCCATGGATGGACTGCTCTACAAGAGTCTGCTGAAAAAGTGGGGTACGGGGAGCATGAATCAGATGTCCGTGGAAATGGGTGACTCCCCGGTTAAAAACTGGAAAGGCACCAACGAAGACTGGGGGATCGCGCGCTCCCACTCGGTGAATCCTGATGCGATAAGGCGGCATGAAAAGGTCAAATATCACTGCTATGCCTGTCCATTGGGATGCGGCGGTATCTGCACAGTGCAAGGCAAATACGGCGAGACGCATAAGCCGGAGTATGAGTCTGTACTATCCTTAGGCGGGCTTTGCATGAATGCGGATGTGGATACTATCTTCCACCTTTGTGAGGTCTTGAACAGGGCGGGAATGGATACGATCTCCGCAGGCGCTATAGCGGCCTTTGCCATCGAGTGCTATGAAGCGGGTATTCTCACAAAAGAAGATACGGGCGGCCTTGAACTGACCTGGGGGAACTCAGACGCCGTGGTTGCTCTCATCGAAAAAATGGTCAGGCGCGAAGGCATCGGTAATTTACTCGCGGATGGTGTAAAAGTCGCCGCCCGGAAAATCGGTAAGAGTGCCGGTGAATATGCCATGCATGCTGGCGGCCAGGAACTTCCCATGCACGACAGCAGAAACGATCCCGGTTACGGCGTGCATTACGCGGTGGAACCGGCTCCGGGAAGACACACTATAGGGGCACAGATGCATTACGAAATGTTCCAGCTCTGGAAAGTAATGAAAAGCCTGCCCCGTGTAAAACCTTTATATTTCAAAGGCAGGAAGTACATGGCGGATGAAGAAAAAGCAGAGATGGCAGCGGCATGCAGCAAGTTCATGAATGTCGTGAATTGCGCGGGTCTTTGCATGTTTGGTGCTTTTTTGGGCGCAAAGAGGATTCCAACTTTCAACTGGCTGAATGCGGCAACGGGGTGGCACAGAACCCCCGAGCAGTATATGGAAATCGGGAAGCGCATCCAGACATTGAAACAGGCATTCAATATCAGGCATGGTGTTGATCCCAGGTCGTTCAGGCCAAGTGACAGGGTTATGGGAAAACCTCCGCAGACCAAAGGAGCAAATCGGGGAAGATCAATAGATATGGAAAAGATGATCAGCGATTATTATACACAATTCGGGTGGGATCCTGAGACGGGCAGGCCGACCGGGGAGAGTATGGCAAAGCTTGGCCTCCGAGGTGGTGAAGATGTCGTATAGAGTTACCGATCCATGCAACGGCTGCGGCGCCTGCGGAAGATTATGCCCGGTTGACGCGATAAGGGGTGAAAAAAATTCGCTCCATGCCGTAATCCGTGATCTTTGTATTGAATGTGGCGCCTGCGGGCGGGTGTGTCCGGTCCACGCCGTAACCGATCCATTCGGTATTGTCTGTACGATGGTTAAGAAATCCGAGTGGGAACGACCGCATTTTGATAGTAAGACCTGCATGTCATGCAGGATCTGTATCGATGCCTGTCCGGTTCATTGTCTGTCTCTCTCCGGTGCGGCAAGTCCCGATGATCCTCACGGGTATCCATACATGGCCGAAGAAAAAACATGCGTCGGGTGTGGCTTTTGCGCCCGGGAATGTCCGGTTGAGGCTATTACCATGGTTGTATCCAGGTCCGGATAGATTCTGGAAGCCGGGTGGAATTAATACGCAACGGATCATAGAATAATACGACGATATGTAATAACTGAGAAAGGAGACCCTCTATGCAGCCACCTGTGAAAATGTATACGCTCAGTACGTGCAGTCATTGTAAGGCAACCAAAAAATTACTGAGTGAATGTGCCGTGAAATATGAATTTACTGATGTTGACGTGCTTACCGGCGAGGAGAAGGCCGCTGTTATCGCGGATGTAAGAAAATTAAATCCACAGTGTTCATTTCCCACAATAATCATTGGTGATAAAGTCATTGTAGGATTTGATGAAAAGGCAATCAGGAAGGCCTTGGGATTATAACAATGGAAGCCGATCAGCTTTATGAAATGTTGAAGAAAACGCAGGAGTCGAAAGGATATTTTTTTCAAAGGGACAGGGATAGAGTGATTGATATTCTCAGGGATCTTCTGATCAACAGGGAGCGTTACGGTTATATGTCGTGTCCCTGCCGCCTGGCATCAGGGGATCGGGAGCAGGACAGAGACATAATTTGTCCCTGCGCATATAGGGCTCCTGATGTGGACGAATACGGAAGCTGCTATTGCAATCTTTATGTTTCGAAGGAATGGAACGAGGATAAAATCCCGCATGTGTATGTACCGGAAAGACGCCCGCAGGAGAAGATGCCTTTCGCATAGATAGTGAGGTTGTTCTCCCGCCCTGTCTCGGCAGAGCGTTTTCGTGCTCCAGGGGCAGCGAGGGTAATCCTTGCATAAATTAAATCATGGATTAAAGTTATGCGGGTAAATGACATACCAGGCATTGTTGACACCCTCGCCGTTCATGTCTCCCGGCTTTTCGTCCTTGGAGAAATAGTAAAGGGGCCAGCCTTTATATGACGTTTGCTTCTCCCCGTCCTCCCTCATGAACACACCGAAATCCCTTTTTCTCAACGGTTTTTCTAACGCAACTTTTTCGGTGTAAAAAATGGGCCATTTGGTCAGGCACTCATTAATGCACGCACTGATGCTTGGAAAATCCTTATTGAAGTAATAGAGACTCATACCTTTGGAGTCAGCGAGATATCGTCCCCCGCCTTCTTTTTCTTTCAGCTGAATCGTGTAACGGGATGCCTTCGGTTTTTCCTCGACGTCCTGGGCTAAAATACTCTCACTTATCACCATCCCAAGGAATATAAAAATGCATGCGAAGGCCGAAACGGCTCTGATCAAATCTCTGACTTTCATCTTTCCCTCCTTAATACATAATGAGCGTAATTCCTTATTAATCCAACATGCTCACATACCGTATTCTCATAACGATTCTTATATCATAACTAATAGCAACCTGCAATCCTCGAAATTTCCTTTCCCTTTGACATACACCTACACTTCACATATATTTAATGTGTGAGAAAGGCATTGCTGTTACACAAGATGACGTTACATGAGGAGACACATATACGCCATGGACAATTGCGAGACCGTGCAGTTATCACAACTTGCTGATACTTCCACTCACAAAGCAATCCTGGAGGAAGTAAGGAGGATATTTTTGTATCATTATCCGGCAAGATATTTCCGCGCGGTGAACAGAACATATAGGAATGTGAAAAAACTGTATGGCGGGGAAATTCGTGGCTATAAGGCCTGTAATACAGATTACCACAATCTTTCACATGTTTTGGATATTTTACTTACCACTACCCGTCTGGTTGACGGATACAATAGTGAAAACATACCTTTCCCGGTTCATCTCACAATAAATTTACTTAATGCAGCGCTTTTACACGATACGGGGTATATTCAGGAGGAGCGGGATCATGAGGGTACAGGGGCTAAGTACACCCCCTATCATGTGGAGCGAGGTGTGGAATTTTTGAAAAAAAATCATGAGGCATTTGGGATCACCTCTGATGCGGTTACATTAATGGCCGAGCTGATACGGTGCACGGGCTTTATGGTCAAGGCTGAAAAATTAAAGTTTTCCTCTCCGGAGGAGAAATTCGCGGGGTGCATCCTTGGTACTGCTGATCTTTTGGGCCAGATGTCAGACAGAAGATACCTGGAAAAATTGATTTTTTTATATTACGAATTCAAGGAAGCGGGCATGAAAGGCTTCAATACTGAATTCGACCTCATCCGCAAGACCATAGATTTTTATGATATGACGAAGAAGCGTTTTGCGGAAACGTATTTAAATGCATATATGTATGCGCAGCCTCATTTCAGGACACGCTTCGCCGTTGACCGCAATCTTTATATGGAAGCCATTGATCGGCATATCAGATATCTGTATAAGATCATTCAAGATGATAGCACTAACTTCCGTTACAAGTTGAAACGGGGCAACTGGATTCATACCTATCCGCGGACTGAGTCGAGATAATCGTGTTATTTTAGGAACTGTCGTGTAACAACTGATGCGTGACAGCCCCTTAACTTACCGTATCGATAATTTCCTGACCGTAAAAGTTCACTTTTTCAGGAGAAAGTATGCCTGTCTGTTTCAGCATTTCCATGGAGCACGCCTCGGTTTTTGCCAGGTCAACCATACTCTGATCAGACAATATCCTGAAGCGCGCCATGTTTGTCTCTTTTGCCTTTTGAAATCGCCAGCGGTAAAGATTCATGAGATAGTGCTTCTGATTTTCCGTCAGGGATTGATACCCTTTAATATTAATGTATCCCTGAGGATTGAAGGATTTTTCACTCCATGTTACCGCAGCGATGGTGTCAAAAGCCTTTGCCGCTCTTTTCTGTAAGCCGCAACGGGCTATGTCGCAGTCAAGTCTGTGATACAGGTCTTTTAGATATCCTGTGTCCGCTACGGCGTAGTGGATCTGCTCTTGAGTCAGGGGACGTGTTTCCCACTTGGACCGCTGCATCTTCTTATCTTTTTTGAGTTCAATGCCCAAATATTGGCTGATCAACGCCGAGAGAGAAAGGTAGTGACAGCCTAAGACAGAGGCTGCCCGATGAGTATCAAAAATATTTTTAAATTCAAACCTGTAGTCCCGTTTCAGAATGCGGATATCATTATCACCTGCGTGCATAATTTTGAGAATTTTCGGATCAGCGAAAATCTTTCCGAGAAAGAAAAAATTCAGACTGCCAAGGGGATCGAAAAGGTATGTCTTCTCATTCGCTTTAACTTGTATTAAACAAAGTACGTCTCGAAAATACCTGAAAGAATCATATTCTGTATCAACACAGATAATGGAGGAACTGCCAATGTTTTCTTTTGCGTCCCGTATTTTTGTGGGTGTATCAATCCATACCCATTGGTCATTCATTTCCATACCTGCCCTGTGCGAGGATTAAATATCCCTCAAAAAACAACAATAAACTGACGGCAGGCTCAATCACGAATTTCTGGAAATGTCAAGATAATTCATATCCTACCCCTTCTTATCTACAGACTTTCTTCGTGAAATCATGAAATGAAAGGTGAATCGTTTTAATAGAATCTCTGAAAGATACGTGACAATTTTGTATCTTTTCCCATTGACAAGGAAATTTTATTTGGCTTATAGTGCCCCGTCTAAAAGACGGATTCCTGTCACGCAAGGAAATTGAAGGCTGTTCTTCCTTCGCTGGTGCAGGATGTTCCGACAAGGAGAACATAATGAAATACAGTAAATCAAAACTGACACGCGGATACGCGAATAAGATTCTCACTGTTGATCTCGGAAGCGGCGTGATGAATGCGCATGACCTTGATCCACGAGTGCGAGATTATTTCATAGGGGGCAGAGCTCTTGGCTTATATCTTCTGTATACACGATTAACCCCGAATACGAGCCCCTATGCTCCAGAAAATCCGTTAATTTTTTCCCCTGGCCCATTGGCAGGCGTTCCCCAGTTTCCCGGGACGAGCAAATGCATGGCTATCTCTCTGTCACCCCATACAGGGATTCCGGGAGTATCGAATTTCGGCGGGCATTTTGGGGCTAACGTCAAGTATGCCGGGTTCGATATCATTGAGATCACGGGAAAATCGGAAAAGGATGTATTTATTCTCATCAATGGTTTTGAGAATCAGGTAACAATAATTGATGCGCCCAGTATCGACCAGGTATTTGATCTGGAGAAATTCATTGCGGATAAATTCACAAAAGCGGGATATGACAAAAAGGACATTACGTTTTTGACGACCGGCGTGGGTGCAGCCAACACCACGTACGGCTGCATCAACAGCCATTATTTCGACCCGACGAAAACAACCGACGGACAGAAAGGGTTTTTCAGAACGAAGCAGGCGGGAAGGACGGGACTTGGTTCGGTGATGATTGATAAAAAAATACGATCCATCATCGTCCTTGCGGAGTATCCCCACGGTGAAAATCCCTATGGAGCGGCGGACTGGGAAAAAGCAAGAAAAGCGGGATTGAAGCTTTCAAAAGTTGTCAGGGAAGTTGATCCGGTATCATTGAAAATGCACCGCAAGGGAAGCGCGGGGCTGATCAGCTTTATGAATAAGGAGAATTACCAGTCTCTGCCGGTGAATAATTACCAGTATGGTTCGGATCCGAGGGCAGAGCAGATCAGCGGGAAATTTTACGCGGCGAACCTCTTCGATCACAGGGGAATGGACGGATGTTTCCCCGGGTGCTCTCTGCGGTGCACCAAGGGAGGCTGGGTTACCGTAACGGCGGGTGAACATCGCGGAAAGAAAGTCTGGGTCGATGGGCCTGAGTACGAAACGGCGTGCGGTTTCGGCTCAAATTTAGGGATATGGAATGCCGAAGCCATCATGGAAGCCAACTGGCACTGCGACAATTTCGGGATCGATACCATAACCGTCGCGGTGATTATTGCGTTTTTGATGGAGTGCTTTCAGAGGGGTTATCTTGTAAAAGAGGATACGGATGGCTTAGCGCTTACATGGGAGGACGATAAGGCTATGCTGCGTTTCCTTCACCAGGTTTCCAACGGGGAAACCGAGTGCGCGCGGGAAGCGGGAAAAGGATTGCTGAGTCTCATCGATTGGGTGTCCCGCAGGTACATGAAGAGAACCGGTCTGGAGAATCCCGAGAAGGAACTCAGAAAATTTGCGATGCACGTGAAAGGACTCCCTTTTTCACTTTACAGAACCCACAGGTCTCTGTCCATGCAGGCGTCATATGCTGCGGCGAGTGATATCGGGGCGCATCACGCCGCTGCATGGCTTATCAAAGTTGACTTACTGGGAGCGTTTCCTACCTTGCAGGATAGAGCGCGGGCACTGGTTACCTACCCAAGGGTGAGACTGGGAAATGATAATCTTGGTCTCTGCAAGCTTCCATGGGTGGATGTTTTTAATCCCGAATCTGAAAAAGTAAAAGATACGGATAAGTATATAAACCCTGCTTCCCAGGAGATGTATGCGGAGTTCTATAACGGGATGCTGGGAACGAATCTCACCTGGGAGAAAATTTACGAACAGACGGATCACGATATCAATTTGCAGCGGGTTATGAATGTCATGATCTTTGGTAAAAGCACGGGCGATAATGACTGGGTGCCGGACAGGGCCATAGGACCAACCGATGATGAACTCTATGATGCTGAAAAGGATTTTCATGATTCAGAGATAAGTAAAATATCAGGGAAATCGTTTGAAGATGTACAGAAAATGAAAACAGGGGATAAACGGGAACTCCTGATGAACTTCAGAAAAGAGCAATTACGGGACTTGATACAGGCCTATTACCGCGAGCGAGGCTGGAATTCTAACGGGATTCCGGAAGTTGAGACTTTGGAGCGAGTGGGGTTGTGGGATTACCTGACCGAGGGAACAAAGAAAAAAATCGTTGAACTTAGTAGTTAATGACAACTTCCCTTGGAAAACGCTGCCTGGCATGAGATAAAAATAATTATCCACATCTATTTAAAGATTGTAGTACTTTAAGGTAGAGAGCTTATCCCACATCTTTACTGTTTGTCCCTCTAAATCAATACGACATTGATCTCCCACAATTTCAATAATAGTGCCATATCCATTTGATGTTTCTACTCTATCACCAACTTTATACATGGGCCGAACCACTTTTTCACATCTATTCTGATTGTTATCGGATTTTATTGAAGTGTCAATTTTTTTGCTCGTTTTACCCTTAGGAGCTTTATTAGACATTGTTCTATCGTAAGATTTAAATGCTAATTTTTCAATATAACTTTGCCATTGAGGCGTTAGTACTGTTTTTAGTGCCATTGGCAGTAAAAGTTGTTTCTTAGCCAGAGTAAAACATACATAGGCAACGTTAATTTCATCATGAAATTGTTCCGGATTTATGCTTTTTGTTCTGCTGATTGCATCGGCAATATCTTGATCAATGATGACCCGATCATATTCCTGTCCCTTTGCAGCATGGACTGTAGAGAGAACAATTGCATCTTTGTCATTCTGATGATCTTTTTTCATTGTTAACTTCATCATTTCATATATAGCGTTTGGAAATTCGTCAGCGTAGTCCTTAACAATCTTAGAAATGTTGGACAATTGAAAGTCCTGGATTTCTTCTGCGTATTTATCCAATTGTTCAATGGAATCAAATGATTGGATCAAGCCATCTGTGATGCGATCCTTCTCACCGCTATATAATCTATAGACATCAAGGGTTTTATTCAGCTCAGCTTTGATGTCACGTTCAAAAAAAATCGTATTTTCTTTGATCTTAAGTACATTGCATTCTTAAAAAGGGCCATATTTGTGCGGCTCAAGATGGTTGTCTTGATCTCTTGGTTCACAAGAGACAAGTCGGAATAAAATGAAACCTCGGATTTCCGATTTTCATATCCACAGATTTTAAAGTTCATTTCATTCTTTGATTGCAGAATAAACATTGTAACTAAATCGGCGATTCTTTGTCCAAATCTGAAGCTTAGAGACAAATCAAAGTCTTCATCACACTTCATAATACGCATGGCGTCCAAGGCATATCTAAAACTGTATATTCTCTGATGTGTGTCCCCGACCAGGACAATTCGTTTTGTGCAATGAGACATAGAGTCCAACATGACATGAGATAAGTCCTGTCCCTCGTCCACGAGGATTATGTCAAATTTTTCGAGTTCTTTATGAAAGGTCTTTTTGATGTGGGAAAGCTTCAGGTAAAAATCATGCGGACCTGATATTTCTTGTTTATTCCATGATGTTGCGAAATCACGTGTAATTTGTATGATCCTTTTTTCATGGTGATTGAAAGTTTTCCTCTGTTCCTCTGTCAAGCAATCCTCGATATATGGATTTATCGCTTCCTCAAGTTTTTCAAAGCCGGAATTTAGAAAAAATGTAAGAAAATTATAACTGAGAGTTGCCAGAGTTTGCCTATTTCTTTCCTTACCGAAGTATGGAAGAAATGTACAGACGTTGAAATTATCATCTGTTTTAAATCTTTTACCCAATGATGATAGTGAGAACCGGGCAAAAGCGTGTACTGTCTTAATCTTTACATGTGGGGGAAATATTCTTTCTGCTTCGTCTCTGTTCATCTGTGGCCTGTATATCCATATTCATCCTCAAGAGAGTACAATTGAAAATTCATTCTTTGTGAGGCTCACGTGATCATGGATCCGCAAATAGTGTTTCAGTCTGGTGTTGTTTTTCCATCAGATTCCTGATAACACCGGCCGCGTATATGGGTACATAACAGCGGCGGCCCTGGCAGTATCCATTTTTTGAGCTGAGTATGTAGCAACGTTTGGGGCGATATCGTTCTTCGTAAACACTTAAGCTCTTCGCGTGGACAACCCGTCCCGACGTAACTTCCCACGGTACAACGCCTGCGCCTGTTTCGATCAAGAATTCCACCTCCGAGGTACGGCCCTGCCAAGTGTAGAGCATGTCATCTCCGGCGGCCCTTAATTCCTGGGCTACGAAGTTTTCGGCCATATACCCCTGATAGCTTCCGAAGCCGTACTGCATAATCACCTCGGGTGGCAGGACGCTCATTGCATTTAGCATTCCAACATCAAAAAAGTATAATTTGAACCGGTTTTCCTTTGTATATCCATCAAGCGATGCGCCCACGGCATCCAGAATAAATGCCCGCATGACGAGTGAAGCGGGGATCGCCCTTGTGGGCACGGAAGTGAAGGCGCTCCGGGAGGGAAAGGAAAATCTCAAGGACAGTTACGCCCTGGTAAAGGACGGGCAGGTGTTTGTCCATGAAATGCACATCAGTCCGTATTCTTTCGGAAACCGAATGAATCATGATCCACTGAGGGTTCGAAAACTGCTTCTTCACAAGGGAGAGATCAAAAGACTTTACGGAAAATCAAGAGAACGGGGGCCGGCACTCATCCCGCTCAAATTATACTTTAAAAAGGGAAGGGTTAAGGTAGAAATCGGGATTGGCCGAGGAAAGAGGCTCTACGATAAACGGGAGAGCCTGAAGGGCAAAGAGCATCGACGAGAAATGAAACGGGGAATCCATGGAAAAGATTGAGACAGCTCATGGATTCACTGAATTAACTTGACTAAAAAGATGTCCCGCCTTATACTACTTTATAGCACTTCTATATTCACATCACCATGGGGGCGCAATGGTTTCGACGGGGATATGGAAGCTGTAGTCGCATACCGAGGTTCCTACCAGGCCTCGTTAAACAGGTAGGAAACATTTAAGCGCAACCAATTACGATTACGCTTTAGCCGCATAGACGGCTACGTCCTCCTGATTCCGCCTGCCGGATCAGCACAGGGCGTCATACAGGCAGGATAGCTGATCTTGCTTTCCCGAAGTGAGAGGGGCGAAAACCAAAAGGGATAGCTCTCGATAAATCCTGCCTCCGGGAGTTTTCGTGAGTGAAATTAAAACAGAGGATACGTATGTAGACGCTGCAGTGGAATGTTTTCGGACGCGGGTTCGATTCCCGCCGCCTCCACCAATAGGAAATATCAATGCCTTTTCTTTCGTGATAACCCTTACAGAGGTCTTATCCCTTGACGTCGGAGCAGATGCATTTATTACCAATGACAAGAAGAGGAGTTTTTACTGGTTTTACCAGGTCAGCGGGCATTTTCAGGCATAATCCGGGCGCACCTTGCTACAGCATCCTGTTTCTTTTTCAGGATTATGCGTGGATATAGGCGTCCCAGGAGTATTCGGGGTCGCGATAGTAATGATCATCATTGATGGGAATTTGAGAGTAATCATCCATGAGGTATGAAACTGACGGATTAAGAATGCACCGGGCAAAAGACAGGTGTGTCCGGCTGGTACTGCTAACCGATTTTTTCTAATGATCTCAATAATCCTTCAGGATTGCATAGACAGATGTCCATACCTGAGACCCGTTTCAGGTAACCGGTTACGGAAACAGGGCAGACGAGGTAGTTGTTCCCCTGGTTGTAGAAGTTCCGGAATATTTTAAGGGCGTCGGGATTGAACTGATCCGGATTCCACTTACACTCAATGGTGTCCACTTCATTGCGGTTCCTGACCATGATAAAATCTATCTCCCTGCCGTTGGCGTCACGCCAGTATTGCACAGTCCGGTTATAGAGATGCGCCTGTAGATACTCAAGGACAAGATGCTCCCACAAAATGCCGTAGTCATCCGGTCTTAAGGGATCCCAACCCCGGCAAAAGCCCACGAAGCCCGTGTCAAATCCGTAAACCTTGGGCATCTTGATGATCTCCTTGTGGCCACCGCCGAAAAAGGGCCGCACCATCGTCACAGCATGGGTGATCTCCATGGCGCTTAAATGGCTTTCCAAGGTGGGCCTGCTTATGCCTAAAGCGCTTGCCGTCTTCGTCATCTCCAACTGACCGCCGCTTTGCCTCATGAGATACTCAAAAAACATGGTAAATTTATCGGGATTGCGGAAAGCAAAGAGCCTTTGAATATCCCGTGCAAAAAATGAATCGATCCATTCACGATAGAATCCGGGCTGTTTTGTCGTGGATAATAAGGCCTGCGGCAAGCCTCCGTGATAGAGCCTCTTCAGAAGCGGTGCATTCTCAAAGGCAGGAAGCTCATCCCAGAGGACAGGCGTCAGATGGACAAGTCGCTTTCTTCCTGCAAGCGTATCTTTGAATTTCCTGCTCGCGGCAAGAGTTGATGAACCGGTTGCCATGATTTTCAGATGGGGGAAAAGGTCTGCCCCGATTTTCAGGACCATACTTGGATCGCGCAACTGGTGTACCTCGTCAAAAACGACGATGGGGGAAGAACAGTTGCGGAAAAAAAGCTCAGGATCGGCTACAATGTCATGGGTGATGGGAAGATCGCAGTTGATATAGGCGATACTGTCGGGATCAAGGCTCTGTGCAAGGGTTGTTTTTCCGATGCGCCGCACACCGGCAAGCCATACAATAGGCGCCTCCTGCCAGGAGATTTGTATACGGTTCAGCCAGAAGGGTCTTGGAATCATGGAAGCATACTTAGCATATATTCCGGATAAATGTCAAGCACGTCCTCTCTTTTTATAACAACTTGCTTTTTCGCTGTAGGAATATTAGAGGGAAGGCAATTGCAAAGGAGCTAAAGTACGCATGCGAAAGCAGAACATAAGAAATATTGCCATCATTGCCCATGTCGATCACGGTAAAACGACCCTTCTCGATGCCATGCTCAAGCAAACGGGCACCTTCCGGGAGCATCAGGAAGTCGCGGAACGGGTGATGGACTCCATGGATCTCGAAAAAGAACGGGGGATTACCATCATGGCGAAGAATACGGCCATATGGTACGACAACGTCAAGATCAATATCGTCGATACGCCCGGACATGCGGATTTCGGCGGCGAGGTCGAACGCAGTCTGAATATGGTCGATGGAGCAATTCTGCTGGTCGATGCCAGTGAGGGACCGCTTCCGCAGACCCGGTTTGTCGTGAAAAAAGCCCTTGCCAAAAAACTTCCCATTGTGGTCGTCATCAACAAGATCGACCGCGGCGATGCCCGGATCGAGGAGGTCATCAATGAGGTGTATGATCTTTTTATTGATCTCGATGCGAACGAGCAGCAGATAGAGTTTCCCATCCTCTACACCAACGCAAAACGGGGCATTGCCCATAAGAAGCCGGGAGATTCGTCGGAAGATCTGAAACCCCTGCTTGACGCCATTTGTTCCGCCATACCCGGTCCTGATACCGATGACGAACATGTTCCCCAGTTTCTTGTTACGAATCTCGATTACGATTCCTATGTGGGGCAGATCGCCATCGGGCGGTTAATCAACGGAGTTCTCACGATGAATCAGACCTATGCCCTGTGCGGAGAAGATTCAATCACTCCCGGTGTCAGGTTTTCCGCCCTCTACACGTTTCACGGTTTGAAGAAAAAGCAGGTCGAGGCCGTCGAGGCCGGTGATATTGTCGCCTTTGCCGGAATCGAATCCATCAGTATCGGTGATACGATTACATCGCAGGAGACTCCCATCCCGCTCCCCCGGATACTTATCGACGCGCCGACCGTCTCTATGATCTTTTACGTGAACAACAGTCCCTTTGCCGGCAGGGAAGGGAAGTATCTGACGTCACGCCATCTTCTTGAACGTCTGGAAAAAGAGAGTTTCCGCAACGTCGCACTGAAAATGAAACCATTGGAGCGCAAGGACGCCTTCGAGGTATGCGGGCGGGGGGAGCTGCAGATGGCAGTGCTGATCGAAACCATGCGCCGGGAAGGCTATGAGCTCATGGTGTCCAAGCCAAATGTTATCACGAAAATAGAAAACGGCAAAACTCTGGAACCTGTAGAGCGTGTCTTTATCGATATCCCTGAAGCATTCGTCGGCATTGTGACGGAAAAACTGTCAGTGAGAAAAGGGCGCATGACCCACCTGATCAACAAGGGAAGCGGCCGGGTCAACCTGGAGTTCCTTGTTCCCTGCCGGGGCCTGATCGGGTTCCGCAGTCATTTTCTTACGGATACCAAGGGAGCGGGCGTGATGAATACGCTCTTTGAAGGCTATGAACCGTGGTTTGGGCCGATCCCGCAACGGGCAAGCGGTGCCCTTCTCGCCGATAGAAGCGGCAGGGTGACAACCTATGCCAGCCTGGCCATGGTAGACCGCGGTGAACTCTTCGTCGAGGTGGGATATGAGGTGTACGGGGGCATGATCATCGGCGAACGCAATCGTACCGGCGATATGGGGGTGAATATCACCAAGGAAAAGAAGCTCACCAATATCAGGAGCTCAACCGCGGAAGCGACCGTGACCTTGAGGCCGCCGCGGCCGCTCTCTCTGGATCAGTCCATTGAATTCATCGCCGAGGATGAACTGGTTGAAGTTACACCCCAACACATACGCCTCCGGAAAATGGAACTCGATCCGAATAAGCGTGCATCGAAGCGCAGGGAAGAGAATAATCTTTGAACGCTGAATTGATGATCCCCCCTTGCCGCCTTTCACACTCATTGACCCACCAAAGAAGGCAAGAGGGATATGATCCCTGACAAAGGCAAAGTTTTTTGTCATGAATTAACTGGCCTCTTACTATCCGAACCAGCCTATCAAAAATACGCCTGTTATCATTATGGCAGCTCCCGTCAATCTCTCCGCGATTTTTTCTTCCTTAAACAAGACTGCACCATAGATGACGCCGAATAAGAGGCTTGTACGCTTCAATGATATCATGTAGGCGACGTGTGTCATCGAAATGGCCAGCATATGACTGAAAATCGACGCCGTAAGAGACATGTTGTAAATGACGCCGAAGAAATAGGGATTGGAATGAGTAATGGCAAGTTTGCCGATTGTCGCGGTGAAGGCATAGATGAAAGAAACGCACAGCATCAGGCGCGATCCAGGCTCTGTGAAGATAGCCCTCAAAGGGCCAAATATTCCCTGCCTGGACGATCGCCCCCTGTAACGTGAAAATTCACTTTTCCGATAATGGTGTAGGTTGTGCCCACTTGTTTGTGCCCCCGTCATAAAACCACTTGTCGGGAAACCCCCTGCGTTTTTTAAAAGTGGGATTTTTTGCCCAGGCTGTCAGTTCTTTATACGCATCATGAACTTTTCTGAAGGTAGCCGCCTCACCGCCTATATCGGGATGGTGAATTTTCGCCTGACGGCAGATCG
>Ga0209668_10000291_pt1 | contig 20566 bp, 23 predicted proteins | sample FrelakmetPLP11PL_FD_187150 | JGI IMG/M metagenome (GOLD analysis project Ga0209668, IMG submission 187150) | Freshwater lake sediment microbial communities from the University of Notre Dame, USA, for methane emissions studies - PLP11 PL (SPAdes)... | ecosystem: Environmental > Aquatic >... | reverse complement strand
TAATATTAACATCGAACGGACCTTGTTTTAATTTTTTATTGTGATAATCAAAAGCGAATTGTTCCAAACTATTTTTTTTAATTTCTTTATATTTTTTTAAATATTCATCAGTAAAATAAGCCCTATTATTTCCGCTAGCACTTACGTTTTTTAATCTTGTTGGGCTTACTACTTGTATTCTTTCTGTTTCAACTTCTATAGGTCCACCATCAAGTTTTATCATTGTTTGTTCCTGTGCTTTTATATCTTTTTTTGGTATTACTCTAATAGTTATTAAATAAATATGTTTACCTAATACGGCGTTCATTATGGGTTGTAATTTATTTAAAGCTTCTTGTCTTGCTTCATTTTTACTATTGCTAGAACTTAATATTATTGATTTAGTTTTATTTACAATTAAATATTGATATTTACCAACATTAACAACAAACTTTTTATAATCTTTTTGTGTGAACATTATTATATTATATTATATTTTATTTATAATATTGATGTTTCATTGATTCTATAATATTATCATCGAATACTCCTTGTTTTAATTTTTTATTATAATAATCAAAAGCAAATTGTTCCAAACTATTTTTTTTAATTTCTCTATATTTTTTAAAATATTCATCAGTAAAATAAGCCCTATTATTTCCAGCACCACCAACATTTTTTAATTTTGTTGGGCTTACTACTTGTATTTTTTCCGCTAATACTTTAACAGGACCACCAATAACTTTTAAAGCCGTTTTTTCCTGTCCTTTTATGTTTTCTTTTGGTATTACTTTAATAGTTAATAAATAAATATATTTACCCAATAAATCATTTATCATAGGTTGTAATTTGTTTAAAGCTTCTTGTCTTGCTTCATTTTTACTATTACTTGAACTTAATATTATTGATTTAGTTTTATTTACTATTACATAATGATATTTACCAATATCAATAACAAAATTTTTATATTCTTTTTGTGTAAACATTATTATATTATATTATATTTTATTTTGAAATTACCAATTAATATTTAAACTCAACATATTAGGGCTATTTTTATTATTAACCCAATCGCCATGAATATTACCATGGCTTTTGTGGTATGTGTTCCGTTTTTTATTAGCATAACCAAAAGGAACTAAACCCTTTTTTTCTAGATAAGACCAAATAATATAATCATTATAGTTAACACGCCCAAAGTAATTATTCAAGTACATTAATTTATAATTTTTTTTATCTGATAGAAATAATTTCCTTGGATCATAACCGTTTCTTTTCGCTTCTTTCCTTGCTTCATTTAAATATTTAGAAGGTGATAAACCTATTTCATTTAATTGATTTATAAAACTTTTATTTAATATTATTGACATTAAATAAAAATAGAAAATAAAAAATAATTCTTATGCCGGATTTATAATTATCCAATCAACATTATTGTCATCACTACCATCTTTAGAATTAATTGTAAATGAACCAACCGCTTTAATAACATATAAAGCGCTTAAATGGTTTATAGTTACAACATTATTATATTGTAATAAAATTATTGAAGTAGTAGTAGCTGCTGAAGTGGTAACCGTAACAGTTCCGGAAACTAGTGTTGCCGTTCCTCTTGTTAAATAAGTTCCTGTACCATTATTTATTGTTAATTTAACGGTTGTTAATCTATTATTAACTGTTAAATCGTTGCTAACTGTTAAATTAGAATCTAAAAGTGATGAAATAATAGTACCATCTTTTATTTTTGTATTGTCTACTGTTTTAGTAAATAATTTAGCATTTGTTACATTATTGTCTAATATTTTTGAAGTTATAACGCAATTACCTTGTAATTTAAGAGCTGTAATTGTATTATCTAATATTTTCGTAGTTGTTACTGAATTACCTTGTAATTTAAGATTTGTAATACTATTATCAATAATTTTAGTTGTTGTTACGGCATCATTTGCAATTAATGTATTAATAATTGTATCATTTTTTATTTTTGTATTTTCTATTGTTTTGTCAACTAATTTAACATTTAAAATACTATTATCTGGAATAGTTAAAGTTGGGTTATTTATTTGATTCTGTAAAGCCGCGTCTAATTTGTTTATACTTATTGATAAATCCGGAATTACTGGCGCTATTGGAATTGTTGTTTGTATACTATTGCATTTTATATCTAATATAAAATCATTTAATAATTGTAAACTCATTATATAATACTTTATATATTATTTTTATTTATCCTCCATTAAATAATAACCATGAAACAGTACCAACATCTAAAGCATCAGAAGAGACAATATCAAAACCCGTACCCGTTCTATTTCTAATTGATAGATGCCCAACATTTGCAGCAAGTGGGTCCGAAGTTCTCATTAATGAAATAAACGCCTTGACATCTGAAGCAGTAGTTGCAACAGAAACTGTGCCGGCTACTAGTGTTTCATTTCCGTTTACTTTAGCGGTTGCACTAGGATTTATTAACCCTAAAAATGAAATATTGGCACTTGTTGATGCTATTTTATTAAAATTAGCATCTAAAGTTTTACTTCTTAATAAATCTAAACTCATTATATATAATTATATAGATAATAAATTTATAATATTTTATATTTTATATTTACATTAGGCGAGATGATAAACTTTTTCCACCAGTACGTGCGCCACCAGTTGAACCCATACCAATAGCAGATAAGCCTTTTTGAGCATACTCTGGTAACATGGGTTTAACAATAGGCGCCAGAGCTTTAAAAACTGGTAGGGCTTGCTGACCCATGGAAATCATTTGTGGAATTTTAGAGGTTACATTAGAAAACATGCTTCCAATACCTTTACCACCAACAACACGGGTTAGATGCGAACGCGACATAGAATCAGATGTAGAAGCATTAATTACTTCTTCAGCAGTTAAAGAAGCACCGCGAATAATACGAGACATACCATTTTTAGATTCAAAAAAGCCAGAATTAGCAGCGATGACCCATAAATTATAATCTGTTGCAGGGGTTCCGGTTTGATTGTACACGGTAACGTCGCATTGAAACGTAAAATTTCCTAAAATTCCGGGAGCTAATGATTGAGACAAGGCAAAGTCGGTTCCGGGCTTAATCACTATAGGACTTCCGGTGAGTGGTACGTTGAACCCTCCAACAACTGTTGAAAGCCCTGTAGTTTTTGCTTCCCCTGTAAATTGTTGATAATCTACCTGTAAGCCATTTTTCGAACTAGCTGAATACAACATGGGTGTCGTGTGGGCGCTCATGAGCCCTGAATAATTATCAAAGTTAATCGAGATTTTTTGAATGGGGTAGTAATAATCGGCATCAGTAGAATCTGCGTATACTCTGGGTTTACAATAAATAATTAAAAAATCGGGAATTGCGGAAAGTGTAATTGTTTGGGATGATAATAAAGCGGTTCCTTTAGATGCAATTGCTTCAGTAAATCGGGAATTATATCTCGGAAATTCAAACCACGGCACGAGAGACCGAACCGGTAAGGGTAGGCTAAGGGATGGCGTACAAAAAACGCAATTAATACGCGCGTTAGTAATTGGTGAAGCTGATGATGTAGTATTATTGAAACTAATCGCGGTAATATCTCTATCATTTCCAGTAGTAGAGCGAATAACACGCGCAGAATTAGCAATTAACGATGGGGATTGAAGATTCATGACAAACGAAATATTTTGAATAGAGAAGAGCCCTGTATCGTTTTCACTATCTGCATAAATAAAAGGTGATAAACATATTTTTTCAGTAGAAGTAAAAATAATATGAATAGGGTAAGTTGTAATAGCACCAGTAATAACGGGGACACCATCAACATAATTTACAGTAACCCCATTAGTTGTGTACGAACCACCACCGGTTAAAATTGCTCCTGCTGAGTTTGTGAAAAATATATTGTTATAAGCACCATTGGGGACATAATCATTACCAAAGCCAGAGCCATAGGCATTTAAAGGCGAATTATTGGTCAAATAACCATCATTATATGATGCGTAATTATCAGCCATGTAAGGGCAAGTACGAACCGCACGATTTGCCGCGCTATCTGTAAGCCGTAATACTTCGTAGAGTGTATCACTGTTGTTGGTAGAAACTGTTGTATCATTAATGGTCGCAGTCATGGTACTGACGAGACTGTTCAGCGGAAATTGACAGAGGGCACAGTCGAGACCAAATCTAAGAACGGGAAGACCAACGGTTGGGGTACCCCCTACGTCAACGGATAAAGTAAGCGCAACGGTCGCAGTCCAATCTATGGCACGGTCAATAAATACATTTTCTGATGGACTCGTGAGCTGAAACGTAATTTGTGAAGAAGTCGCCGCAATTGCTTGGAAGACACCCGCAGTAACAGAGACCCCACCCTTTTGGATTCCATAACTCATTTGATTCTGAACAATTCTATCATCATAAATAGCAATCTTTTTAATATCACTCATATATATATATTATAGTATAAAAAAAATATTTTCTAATCTTTTTTTTATATTGAATAAAACTAAATATAAATTTATAAATGCTTTTTCCTAAACATAATTTTAATACTTGTTGAGCTGTATGCGGGCATTGCGATGGGATATAAATTTAAATCTAAACGATTTTTCCAGTAAATCTGCAGGTCGATTTGTGTTAATGGTTGATTTGAAGCAGTGAAAGAGCTTAAACGATATTCTCCAGATGGTACATAGCTTAAAAATTCACGATAAGCCGAAGCCCCTGTATCCATTCCCAGCGCTATATCTGTAATGATAGGTTGAAACGCATTAGACGTTGTATTACCATCTGTATTATCAGAGAAAATAGTTGGTGCGGCTACTCCTTCAGAAACAAGGGGAATTGTTCCACTAGTAAATACAATAGAACTTATAGGACTCCATAAAGAAGAAGTAGATTCATAATTTTGAGACATGACTATATAACCCGCCGTAGATGGTTGAGGATTTAAATTTGTAGCTAGTGTTGAAGGTGCAAAATAATTTTTATAATTCTTATTTGAAATTTGTAATTGATAGGGAAGACTTGTACTAATAATACCAACATTTTTATAATCAAAATTAGATAAAAGATTATATAAATCAGTATTAAAACTCATTTTAAATATTTCATTATTAGGTGTTATGCTGCCAATTGAATTATTACAAGATGATAAATCAGACCAACCCCGACAATCAAAATAAAAATCAAATAATTTACTATTTTCATTATATACTAACTTGGCGGGTTCTGTATTAATTAAAACAGTAGTAGTACCGGCTGCCGCATTATATAAAGTTTGTAATTCAGTAAAACAACTTTGAATAGTTGTATTAATTAATTTTGTAAAATGGTCGTAGGTATAAATCCAATAATAAGTCCCGCGCCGGTCAACATTATCTAAAGGTGCATTTGGTAGCGATGTACTACTATTAGTAAATGCATCTAATGATTCAGAAACATAGATTACATCTTTCGTTGATACTAGCGGCGTTATTAAAGAACCTTTAAGCATTGATATAGATATTTTTAAATTTGTTAAATTTATATTTGCTTGGCCTCTTTTAATTGGTAAGCAACACAAGGGTAAGTCCTTGTTGGGCCCGTTCATACTGAAGCGAATGATGGAAAAATAATATTTACTAATATTATTTATAATAGGTGTTGAACGTGTTTCTGAAAATCTCAAAATATTAGAATCGCCACCAAGTTGTTTTTCATTATTATCACCGCTTATGATATCTAAATTATAATATACTATGTCGGGACCATCTGCATCTATATTGCCTTCATTTGTAATATAACTTTTGTAATTCATATATATATATATATTTAGATTATATATTTTTATTTTTTTATTATATTATATGTAAAATGTGTAACCGCATTTTCTATAGTTCCTAAATTATGTTTATTTTTATAATCATTTATAAATTTATAATATTTATCTAAATTATCGTTAAGCATCAAAAGACGACAACAACAATGACGCCCGCAAGTATTAGAATTTTTATCACTTTGAAATTCAAAATTATTATAATATACTTGGTAACCACTTGAACGTAGTAATTGCGTCAATCTTTTAGTTTCCATGTCTAGTTCGTCGCGTTTCGCTTCAGTAAGCCATTTCATGGGTTCGTCCGGTTTGGTTCCGTACGGATCAAAGAAATCTATTCTATTCCCTTTTTTAATTAAACATTGCCAATGCCCTGTAGAATCATCTATAGTATTGAATAATAACATGCATCGCCCTTTATCGTCGAATATTTGGTCTATGTGTTCTACTTCATTTAAATAAGGATAAACACAAATAAAAATGTCTTCTCCTAAAAGGTCTTCTATATCTCCATCTGATAAAGCATAGTCTTTTAATTTTTCTAAATCTAAGCCAGAACCAGAAACGGGGTCTTCGTCTTCTTCATCATAAACAAATGCTCCTAGTGAATCATTTGATGAACCTTGTCCCGGTGAGCCTCTAGGTGGTTGCTGTGGTGGTAGTGTTAATAATGTTGAATATGGTGATGGTACTGTTGTTAGTGTTGAATAATGTAATGGTTGTGGTGGTGGTGGTCGTGGTAGTGGGTCATTTGATGAACCTTGTCCCGGTGAAGTCATAATAAATATTGGTTCAGTTGTGCCCGGTCTACCTATTTCTCGTTCTCGTTCTTCTCGTGTACGAAATCTTAATGGTGCTTGTGGTGGTGGTGGTAGTGGTCGTGGTCTTGTTCGTTGTTCTATTCGTAATTTATTTATTTGTTCTTTCCAATTTGTTATATTATTTTTTATTCTATTTATTGCTTGTTTTTGTGATTGTAATGTTCTTTCATTACTTTTTATTAATGTATCAAAATAATTAACTTGTGAATCTAATGTATTCCATTCTTGTTGAGTTTCAGTTAATGCACGTTGTCGTTTTAAAATTCGTAAATTTATTTTATTTGTATTATTATTTACTTCAAGATTATTATTTGATGTTTCTAATAATGCGAGTTCTCTTTCTGCTAGTTCTATTTGTGTATTATAAGAATCTATTATAGATTGATTATAATTTACGTCCATATAATATTATTAGATATAAAATAATTCATTATATATAATAGTTTTTTTTCTTTTTCTTTTTTTGTATCTTTTTTATAATAAATATCTTTTGAATGTTTTTTATTATAATTATAATATATATTATTTTGTTTTGTTTTATTATTATAATAATCCCTTGATTTTTGTTTTAATAATTCACGATTTGCTTCTCTATATTTTAAATAATATTCTTTCATGTATGCTTTCCGCTCTTCATAGGACCAACCCATTATAAATAACTATATATTTTAATTAGTTGTTTACCCGCGTTTCTATTTTATTTACAGAAAACAACTATTTAATTGATTACATGGAATAAAACCGGTTTTATTCCATGTAATTAAGCCCTCTTATTCATTTTATTTACTGTAATATAAATAAACCGTTTAAATTTAGTTATTTTCTATTATATATTATATATAATGCAAGAAACTATTATTAATAACATGATTGAAGAAAATAAAAGATTACATTCTCAATTATTAGAATCTTATGAAAACAATATTAAAAGTTTAAGAAAACAAAATGATACATTTAATGATATTATTAAATTAATGACTGAAAAATTTAATAATGAAACCGAAAAATTAAAATTAAAAATATTAGAATTAGGAAAAGAGATTATAGATAAAGATGAATTAATTTCTGAAATGACCGACTCGTTATATTCTGAAGCCTTGGAAAATGATATATTCAAGTACGCTTAATAATTTTTAATTATAATTTCTTTTACTTTTCTTTTTTCTATATTTTGTGTATGTATATATGTTGTTATAACATTTATTATTTTAAAATCTTTAAATAATTGTCTAGCTTCTTTATTATCGTTATAACTTAATAAAAACTTACCTTTTATATTTTTTAATATATTGTATAATTCATGTATATTAATATATTGATTATTATAATATTTTTCTTTTTCGCTCATACTATAAGGCGGGTCTAAATAAAAGAATGAATTAGGACCATCATATTTTTTTATAACTTCTTGGTAATCTTTATTTAATATTATTGTATTTTTTAATCTCTCATTATATTTATTACCATAATTAGAACTTATATAAAATTTATTTCCAAATGTTCGCCCCTCACCAAAAAAAGAAAGTTTAGTTAATAATAAAAGATGTATAAATTTGTTATATTCTGTTTTTGGTTTATAATTTTTTAATATAATAAATTTATCTTTATTATAATCGCCATTTATTGAATTACTTATTTCATTACCATCAAATTTTTTAAATCCTTTTATTAATGTATATATATTTTTGTCTAAATCATTTATAACTTCTTTTTTTGATGGTTCTTTATAAAAAAATAAACTACCCGCGCCAAAAAATGGTTCAATATAGTTCATAGATTCATAATTAACAGGGAATAATTCAAGTAATTTTTTTTTAAGTCTTGATTTTCCACCCAATCGCCCATAAGGTGCCGCAATTCCTCCAATTACATTATTATACATGTATATATAATATATTTATATTATAATTTTATATTTTCATATAAGTTTTTTGTTCAGATAAAGAGTGCCCCATGGCATCAGCATCTGCCTTCATCTCATTTAAATCATATTTACTGCTTAGGTAAATATGTCTTAACATACTACTTCCAATCCGTTTTCCATCAAATAATTTATTTAATAATCTTGTTGTACTATTTAAATTAAATGGTGATCCATCAGAGAAAACTAAAAACCTAAATTCAATATTTTTCTTAAATAATAATTTCTTATCGGGATTTAATGGATGATGTTTTAAATATAAATCAATTATATCTAATAAATCATTTTCTATTTTTATTTTTTGGATTCCATATTTTTTACTAGTTTTATAATTTGTAAATATAAATTCTTTATTTTTATAATCAAGATAATTTTTATTAGAATCTAAACCATCTTTATATTGAGTTATAAAATACATTTCTATATAATCGACATTTCTACGAGGTGGTATCATTGTGTATGCACAAAGAACCAATAAAGATAATAATTTATTATATTGAGCTACAGAAATAATTTTATTATTTACAAATTCAGAAACTTCATTTTTTAGACGTTCCCGAATTGTAATTATTTCATCCCATTCAATCCAATTTTTATTTTCTTTTTCTGTTTTAATACTTGAATCAATATTTTTCATGTCATTAGCTTTATTCATCATTAATTCAAAATAAAATTTATGTAATTTTTTATATACTGGTTTATCATTATATAAACCTAAAATGGAAGTAATAGCGCTTAAAATTGTTTTCTTTGTATTATCTGAATAATTTTCTAATTTCTTTAATATATCATCGGTATTTTTTAAAAACATTAAATTATTAAATGATTCTTTATTATTTAGATTAATCAAGTACTTGACATATAAATTAATAGATTTATCTGATAAATTTTTATCTTTTAATTTTTGGAATAATTCAATTACAAATTCGGAAGACATTATATAATATTACAATAGATAATTATTTATTTTATTTACTGTATTATTAAATTAAACTAAACATTTTTATTTTATGGTATAGCATATTGTGGGGGAATTGGTGGCGGTATAAATTGCGGTGTTGGTGGTCGTGGTGCTGGTGCTAGTGGATTCAATGACGGTGCGGGCGTTGCATCTGTTATTATTTGGTCTAATACTTTTTTAGATTCTGCTCTTGATTTCATCGACTTTTCGAAATCTGTTAATCTTAAAAGTCCTACGGTTGATTTAGCCAATATTTGACGTCTTTTTAAATCTAATCCAAAACCCTTCATATTTTCCCTTAAATAATTAATTATATTTTCAATTAAAAAATAAGCTTCTTTTCCATAAATTAACTTTGCATTATTTGCACGCCCTAATTCTTTAATTCTAAATCCTTCAAGACGTGTTCTTACTGTAAAATATAAATTTTCAAGTATATTAATTAATTTAACAAAATCATTTTCATCAAAAAAGATAATATTTTTTACTAAATATTGCATATATTTAAATATATTGGATAATACGTCTCTTAAATCTCCTTCAATAATTTGGGCGGTAATACTATCGAGAAGTAATTGACCACCTAATTTATCGCCTTCAATTGGTGATAGTTCAACCATTGGCGGAACTACTTCGCCTTCTTCTTTCATTGCTTGTAAAGAATCAACCCGTCTTTGTAATAATTGTTTTCTATATTTTTCATATTCATCACTATTTAATGCTGCGGAATATGTAATATTTGAACCCCCCGAAACATTACCATTACCATCATAATCATAACTTTTAGATTCACCAAATAATTTTATTCCTCTTTGTTTTCCAAGTAGTCGCGGAACTTGATTTTTTAATAAATTATTATCTCTTATTTTTGCTTCAAGTGATGTATTATAATAATTTTGAATAGCCTTTTTTCTGTTTTCTTCGTGATATTGTTGATTAGTATTCATATATATATATATTTAGATTTAAATTTATATATTTAATTATATTATTTAATAAAGACCTTCATTTTTTACAATTTTTGAGGCTTCAATTAATCCAACACCGCGTTCGTTCATTACTTGTTTTACAATTGCCGCACGTTCAGAACGAGCAGCACCACTAGAACCACCTATTGCGCTCATATTTCCACACTGTGCCCCGCCATGCATATTTGTTGGTCTGTGTACGTAGCCACCCTTGGCATCGCTTGTTTCAATACCTCTTTCATTTGCCATGGCTAACTGTTTATTTCTTGCTGAATGAGATGGGCGGCGATATTCTCGCGGGTCGCCGGCTCCAATAGTAGATGCGGCTTTTAATATTCCAGATATTGCGCCTAATGTTGCAGCCATAGGTGCCGCAATTGGAGCAAGTGGAGTAAAAGAAAGCGCACCCGATAAACCACTTGCTAAACCTAAACCATTGCTTACACCACTTGCTAAATTTCTATAATACTGAGCAGACGCTCCACCCTTAACGCCTTCTAATTTTTTAAGTAATTCTTCATTAAATTGAAATTTAAATTTTTTACCACTTCCAACAATAGCGCCTATAGGTACATTTTTAAGAATTGAAGGCGCCATAGTTGCAAGTGTCATGAGCATCATAGGAGATAAAAAACCTCCTGTTACTTCATCTTTTGGAAAAAATAAAACATCTTTTCTATTTTTTCCGAACCCAACAAGACCTCGAATGGCTCCTATTGGATTTAAACCCATGGCTTGCGCAGCCATTAATGGAAGAATAAAACCCCCTTTAGCTTCTTTATTTTTTCCTAAACCAACAGCACTTAAACCCATATTAGCAAGCGAAGAAGGTAATATGGAGCCTAATACCGCACGAGCTGCCATTGATGCGGCAGGGTTTGAACTATTGCGTGAGCTTACATAAGCATTCATTAAGTTCATAGGGTCAAGAAATCCACCACTTGCGCCTTGCCCTCTCATTTCTATACCGGGATTTTGTTGTCTATTTATTGCTTGTTGACGTTGTAAATTTGCCATAATTGCGTTATCAATTTCTTCACGTCCTATCATTTCGAATGGTTCTTCAGCTCTCATATTTGCAGGATGATTTTGTACCATTTGTTGAAATAATCGATGGTCAATATCTTCATTATTAGGGTCCACAACAAGAGGCGGAATATAATTTGGACCTCTTAATCTATTTAGAATTCCCATGTTAGGAATACCTAAGACTCCACCCTTTGTTTTTCTGCCTCTACCTTGTAAAGCGGCAAGTCTAGCACGTAATGCTACGGTATCGGCAGCTAATGCTTGTTCTCGTGCTGCTCTATCTAATTGAATTTGTCTTCCTCGTCTACTAGCTTCGGAAAGTGATGAACTTAAACTATTATAAGTGTTTCCTAATTCACCCCCAACATCTCTTAATCTATCAAATAATGCTGAACCTCCCAAAGCGGAAATTTGAGCTTGTAGTGCTGCTCTTTCGTTTGCTTGTGCTTGTCTTTCTGCTCTAATTCGTCTAGTATCTGCTGCTACTCTATTAGCGAACGGGGTCAAATCTGTTTTTATTTGGCTTCCTAAATTTAAAAGAGATTGACCTAATGAACCGCCCTTTGATTTTTTTATTTTTTTCATTTTCTTCATTTGGTATTCGTCATATAAATTATCAAATTCCATTATATATATATATATGATAAAATAAAAATTATTATATATTTATATATTTATATATTTATATTTTAATATAGTAGGTTATCGCCATAATCTAATATATTAAATTTTTAGTTTCCATTTCATTAGAAGATGGCATAATACCAATAAAAAAAATCTATTCTTAATTAATGGGTTTACTAACAATTATTTTATTTAGTTGGTGGGTTTACTAACAATTATTTTATTTAGGTGATGGGGTTTCCCCCACCAACTTTTTTATTATTAATTGTTATTAGCCCACCAACTATTTTATTATTAATTATTATTAGCCCATTAACTATTTTATTATTTTTTTTAATGATATAATCAGTAGAAAGATTCTATTTTTAATTAGTGGGTTGCCCCACTAACTATTTTAATAATCAATTCTATAGATATTATAGAGTAGAAAATAATTTTAAATATTTTTATATATTTTTAAATATTTTATATATATTATATTATATATGAATAAAAAAAATAAAAAATATATAGGATTTGGAGAAAGACCATCAGACAAGGATTTTTTTAAAATTACAAAAACACAATATGACGCAACCCCAGAACAAAACATAGGAAATTATGAACTAATTTTAAATACACCAACTGTTAAAGCTTATTTAGATAGACCAGTAAAAACAATCATGTTAAGTATTAGAGGAACTACTGATTCGCGCGATGTTGGGGCTGATGCAATGATCCCATTAAATAGATTAAAATATTCTAATAGATATAATGAAGATAAAAATATTATAGCTAATTTAGCTACACAATACCCGCCCGAAGATTACGATTATTACGGAACTGGCCATAGTCTCGGCTCCGCGCTATTGAGGCAATTACAACGTGAATTTCCATTTATTAAAAATACCGTAACATTTAACGGGGCAGTTCAACCCTATGACATTGTAGACCAAAAAACAAATTTAAATAAATCATATTATACAGAAGAAGATGCGCTTTATAAATTAGGCGGTAGATTATTAAATAATAAAGTTGTTATACCTTCAACTGTTCATACTTTAAAAGTACCCGGGTTTGTTCCATTACCGAGTTCTGTAAAAATTGGACAATTTGGATATAATGCATCACAAGGGCACAAACTTGATAATTTTGAAGGAGTTCTAGGTGGTTCTTGTTGTATGTGCCATGCTAATCATATTATAAGAGGTGGAGCCATGGAAAAAAGAGAATTTAATAGTTTTGATGATTTCAAGACTACAGAACTCAGAAAAATAGCGTCTATATTTAATAAATTTTTTAAGATAAAATTAACTAAATTAAGTAGAGACGAAATATTAAATGAATTAGAAAAATATTTAATACTTGCCGAAAATGGGTCTATTTTTGTGAATGAAGAAAGATTTTTTAGTTTAAAACCTAAAGCCATGATTAAAGAAATAGAAGAAACAAAACAAATTAATAAATTAAAAAGAGAAGCAAAACCAAAAACACGAACGCAGATATTAATGAAAGAAAAAATAGGCGATTTAAGGGATTTATTAATTAGTTTAGGAGGTGAAACGAATCTTAAGGGATTAAAAAAAATTAATATAGTAGACCGAATTTTAGTACAAGAACTTAAAAAAAAAAAAATGAAAATATAAAAAAATCAGATGAGATAAAAATAGATTATAAATATTATTTATTTAATATGGATGGTTTATTAAAAAAATCAAGTAATATTAAATCAATAAATAATATAATTTATAAAAATAGTAATGATAATAATTTAGTATTATTGACATTAGAAAAAACAAATTGGACGCCCGAAACTATCGTTCCAATAAATATGTTAGGCGGTCCTATTAAAATTTTATTTAACTTTGTAAATAATGAAGAAGATAAAAGAAATGTTTTTAAATTATTTTTAGATAATGAATATTTAAAAAAAAATAATATAAATGATGATGATTTATTTAAAGTTGCACAACTTGCAATACATGACAAGTTGGAAAAAAGACTTCTAGCGCCGAAACTAATTAGTGATTTATTTTAATTAATAAATTTGTTGGTATAAAATAACAAAAATTAAATATATCTATTTTACCATTTCTTTCATTTCTTTTAAAATTTTTTGTTTCAAATTTATTAAATATTTCTTTATTGTATTCTATATAATAAATACCATCTAAATAAATATAAACAATGTATAATTTAGAATCATTATTTATATTTATTCTATTATTAAATTCTTCTATTTTATGAGTGTTTAAAATTGCGGTTGGGTATTGATTATGATTAATACGCCTACTTTTCATTTCTAAATATTTTTTATCGGGACTGTAAAAATCTAATAAAGAATAATCTGAATCATATTTTTTAAAAGTAGTTTTAAAATAATTAGATAGAATATTTAAATATTTTATTTCATTATTTAAACCATAAAATTTATCTTCTGTATAAGATAACATATAAAAAGCATTAGAAAAAAATTTAGAGATTTTTACAAGTAATAAAATAAACCCATTTATTGATGTAAGATTTTGCAACTTGTTTGAGTTAGCATGTACTGCGGAAAATTTTTGTGAAAACACGTCCAACGAGATTTTATATTTTTCAAGGCTTTTATTTCGTCTATACTCATGCCTAAATAATGAACGAGGAGATGTTTCAAAGCATTAAAAGAAGATGATTGAGGATATAAAATATAATGTGTTGCCTCATTTAATAATAATCTAGTTTTTGAATAATTGCTGATGTGATGCGTGCATAAAATTAAATTAGTAGCTGTATGGCGTCCGGTAATTGCTATGTCTGTGATGAGCTCTAAAATTGCTTTGCCTAATTTGCCCGTTATACCGTCATAATCATCAAAGATAACAAGGCAATTTTTAAACTCTTCTATTTTGGGCATATCATCTAAAATAGAATCTATATTAATTCTTTTGGGTTTCCCAACTGTTAAAGAATCGAGTGTTGAATCTTCATTTAATTTAGAAATTAGATAAACTTCATTATTAGGAAATAATTTTTTGTAGTTGGTCGCTATTTGCCCAGCTACGTAGCTCTTGCCAGAACCAGACGCACCTGCGATGTAATAAACGCTTCTTTTGTCTTCGTCAGTTGGTGGGATCACTTCAAATTTATTTCCAACCGGTAAATTAACTTCTTTTAATTGCTGGCTTTTTTTTATTGGGTCTTCTTCTGTATGTAAATATAAAATATCTTGAGTTGTTCCGCTTTTATTTTTTACAACTGCTATTGCTGTACAATCCTTCTTTTTTTCAATGTAATTTAAATATACCATTATATAAATTAGATTATATTTTATATTTTATATTTTTTTATTTTTTAATAAATATTTTTTTGTGTGTAAGTTTAATATTTTAGTTAATGTAGATTTTATTTTTTCTAATCTTAATAAATATAATTCTTTATTTATTTTATTTTTTGTAAGTAAATTATTAATAGTAGATAATATTTTATTTCTTAATGGTTCGCTTAAAACATTAATATTAGCTAGACGGGGTTTAAATAAATCTATTTCGTACTGAATTCTTTTAGTTGGTAAAACATCTTGATTTTCTATTAAATACTCTAAAGTTCCAATATCTGAAATAATTGAACTTAAAATTCCAAGTTGACTATTAAATAAATTATCAAAAACGGTAACGTCTTTCCCTGTATATCTGTCTAATGATGCTATACGCTTAGCCATTTTATAATAATTTTTACTTAAATATAATTTTTGAATAGCTTCTTTTAATGTTCCTATATGGTCTTCAAAAGGTTTATTAATAATTTTATTACCTACTATTATTTGATAAACAATACTAAAATCTGAAAATTTATTATTTTCGGTTAATGCTATTACATCCAATTTAAAAGAAGAATCAGTATTTAAGGCATCTTTAAGAAAATATTTATTATCTAATATTATTTTATAACCATTTAAAATTTCTTTTGGTTTCCATCTTACAATATGATATTTTAATAAGTCTTCTAAAATAAAATAATCTTTCAATGATATTTTTTCTTTTAACATTTTATTTATAAAATTATAATCTTCTTTACTAACTAATCCTAAATCATAGATATAATTTAATTTATTTCTTGATGCTTTCGCGTCATAATCTTTAAATGATTCAGAAAGAACGCGGAAATTTTCAATGACTCCGGCTTTTATATCTCCAATATAACATAAATCCGTATTTAATAATTTAATAATAATTTTTTGAAATTTATTAACTATATCATTAATAGAACTACTTTTTACAAGTTCATATAAATCATAATCGCTAGTATTAAAAATGTTGCGTAGTGCTTTTGTTCCATAAAGTTTTACATTTTTAATATTAAAGCTCATCTTATTTATAATATCTAACATATCCGCCGAAAATTCATTTATACTTATTTTACTCATTATATAATATAATATATAATATAAATTATATGTCGAATAATGATTGGAATGAAAAAATAGAATTGGTACTTAATAATATAAGAATCAATTCAATTTATTTGTCTACTAAATATAAAATAAGATATTTTTCTTTATCTAATTCTATAAAATTTTATAGGTTGCCCGTTATTATTTTAAGCGGAATAAATAGTATTTTCGCCGTTGGTCTTGAAAAATATATAGTTCAGTCTGCCCTATCATTAACAACTTCATTAATTTCTTTATTATGTTCTATAATTGGTTCTATTGAAATATATTTAAAAATTAATGCAAGAATGGAAACCGATTTAATAAGTTATACCCAATTTTATTTATTAAGTGTAGAAATATATAAAACGTTGGAATTATCTAGAGAGAACCGGTACGTTCCCGCTAAAGAATACTTAGAAAAAATATTTAATGAATATACTAAATTAATTGAGTCATCAAATCCATTAGAGACGGCAATAATAGACAAATTATTACCTATAGATAATAATATTTTATGTATAACACATACAGCAGAACAAGATAATATTTAAACATATATTGCCATGGCTTTTTTCCCAAGGGTGGTCCCTTTGCTTTAGACATAAACATAAAAAATAGCTTCATCATTTTCATTATGATAAGCATGAACATTTTCTTTTTTGGTTCTGTAAGAAACGCTTAAATCTATTGGATCATTTATTAACCATTTAAATTTTTCTGCTCCTGTTGAATAATCATCTAAATATTCCGATTTAACGTACACAACATAATAAAAACATCTGGTTTCTTTTATGATATATACGGGTTTTCTTACAACATATTTGTCCTTATAATCATATTTCATCGCTAGTCTATATTCTGAGTTATTATTCGCCATTTAATACTTATTAGAATTATTTCTTTAAGTAATTTTTATATATTTTTATTCATTATCAGTTGTTGGTGTATTATAAGCTTTTATAAAATCTTCAATATAAGGAGGTTTATATTCTTTTATAAATTTATTAAATAAAGCGTCTTTATCTTCATTATATCTAAGTTTAACTAAACCCGCTTTTTCAAAAGCATTTTTAAAATCAATTTCATTAGTATTATTTATTATTTCTTCTAGTTCAATTTTATTATTTATATATTTATTATAACTATTAATAAAAAAAATTAATTCATCAGTATCTTCTAAACATCTTTTTAACTTATTATATAATTTTACTTTATCTTCATTAAATAATGTCCTAAAAGGTAAAATATTTATTATTCTATTAAAGTCTAATCTGTTTATATTTAATACGATTTCCATTAATTGTTCATCTAATTGGTGATATGTCATATTTTCTAAGTTGTTATTTTCCATTTAATACTTATTAGAATTATTTCTTTAAGTAATTTTTATATATTTTAATAATAACTTTTATTTATTTTTTATCAAAATTTTTATTTTTTTGTGTTTTTTTTTGTGATGTAAGTATGAGGCAAGTATGAGGCAAAAATTTAGAAAGATTAAAATTTTATGAAGGACAAACCGGAATCCCTTATATACCCCCATGACTTTGATTTTGTGCTGCCGAAATCAGATGAGATGCCAATTTATACTATAATAAAGAAAATAATATTCTTTTTATAGTATATTTAAGGGTTTTTTTTTATTAAAAAGGGTATATTTATGTAATAAAGGGCATGTGAGTTTATAAAATAATGAATAAGCATCCTACAAAGTGCAAAAAGGGCATCAAAATAAAAAAAAAGTTTTATAGTACAGCGGCGCTATATAAAAAAAGAAGTTTTAAAAATGTGTGCCCTTTTTGCACTTTGTAGGATGCTTATTCATTATTTTCTTAATTTTTTTACATTTTTATACCCTTAAAAATTACCCTCTTAAAAAAAAGATTAAATTTAAGTAAAAAGTATAAATTTTAATAAAAAAAGTATAGTTTTTAATTATTAGAAAAATTATTTAAAGATTTATTATATAACAATGTATATAATGAATCATATATATTTTATTGATGCTTTTGAGTCTGAACAATCCTTGGCACTTGCATTTTCTTCACGTAATCCAATATATAAATTTTCTAAAAATGATTTTTATAAATATGATGAAGATAAAACATTATGGGAGACAATATCAAGTAATGGTATAATAAGTCATTTATCATTATGGATAACACACCACGCGAAACGTTTAATTGATGAAAATATAAATAATAGTAATATAAAAAATATTCTTGATGAAATAATTAAAAAATATACGAGATACCAATATTTAAAAAATATTATTTACTTTTTAGAAACATTAATTAATGATGATGATTTTATAATTAAATTAGATAGAACATTAAACGACCATTTACCAATAAAAAATAATAAAATAGTAAATTTAAGAACTGGCGAAGTTAGAGATAGAACTCAAGATGATTTATTTACTTATTTTTGTAATGTAGAAAAAACAGAAACAGAAAGCGAATTATTTAAAGATTTTATAAGTCAAATAATGTGCAATAAAGAAGAAAATATTAAATACTTACAAAAAATATTAGGTTATTGCATAACTGGTGAAACGTCATCACAATGCTTCTTTATTTTTTATGGTGCTGGGTCTAACGGAAAAAGTTTATTATTAAAATTATTACAAAAGACACTAAATAAAGCATATAAAACAACATCAAAAAAAATATTTATTAATAGTGGAAGAGATGCAGGACCAGAGCTCTGCGACATAAAAAATGCGCGCCTTTTAGGATTTTCCGAAACTAAGAAGCATGACGTTCTTAATGATGATATTATAAAGCAAATTACAGGTAATGACCAAATTCAAGCACGTTCTTTATATTCAAACCCTATATTATTTACTTTAATTAGTAAACTTATCATGGCAACAAACCACAAACCGCAGTTCGATGGTTGCGACAGGGCTATGGTTCGCCGGTTAAACTATGTTCCCTTCGTTGCTTCATTTGTTGATATTCCAACTCTAGATAATGAATATTTAATAAATCGAAATTTAGAAAATAATATTGAATTAATGTTAAATGAATTTTTTACATTTTGTTTAAACGGGGCGATTGAATGGTATAAAAATAATCAATTTGATCCACCGGAAGAAATAAAAAAAGAAAAAGATAAATATATTTTTTCTCAAAATTCTATAAATAGTTGGTTTATAGAAAGAGTTGAAGCAGTTGAAAAAGGTAAATTAAAGAGAAGCGATTGTTTTAATGATTATATAAAATTTTGTGATGATAACGGCATTACACCAGTTAGAAAAAAAGACCTATTCGAAGTTTTACAATCACATGCCGGTACATGTGTTAAAAATGATGGTGTATTTATTTATAAAGGTTTTAAACTAAAAGAAGAAAAAGAAGAAGAAGAAGAAGAAAATAAAAATTCATTAGATTTATAAAATCTAATAAACAATTAATAAAAATTTATTCAAGTAAACGTATACTGTTCCAAAAATAGTTGTAAACCACTTTTACCACCATTTTTTAATATCATTTCCTGAAGTTCTTTATCTCTTAAAGCTTCATGTGCTTTAATATGTTTTTTAGAATCGCGATGATGTCCCATATTCCATTTTTTATATTGATGTCCGCATATATCGCATTTAATATATTCCTGTAATGTTGCTTTATTTTTTTCATAGTATTTCTTACTATATGGTGCTTGGTCATAAATTTTAGTAACTATTGTATCATCGCTTTTCCTGTAATATGTTTTAATATTTTGACATATTTTTTTTACCTCTTCCGATTTCGGGGGTACCGTTTCTTCAATAGTTGATGTAGTTTCAATAATTTCAGTCATTTGTATATACTAATATAATATATTATTTTTCTTTAAATACTTTTCTTATAGTATTTTTTTATTTATAATATTGATGTTTCATTGATTCTATAATATTAGTATCTAATGGACCTTGTTTTAATCGTTTATTATGATAATCAAAAGCGAATTGTTCCAAACTATTTTTTTTAATTTCTTTATATTTTTTTAAATATTCATCAGTAAAATAAGCCCTATTATTTCCGCTAGCACTTACGTTTTTTAATCTTGTTGGGCTTA
>Ga0209668_10000290_pt1 | contig 20628 bp, 18 predicted proteins | sample FrelakmetPLP11PL_FD_187150 | JGI IMG/M metagenome (GOLD analysis project Ga0209668, IMG submission 187150) | Freshwater lake sediment microbial communities from the University of Notre Dame, USA, for methane emissions studies - PLP11 PL (SPAdes)... | ecosystem: Environmental > Aquatic >... | reverse complement strand
CTTTAATTACTTTGATATCGGGAATTATGGAAGTCAGATCCAGATGGGAGCCGTCAAACTCAAACCATCCCATGAGATTATAAATATCGGCTTCCTCAAAGGCAGCATCTTTCCAATGGGAAACTCCGTCCATTCCCACTTCTCTCTCCTCACACAACTGCTCCAACCTTATGCCCGACTCCGGCGTCTGTACAACTGGAACTTCATCAAACCGGGGGACTTTGCTTTTTGTATGCGTCTTTTTTTTCCTTACCATAGGGTACCTCGCTGTGAATGGTTAACCGTTAATTTGATTTGGTGTTACTTGTGTATATGTAGATCTGTGAATCACATATCATGCCAAAATCAACTGAAAGACTAATTAAATCTAACTTATTATAATGATGATGAATTATGATATTGAAAAAATTTCACGGAAGAGGATTCGGGGATGGTTGGCGCGTAATTTTTTACGCAGTGAGAACCGGCTTATGCAGAATTACCAGTATATTCTTTTATAAATTACTTATAAATGCTTTATCACTCAGAAGTCGTGATAGTCTGTGTTAAAAAATTGATGTTATAAAATCTTCTTTGTCAAGAGAGGTATATGCTGATGGTTTCTGCAGATTAAGAGATTCCTCTGCAAATTTCAACACCTTATCGTAATCGAAATATAAATCCATTTTTATGTAGCTTTCGGCAAATAGCCTTTTTGGTCTAAAGTCCTTGTATTTACAATCAATGGTTAAAATTGGTATTTGATTATCATGAATCACCTTCTTAATGTCCTGGTCATTGTATCTGAGTAATGGCTTAAATAATGAATAACCTTCTTTCATTTTTAACATCGGATAAAAACGCTGGGATGTCCGGAAGAATCTTTCTTCAATAGAGTTTCCTTGAAATAGGCCATTTGTATTTGAATAGACGTTGCCGAATAAATATTCCAGCGAATAGCCTACAAGATCCCAGAGTGACCAGCCTACTATTATCACGAGGGAATTCCAATCAGTGGTAGTTTCATTCAAATATTCGAGAAATCGTTTTCTTTTTGTTGTATGGCAAACCTCGCATGGATTAGTTCCTTTTTGTTTGGCTATTTCGAAAAGGGATTCATTTTCATTGATAGGATGCCAGTTTATATTTATGCCTCGCGATTTCCAATATGAGTCGAGTGTATTAATTTGATCAACAGTGTATACATGTGTTGGAAACATGGCAGCGTGAGTTTCAAAATCAAAACCAAAGTCAGCTTTTGCTTGTATGAGATAATGTAATATCACTGAAGCATCCTTTCCACCCGCATATGCAACAAAGACACGCTTATTATAGAATGATTCCAGATACTCCTTATTATCTTTTACCCATGTTGCATAATTTAAATTATCTTTCATTTATTTTTCCTTTTAACAAGATAGTATATTTAAACATATATCATGTATATTAATATAGTTCAATGTAAATAAATATTCAACAAAAATGTATACAGGTCAGCAGAATTTAAAATTAATAATACTTGTTGATCAAGAAGGCTTAATAAAACATTTGGATGGAGACTTAGAATTATGGATAGATCTCTTATCTAAAATATCAAATCGTGTCTAAAATCTTTTGTGACTACTATGTTTCTACTTTTTTTATATTACAGACTGATACTCAATTTTACGGGGCGATAAGTAAAAGCATTAATCATGATATCCTTTATCGATCACTTCTTTCACCTTACGAGAAAGATCTGTCAGACCATAGGGTTTTTGTATAAAGCCGCTACAACCCCGCTCCATAATTTTTTCTGAATGTGTTTCCGCACCATAGCCGCTGGAAATGATCACTTTGATGTTCGGCTTCATCGACTTAAGAATGTCGAATGTCTCCATCCCGTTCATGCCGGGCATGATCATGTCCAGGATGACCAAATCGACTTTGCCATTCTTTGTCTTAAAGATTTCAATAGCCTCATGACCGCTCTTGGCAGTTAATACATCATATCCCAGAATCTCAAGGCTCTCCCTGCCCACATCAATGATTACATCCTCATCATCAATGAGAAGAATAGTCCCCTCACCTCTAATAAGGTCATCGGTAACTTCTACCTCCTTTATAATATCCTTGTCGGAAGCGGGCAAATAAATAGTGAATGTTGACCCGTAACCCTTCTTACTGTCTACATCAATGATACCGTTGTGTCCTTTGATAATACCATACGCAGACGCAAGTCCGAGACCAGTGCCTCTCCCCAGTTCTTTCGTGGTGAAAAATGGTTCAAATATTCGCTTCTTTGTTTTTTCGTCCATTCCGATACCCGTGTCGGTTACGGCAAGTTTTACATATTTTCCAGGGTTAACAGAAAATGGCTTTACATACTCCTCGTCCAGGATAATGTTAGCCGTTTCCAGACTTAAACTGCCGCCACCAGGCATAGCTTGCCAGGCATTGACATAAAGATTGAGCAGTACCTGTTCAATCTGTCCGCGGTCAATCTCGACTGCCCAGACATCCTCTTCGCATTTTCTGTAAATTTTGATCTCTTTCTTAGTCCTGCCAAACATGGTTGACGTCTTGTCGATAATGTCGTTGATATTGGATACATTGACTTCGTATTTTCCACCACGGGCAAATCCCAAGAGTTGTTTGGTTAACTGCGCGCAGCTTCTTACCTGGTCTTCGATACCTTTGATTTTGTCATAAAGAGGGTGGCAGGCATCCATATCAAAAGACATCAGAGAAGTATACCCCTGAATGCCGGTAAGGAGGTTATTGAAGTCGTGGGCTATGCCTCCGGCGAGGGAACCAATAGCTTCCATCTTCTGTGCATGGAGCAACTGTGATTCAAGCTTTTTCTGTTCGGAGACATCCTTAATAATTCCAACAATACCGATAATTTTTCCATCACCATCCAGATTTGGAGCGCCACTCAACGTGAATAATCGCTCCGTTCCGTCCTTATGCAGGATTGTAAATTCTATATTGCCAGAGTGATCCTTACCGTTATATATTTCCTCGAAAATCTTTTTGAAGTGATCGATATCTTTCTTTTTTACGAAATCCAGAAAGTATTTTCCGATTACTTCTTCCTTTGTATGTCCTAGTATTCTTTCCCATTCTGGATTCACATAAGAAAAAATCCCATTGGTATTTATCGTGTAAATTATATCGGGAGCATTTTCACTCAGAGCACGGAACTGCGCCTCTCTCTCCATAACAAGCTGATATGATCTGGCGTTATTGATACTTATGCCGATCTGTAATGCAATACCCAAAAGAAGATTTAAGTCGCTCTGATTAAGCGTTCTGTTAGATTTGACACTATCAACTGCTATTATTCCCTCAGATATACCTTCATACACTATGGGCACACAAATAAATGAGCTGGTTTTCAACTTTATTGCAAAATCTCTGCTTTTGCTGGAAATGTCTTTTTCGACGTCTTTAATGTCATTAATCAGGAAAGGCTTTTGATCTTTGAATGCAACCACGAAAGTACCTTTTGATTTTGGATTATCGAGATGAAATTCCGTCTTTTTGAATAATGCTTCGTCTGTTTGACTGTAACCATAGCCGGCTGTCGGGGTAAGATGCGTCTTTTTTTTATCAGCAAGCATGATCAGTCCTCGGCCGTAGTCCAATCGTTTTTCAAATGTTTCCATTGTAAATTTGAGGAGTTTATCAATATTCAGAATATTTGATGAAGCCTGGCCGATTTCCTGAACAAGCATGGCATTGTTATAGCGCATATTGATCTCATCCAAAAGACTGCTTGCCATATCTCCATGTTTTTTATATGTCTCCGCCAATTCATTTTTTTCCAGATGGGATTGATAGATCGACAGCCCCATAACCAGTAGCACACTGAATAAAGTAGCTTCGACGCTGAAATCAAATGGTAAGAAGAAGAAGAAAAAGGGACAGGCAAGAAGGGAGATTAATATACTGTAGGTTACAACTCTCTTCCAGATAAATGAAGGTGTCTCATCCCATCTGATCGTGTAACAGCAGCGGTCGCCAGAAACATGCATACAAGTATGATGTTCGATTTCGGCAAGTTCATTTGTGAAGAGCTTTGCCATACCTTCGAATATACCTTGCCGATTTGCGCACTGGTAGGGTTTTTCCTTAACTCCAGGATTTTGGATAGCCACAGCCTCAAAAGTACAAGGCCCAATCCTTCTTGTCTTGAGGGTAGAACCCCGCGTCATATAAGGATAGAGCCTTTCAAGAAAGGCATAAGCAGTCGCAGGTGTCATGAAACCAAGTGTATATTGTGAAACCGCACCGGCCGAACAAGTGAATTGCCCAACCTTCCTTGGCATATCAGGGTCTCCGACTGTTTTTAAAAGGATTTCTTGGAATCGGTCGACCTGTTCCTGTGTGAGCCAGTGTCCTTGGTCGTCAAGCTGATAGGTTGTTATCCCAGCATAATCTAAAATAGGAATTAAATTGACTTCAGGATGGTGTATGCTCAGATATTCAAAATAGCTCTTTACTATTTTTGTATTATATAAGGGAGTATCTTCCATTTTACGCTCTGCTTTGTGGAGGATAGATAATCATGTATCTATTACTTTATATAGATTATTCGGCATAAAAGTAATGTTTCTTTAGCGCAACTACTCATGATTCATTCTGAATCTTCTCTGTAAGTATTCTACAAATTCATTTGCACTCGGGTAATGCAGCACATTGAGAATCCACATCTGGTATTTTTTTTCGCAGGGAACATTTATCATGTCATTATACGTTGAAGGGTAAATCAGGAGTGGAATGTGATCAAGTTGATAGACTCCTGTGAGGTGCGCAACGGCAAGGGAAAGATCTTCCCATGGCAGATTTTCCGGATCAATTATCAGGACTTTGATCCCATTCAATAACTCGGATAGATTTGCTCCCATATCTGACTGATTCACAATCAAAACAGCCTTCAGACAATTTTTGTTGGTGAGTGAATGTGTTTTCCATTCTCTGCAAAAATTAAATCTTCTGGCCGTGCTTTCCAGAGATTCATCATTGATATCTTTATGAGTTAAACTCAGTGCATCAAACAAATATCCTCCGGAATGGTGTTTTAGGAATTGTTCTAACTCCCATAACTCAGAGGGCGTGCTCTCGTGAAGCGACCACCCCGGCTTCAACTGGTTCTGGGGTGTACCCACCGGAAAAGTCATGTAAGAGAAAAGATCGAGTGAACAGATCTTTGGATTATTTATTTCCCTGGCAAAACCACCGAATACACGTTCAGGAAATTTATTTTCAGGCCGGAAATAGCATATAATATAATTCATTTTCGCGGACGGGAGATGGTACATGCCGTACACAAACTGCACTACTTGCTTGAGAACAACGAATCCAGGACGTTTTTGTTCCAGTGGCCTCGCCGCGTGATGATGGATCATCCATGCACGTTCATAGGCGCGTATCATGGATAGGTGGCCATATATCTTTCCGTTTTTTTCATACGTAAAGTGCATGGCGATCTCGGAATTTTCCTGATAGAGCTTCCTGTAAGTGTTTTTAAATTCATCGCGGTGATCTTGCATCAATTTATATTTTTTAGGGTAAATAAAACCAGTATCGAAGAAGAACTCCCAGAGAGCATCCATATCCACTTCGGAAGAGACACAGGCATGGGAGTCCGTGTTTAAACTGAGAATGCGATTCAAGCGGCTGTAGCTATTGACATCCATATCCAGAATGGCGATGCCGCAGCAGATATTGTTTTCCTGCTGTTTACGGCGGTAGAGTACCTGGGCTGTACAATTCATTTTCAGCTCGCCGGCATAGACTATTGAGAGCTCATGCATGATCATCCCCGGCATTAAACTTCCGTCTTTCGCATCATCAAATAGAGAAAAACCCGTGATAGAAATATCAAAAATGTCGCGATTGACTTTCTTTTTTGAAAAGGGATGTTCGAAAATAGCAATGGGCGGTGGAATGATACGGCGGCGAGGATGACGTATTTTCTTTGCTTTGAATCGGTGGATATAGCTGCTTAAGGGAGCGAGTACAATTTCCCACCCGTATAGGTCACGTTTCTGCCTTATAAAATGGCAGTTCCCGGAAAAATACATTCTGTCAGTGTTTATTAAACGTATTGTGGATGTAACGTCTGGATTAAACCAATGAAACGAAGATGGCGAATCAGGATTGATCCTTATGCGGAAGGCGAGGGGACTGAAATCCACCAGCTTGCCTCTGGCGAGAAATCCGCTCTGCATTAATTCTGCCGTAACATCCTGGCAGGCAAAGCGAGTTGTCCCGCGCCTGCTTATGATATAGCTCTTTTCCGGCAAGCGTATTGTAAACCCCGTGTTGCTAATACTCAGCAGCATTGCGGGTATCAGTGTAATGGAATGATTGTCCGTAATGATAAGGTATTGAAGCTGAAAATTTTCCAGGCTGAAACCATCGTAACCTTTATCCCAGGTGCAGGTTAATTCGTCCTCCAGGCTGATCTCGGGTATGGCGTTTACAAGAATTCCATCCTCATACTTGGAACTGCGCAAGAGAGCACGGATGTAACCACTTGTGAAATGAATATGGTTAAGTGTATTTATCAGCCTTTCTTTTTCAAGATGAGTGGCGGATTCAAGGGCATCGATGAGATCATCATGCTGAAAAAGCCATGGCGGAAGAAACGTTTCATCAGATGGTTTTTTTATACTTCTGATATCAGTAAGAACCTTCTGCCAAATCTTTTTGTCTTTCATCTATCAAAGCGCCATAATTACGGATATACCAAATTTGTGGCATTATGTGGTTGAAAAAATTAATTTGAGAACATCACTGAATAAAAGTGTATAATGAAACCTCATATCACGCATGAAAAAGTGAACCTTAAAACAAACCTCTCAATAAGAAAAAGAAATACTATTTCAACCTGAATCTATTTTCTTATATACTAAACAAGTGTTATTTGTCAAATATTATTAAGTTATTTATGGTTACGTTACATTAAAAAGTTTTATCAGTTATACATTCACCTTGAGCATAAAGAATAAATTTGATAATAACTCTTGTATGCTTCGAATGCCTTTTTTAGGAAATTCTGAAAGGAGAAACGTATGGCATTGATGTATGAAAAAGAAGGGCATATTGCAAAAGTAGGTCTCAATCGTCCTGAGGAAAAGAATGCTCTTGATCCCGAAATATTGATGGATCTTCATCGCGCATGGATGGATGTGAATGAGGATGAGAAAGTACGGGTTGTGATTCTCTATTCTTGCATACCGGATATCTTCTGTTCCGGTATGGACCTGAAGACGGCAGTTCCTGTGCTCACGAGAGCCAGAGCACCTGAGAGTGACGCGGAGCGATGGCTGATACAAGTAGGGCCGCAGGTGGGTGAGGCTATGCTGAAGCCCAACATTGTAAAGAAACCTGTAATCGCTGCAGTCAACGGTTATTGCCTGACAGGGGGATTTGAGATGATTATGGGTGCGGACTTGAGGATTGCCTCAGAAAATGCAATGTTCCAGATGAGAGAAGCAAGTCTGGGTATAATGCCCATCGGTGGCGGTAATATTTATCTGCCACGTATCCTGTCGCCATGCAGGGCGCTGGAAATTCTCCTCACATCGGGGAATTTCCGTGCAAGAACTTTGTGCGAGTGGGGTTTTCTCAATCATGTGGTACCATCCCCGGACGATTTGATGAAAAAGGCCATGGAATTGGCAGATAACATTGCCGGCAATGGTCCTCTTGCCATCCAGGGAATAATTAAGTGCTACAGGGAAACTCGTGATACGTCTTATGCGGATGCCTTTAAGAGGGAAATGGAGATTGGTGTGCCTATATTTGGAAGTCAGGATGCAAGGGAGGGAATCCGTGCTCAAAAAGAGCGACGTAAGCCAAATTTCCCCGGGAAATACTAATGGATTTGTGAATGATCATACATTAAGACGATGAGGTAATTGTCTTTATGGATGAAATGTTCATTATTAAGTGACATAATGGGCGGGTCGTATATTAATTTCCAAATATTGTTGCGGTGAATTGGTTCCGGGACTTGTCCCGGGATATGCACAAATGGTTTAAACTTAATAAGCATAAGTATCAACAAGGAGGCTGATCATGACAAAACGGTTGGATGCATTGAAGGTTGCTCTTAACAACGAGATGAAGGAACATGAGTTTTATTTGAAAAACGCGGAAAGAACGAAAAATGCTGTCGGCAAGGCTATGTTTACACAAATAGCAGGGGAGGAGCTGGAACACCACGAAAGGCTCAAGCAGCTTCACGAGAACTGGGTAAAGGAAAAGAAATGGCCGGAAACTGTTCCCCTGAAAGTGAAAGAGACTACTGTTAATAAAGTTTTGAAAGAGGCAGCAAAAAAAGCCCCCAAGGGAGCCAAAGGGGATGCAGATGATCTAAAGGCTATTCGGGTGGCTATCGAGTTTGAAGGAAAAGGCGCCGAAAACTATGCAAGACTCCGCGATCAAATGAGCGATCCGAGGGAAAAGGCCTTTTTTAATCTCCTCGCGGATATTGAACATGAGCACTATGTATCGCTCAAAGACACAGAGCAATATATGATAGATCCTGCTGCGTGGTTTAGAGAAAAAGAGGAAGGTGGGCTGGATGGTGCCTAGTCGAACCGAGCGGATTTGCCGGTTCGTTGTTTCTCTACATGACATACTGCAGGGGACCTCTCTGAAAAAGATATTTCAGAGAGGTCCTTTTTTATGGTATGCCGGCATACAAATCTTGTGCGGGGAATATAGGTAAGTACGCAATCTCCCGTTATGGTTTCGTCTTCTTTCTGAAGATAATCCTTATGGGGGTTTGATCAAAACCGAAGGCCTCTCTGATTTGATTGGCAAGGAAACGCCTGTAGGAAAAATGTATAGCCTTGGGTTCGCGGACGAAGAACACAAAGGTAGGTGGAGCAACTGAGGCCTGAGTTATATAGCTTACGGTATTTGTTCTGTGCTGATGGCGGGGTGGCGGATTCGATTCGAGTATTTTTCTGACAACACTATTGAGTTCAGCAGTAATCACACGTTTTGTGTACTGATTAAGAACCGACTCAATTATATCAAATATTTTGGTTACCCTCTGCCCGGTGAGGGCCGATACAAAAATAATCGGTGCATAATCCATAAATTTAATCGCATCTTTTATATCTTTTACATATTTCCCCACAGTCGCATTGTCTTTCTTTATGATATCCCATTTGTTGACAACAACAATGCACGCAACCCCTCTTTCGAGCGTTAAGCCTGCGATCTTGGCGTCCTGTTCGGTCATTCCTTCCTCGGCATCAATAAGAAGCAGTGCAATATCACAGCGGTCTATGGCCTTCAACGCCTGGATAATGCTGTATTTCTCGAGGACATGACTGACCCTGCTTTTCCTTCTGATGCCCGCCGTATCAACGAGCAGATATTTTTTGCTGTCAAATTCGAACGGTGTGTCTATGGCATCTCGCGTCGTACCCGGTACAGGATTGACGATGACCCTTTCATAACCGAGTATCTTATTCACCAGTGATGATTTTCCCACATTCGGTTTCCCGATTACCGCTATCCTGATTCTTTTTTCCCTGTAAGGATGATCATCAGAAGTATGTGAAAGAAGTCCCGTCACATCATCCATGAGTTCATAAATACCGACACCATGCTGTGCGGAAATGCTGTACAGCTTCTCAATTCCTAATTCATAGAATTCATACACCCGGTTTTCATGCTTCGGGCCGTCGATTTTATTGACGGCAAAAAAGACCGGTTTGTTGATACCTCTGAGGATATTTGTGATTTCCCTGTCTGACGGTGTTAATCCTTCATTGCCATCCATGAGGAAGATGATGATGTCTGCTTCCTCCATGGCCAGAGTAGTCTGTTCTCGCATTTGCACGAGCATCTTCTCCATGGATGCCGGTTCGAACCCGCCTGTATCAATCAGGGTAAAGTCCTTTTCGTACCAGGTGCAATCCGCGTAATTCCGATCTCTTGTGGCGCCCGGTTCGTCAATTACAATAGCTTTGCTCTTCTGTGACAGGCGGTTAAAGAGAGTTGATTTCCCCACATTAGGCCTGCCGATTATGGCGATAAATTGTTTCATTTTATCTTATCTTAGTCGAAAATGATCATGATGAAATTATGAATCCTTAACCAGTCGCGCATCTTTTTGTAGTCCGGCAGAACGGCTTCTACCTCTTTCCAGTAGGCAGCCGAATGGTTCTGATGGATCAAGTGGCAGAGCTCGTGGACGATCAGATAATCCATGACGGACAATGGCGCCATGATAATCTTCCAATTGAAACGGACTACACCGCTTCGGGAGCAGCTTCCCCATCGGCTCTTTTGATCCTTGATCTGGACAGAAGTCGGCCACCTGCCCAGTTTCCTGGTAAGATTGGGGAGTCGTTCGATAATTTTACTTTTCACCCGGTCCTTATACCAGGTGCACAATGCATCCTTCACCGCATCTTTCGCCTCATTACCCTTTAAATGTTTGCCAATCTCCACCTGAAGACGGCCATTCTTGAGATGACATGAATTATCCGTCCCGTTCTCTGTGAGCATAACTTTAAGGCGGTACGTTTTGCCTAAGTAGGGGAAAGATTCGCCGCTTATGAATTCTTTCGGAGGGTGAAGCTCTCTCTCGCGTTTTATATGTTCTTGCCTGTCAAAAATCCATTTGGCCTTTTTCCTTACGAGTGAATGTATTTTTTCCCCACTGAATCGCTTCGGCGCGCGGACCTTTACAACAGCCAACCCTGCATAAATGGCTACGGACTTCTTCCGGCTTGTCCGGATTATCTCATAGTGGATCTGTTTCTTTCCAAAATGAACGAAATCGATGGTATTTAACAAGAATCTCCTTCCCGCACTATCCATAATCTCTTACGTGCTTTCCTCCTGGTGTGCTGCGGCGTAAGTGTTTGAATCCGTAATGTTTCTATTCACTAATGATCGCGGATTCTCCGCAGTGTATGGCGGGGAGCGTCGATTGTAGAGGAAGGAGTACTTATATGTCAAGACTATTCAAACATATTAATGATATAAATGACTTGTGCGTGATGTGGAATGCTTGTTTTCAGCAGCTCCTTTCCTTCTTGACATACATGCAGTATATTTATTATACTTCATCCGTAAGAAGGGACTGTATATTATAACAGAAGTAAATTCAATAACTTATATCATGGATGGATTTTTTCAAAGTTGACCCATCGGTACCATAGTTGTAGTCTTTGAAGATTATGGCTATGTTCAGGATACCGGATTACCGGGTCGATAGTGCTCCCATTAAACCAAACTGAGGAAGCAGAAATTTATTTTCATCGTATTATTTTGAGGGTGGTCCAATGCGTAAGCCATTACGACAAGGAGAAATGGATGGACTGTGCGGGATTTATGCACTGGTGAATGCGATCAGGCATCTCGCAGGCAGGAGTCTGTCTAAAGAGGACGAAGATAATTTGTTCAAGGAACTGGTGAGAGATGTTTATAAGCGGAATAATCGGCGGCGAAAGAGGAAGCCTAAAAGTCCCATTGAGTTTATCTGGGATGGAACCAGCGCCCGGGATATCTCATATATGTTGAAAAAAACGACGGAATATTTACAGAGTAAAAACGTCAATCTCTACTGGAAAAAGCCGTTGCAGGGGAGCAGGCGTCCGAATACTATTGATCAATACTGGAATCGCATACGGGAAGCTTTCACGGCATACGGGGGTCATGGTTGTTGCATTGCCCTCGTTGACTACAATTGGCAACCTGTGAACGGCAACGGAGAAGATGGACACTGGACATGCGTAACGAATGTAACCGGGAGCACCTTAATTCTTCATGACTCATCCATGGACCATGGCAGGAAGTTCGTGAAACTTCCAAAATCACGATGCACACTAGGCAAGCCTACTTCCACGAGACCGTACCGTCTGCTTGCCCATAATGTGTCACTTCTCCGGGTAGATAAAACAGAATAGATAAAACTCTATCGCTATCTTGTTTCCGTGGGGATACGCGAGAGATCATAGTGAGAGTTGCATAAGGTTTACATTGATCTCCCGATCCGGGTCTCCTACTTTTTTTCTGTATACCCAAATTCACCGAGCATCCGTAGATCATGGGTCCAGTCTTTTTTTACCCGGACGAATAATTCCAAATAAATTCTCTTGGCAAAGAATTTTTCCATATCCAGTCTTGCCCTCGTTCCGATCTCTTTCAGCATGGAACCCTTTTTGCCGATAATTATCCCTTTCTGTGAATTCTTTGCAACGTGAATGATTGCCTGGATTCGAATCAAATTTTTCTTTTCGTCTTCTTTGAATGAATCGACCACAACGGCTGTTGCGTAAGGGATTTCCTGATGGGCCAAAAGGATGATCTTTTCTCTGATGATTTCTGCCGCGATGAAACGCTCAGTTTTGTCGGTCATCGTTTCATCCGGGAAGTACTTCGGCCCTTCAGGCAGTATCTCCCATATGCGCTCAATCAAGAGAGAAATGCCATCACCGGTAAGGGCGGAGACAGGTATAATTTCAACAAAAGTAAAAAGATGCTGAAACCGGTCTATGAGGGGGAGGATTGTATGCTTCCGAACAAGGTCGATTTTATTGATCAGCAGAATAACGGGCAGTCTGATATTCCGGAGGGAGTCAATAATCATCAGATCATCGCGATGGGCGCTTTCAGTAGCTTCGACCATCATAAGAAGGACGTCGCTGCTCCTGAAGGTATCCATCGCCGCAGCCACCATTAATTGGTTTAACGGTGTTGTCGCCCTGTGAATGCCCGGCGTGTCGAGAAATATCATTTGACCGTTTTCAATATTTTTTATGCCCATGATTCTATTGCGTGTGGTCTGGGGCTTGTATGTGGTGATGGCGATCTTTTCACCAATGATGGCATTGAGAAGGGTCGACTTTCCCACATTTGGTCTGCCGATAATACCGATGAATCCTGATTTGAAAATTCCTATTGCATCCATTTGGCGCCGTTTCCTAAATATTTTACCTTTTTGTAAGCCTGGTTACGCATACCTTTCCGGCGTGCCGAATTTGCGCACCTTCCACGTCCTTCCTTCAACAGTCATGAAAACAGCGCCCTCTTCCTGTGTTTGGTCAGTTTTCACTGTTATCCCCGCAAGCCGGTGCGTGTCTTTCAGCCGCTGCAGATTTTTGTTCCTTTGTCCCCGGAAGGCCGATACATCTTTTTGCGCGAGAGAGAAAATAATTTCCTTGCCTGTTGACGCTTCTTCAGTGAGCATTGAGGAGGCCATAGTAAAAAAAATGAATTCTTCAACGAGGGAGCGGAATGCGGGGTGATATGGTCCGGCGACAATGCTGCCCGGGTTTTCCATCTCGCGGTTTGTCTGCAAGCCAAGACGGATGACAGGAATTTGTGCTTCCGAAAATTTTTCCAATGCATATGTACACATGTCGAGAGCTTCTGACATACTGAGTGGTATGTACGCTCCTTTCACAAAGAGTTCCGCCAGAACGGTATCCTGAAAGACAATAGTGGGGTGGATTCTCACCATATCAGGTTTAAGGGCGATGGTCCTGCGAACGCTGTATTCGTACCCGGATCTATCATCACCCGGAAGCCCCAGCATTATATGTATGCCTGTCTTGAATCCTCTCTCCTTTAGCATATTCATGGCATGGACCACATCTGATGAAGAATGACCTCTGTGGGACCGCTTCAAGACCTCATCGACAAACGACTGTGCACCGATTTCAACCGTGGAAACACCGAATCGCTTGAGTAGTTCCAATCCTTCATTGAATATTGCGTCAGGTCTTGTGGAGATTCTGATATCGTCAACCTGTCCATTTTGAATGTAAGAGTGAGCGAATTTCAAAAGTTTAACCTGATGTTCTTTTTCCATGCCCGTAAAATTGCCGCCGTAAAAAGCAATCTGGGTATGAGCTGTGTTCCGTTTTGTGTTGCTGAGGTATTTGTGAATCGTTTCCCGGAATGATTGTTCTGTAAGGCTCTCAGGGTTATTTCCGGCAATCTTATGCACATTGCAAAAGATACATCGATTCGGACAACCATGCTGCAGGATAAAAAAAGGAATAATCATATGCGTCATGCGTCACAGTGTATCACTGCCCTCCATTAGGAATGGGTGTGCCATTTTGATTTTTTGCGAGTTCGTCCAAAGCTTTCTGCGCTGCCCGCTGTTCTGCTTCCTTTTTGCTCTTTCCCGCGCCTGCGGTTGTGATTGTGCCCGCGATAGTCAGGCTGATCTCGAAAACTTTATCATGGTCAGGACCGGTCTCTCTGATGAGGGAATACTTCGGAGTCACTTTAAACCGGAACTGGCAGATTTCCTGGAGTGTTGTTTTATAATCCCTGTAGATAAGACTGTTTGTTCCTACCTCGATCAAGGGTTCAAAGATGGCTTTTAAGAATTTATATACGCTCTCGAAACCACTATCAACATAGATGGCCGCAGCAACCGCCTCAAACGCATTTGAGAGGATCGATGTTTTCGTCCGTCCTCCTGAATTTTCTTCTCCCTTTCCTAAAAGGAGGTAATCTCCCATGGTAAGTTTCCGGGCCAGGTCGGCGAGCGAGTATTCGTTCACGACGTCGGCCCTCATTTTTGAAAGCTGTCCTTCCGTATAGTCCGCAAATTTTTTTATCAGCATATCGCTGATGCACAACCCGATGACGGCATCCCCTAAAAATTCAAGCCTTTCATTGTCCTTGCAGGAAAGAGAGGGATTTTCATTGACGTAAGACCGGTGTATCAATGCGTTATCAAGCAGATTTATGTCATTGAAGGTGTAGGCAAGTATCTGCTGAAAATCCCTGAGGTTTGTAAATCTCTCATCAGTCATTGTCAATAATCCTTCCATACAATTTGCCGTCATGAGAATCGTCTGCTCTTATGTTTACGATATGATTTACGAGTGAAGAATCTCCGTTACGTATTACTACGGGTATATAATTATCAGAAAAACCTTTTATAAATCCCGTCTCTTTATCCTTCTTATCCTCAACAAGGACGGCCAGTTTTTCTCCGATAAAATTTTCCGCGAAGGTCTTTCTTTTGATTCTTCCCAGGTTTCTTACTTTTTCATTGCGTCTTTTTTTCACCGCGTCACTCACCTTGCCTGAGAGTTCTTTTGCCTGCGTACCTGGCCGTTCTGAGTATGGAAATACATGTACATACGCGAGGGGAAGCCTTTCCAATAAGGCGACTGTATTATGGAAGGCTTCCTCACCCTCACCGGGAAATCCGACCATCACATCGATGCCAATGGCGATGCGGGGAAGCTCCCGGTGAATTTCTTCCAGGCGTTTTTTAAAGAATGCCGAGTCATAATCTCTTTTCATAGCCGAAAGGATCCCATCGTCTCCGCTCTGGAGGGGGATATGAAGGTGCCTGCAGAGGGTGGCGCTTTTTTTCATGAGCCCTATCATATCATCCGTTATTTCCGTAATCTCTATGGAACTCAGGCGTAATCTCTCCACGCTTTTGTTCTTCTCTACGTAGTCCATTATAGTAAGAAGATTTGAAGGGGGGACTAAGTCTTTACCATAGACTCCGAGATGAATGCCTGTCAATACTATTTCTCTGTAACCGGTCCCTGCCAGGGTTTTAATTTTATGGAACACCTCTCGTTTGGCCAAACTTCTGCTTGGGCCCCGCGCGTAAGGAACGATGCAATAGCTGCAAAAACTGTTGCAGCCATCCTGGATTTTCAGGAATGCCCTCGTATGTCCGGGGAATTGTGATGGGCTGAGCCTGGAAAATTCATTGGCTTGGCAGATGTCAGTGACGAGTAATTGCGGGTCTCCTTTCACTAAATGCTCTATAATCTGTGGGATGTTCTCCTTTTCCGCCGTTCCTGCAATGAGGCTCACACCGGGAATCCGTGCAATTTCTCCGGGTGCAACCTGGGCATAACAGCCTGTAACGATGATACATGCGTCAGGATTCATCCGGATCGCTCTTCTAATAATCTGCCTCGATTGGTAATCCGTGCGGCCCGTAACGGTGCATGTATTGATGATATAACAATCAGCCTTCGTATGGAATGGTACCGGTAAAAAGAGGGTCTTGTCGAGCCTTTCTAAGATGCCCGCGGATTCATACTGGTTGACCTTGCATCCGAGGGTTGATATGGCAACTGTAATCAAATGCTGTTCCCCTATACATTCCTTGTGTCTATACTATTAACTGTAAATCTAAACGCCGGCTGCACCATTTGTCAAGGTTAAAGGATTGCTGGATTTTTATGGGGACATGAAGTAAAATCAAACCATTTCGACGGAGGGTTAAAACAATGGAAAGCATTCTGCACTATCTAAACACTCATCAGTTTACCGCGGGTGTGTGTGGTTTTATCGCAATCATAATAATATTTTTTATATTAAAAAAATTCGTCAAGTTGGCTCTCATATTCATTCTCGCGCTCATTGCCTTTATGGGATATCTATATTTTACTGATCCGGCTTTCACGCTGAAAGACGTGAAAGGAACAATGCAAAAGGCGAAGGAAGAAACGGGAAGTATTGTGGAGAAGGGCAGGGGGATATATGATAGCATGAAAGATGTATACAAAAAGGGTGAAAAACTTGTGACTAAAGATGTGGATAAAATGACGGGAGAGGATAAACAGTCCACAAAAAATAAATAAGCATTTCTTGCCGGATTCCTCTCAGAATATATTCACCTCCATCGCTCTGGGGGGACAGGCCAATACGCAGAGTTCGCATCCGTTGCACTTTTCCGCGTCAAAAAGGACTTTCATAGATTGCCTCTCGAGATAGAGGGCATCAGTAGGACAGAAGGCCGTACAGGCTCCGCAATGTACACATTTATCGTTATTCTGGCTTACATTCTTCGAAACTGGTTCAACCGTCAATCCCTTTTCCTTTAAAAAGCGGATACCCTTATCAAAATTTTCTTTCGAACCGCTCAGTTCAACGACGATCACCCCTTCCCGCCTGGGCAATATTTGGGCCTTCAGGATATTGAAGTCGAGATCGTGTTTCTTTACAAGCTGGCATATAATGGGTTGGTCCACATTGGTTGCCGTATATCGGATAACAACTTTCTTTGAATACATTCCTTGTTTTTAATCTCCATTTTTTTGTTCATGCTAAGAGAACGCAGAAATCTTGTCAAGAAATTACTTTTAACATTGCTTTCATGTGCATCGCGGTCAATTTTGTGTTTCTAACAGAGTATTCCAATCCATAATGCTGAATGTGTTGTGAAGGGAATGATCGTCATTCACAAGATGATAGTGGAGGTTCGTAAAAACTTCCCGTGCAATGTCCCGAACTACTGCCGGGGGGACCACATCATCTTTGCTCCCATGATACATAATTGCAGGAAGATGGATCTTTATGTGCGAATACGAATTGAATTCATCGGCATTAAGTGCCGGAGCAAGGAGGATGAGTTTTTTTATTTTCTCTTCATTTTTTACGGCATACACGGTGGCCATTAATCCTCCATAACTGGAGCCGACCATTATGAGGTTATTCCTGTGAAATAGGATGTCATTTAATTTGTTCATCCTTTCTTTGAAAGAACCGACAAAATCTTCGATAATCATATCGGGACACCTTGTCCGGAAGAATACTCCCTTCGTTCCCTGGCTCGAACTTTCAAGACCGTGTATAAAAACTCTCGTAAAAGACATAATAGTTCCCTTTTCTATTATTGTCGCAGGCCTTTGGAAAATCTTTCTGCAATGTTACCAGCGAGACGTAACCCTATGTTTTTAGCTCCCATAACACTTTACGTGCTAGTTTAAAATAGATTTGTGTATCAAAGGTGCTTTTGATTTGATTTCACTTTGTCAGTATGTTAAAAAAATCCCCCAAGAGGAGATTTTTTTATTATGCCAGGCGTATTTCCGTTCAAAGCGTTAAGACCGCAGAAGCAATTTGTCGAGTCTGTTGCTGCACACCCTTATGATGTGGTGAGTGTGAAAGAGGCAAAGGATATCGTACGAGAAAACCCTTTGAGTTTTCTGCGTATTGAGAAATCGGATGTTGATATGCAGGAGCCTCACAGTGCGCATGACGACCGCATCTATGAGATCGCCAAAGAGAATCTTGATCATCTTGTACGAGAAAAGATAATGTTGCAGGAGCAGTCTGCGTGCCTTTATATATACCGCCAGCAGAAGGGTGATCATGAACAATATGGTATCGTTGGGAGAGTAGACCTTGCTGAATATGAAGAAGGCCGGATCAAAAAACACGAGCTGACAAAAGTGGATAAGGAAGTGGACCGCGTAAAGCATGTCTTGATGGTCAACGCCAACACGGGACCAGTCTTCTTGACATACTTGGCTCATGAGTTCATCGATAGTCTGGTTAAAAGAATGGTTCAACGTGATCCCGAATACGATTTCACTGCTGATGACGGTGTTTCTCATACTGTCTGGGTTTTAAATGATGAAGAGGATATTTCAGCGTTAACGAATGCGTTCAAGAAGGTTGATGCTTTTTATATTGCCGATGGCCATCACCGAGCCGCGGCCGCGGCCACCGTGAGAAGAGTAAAGAGGGCCAAGAATCCCGCGGCGAAAGGGGATGAATCCTATAACTTTGTCTTGGCGGTTCTGTTTCCCCACAATCAACTTCAGATCATGAGCTATAACCGTCTGGTGAAGGATTTGAATGGATTGAGCGACGATGACTTCTTGTATCGGATCGGAATTTGTTTTGATATAGAGGATAATTTGGTGGAAAAGTTGCCCGGGCAGTGTCATGAAATCGGCATGTATTTTCGGGGAAGGTGGTACCGACTCACGGCACGAGAGGGAAGCTATGACGGAAAGGATCCTGTGAAGGTTCTCGATGTTTCCATACTGCACGATAATCTTTTAAATCCGGTCCTGGGTATTACGGAACCGAGGACAGACAGAAGAATTGAATATGTAAGTGGTGTAAAAGGATTACAAGAGCTGGAAAGGATTGTCGATTCAGGAGAATATGCAGTCGCCTTTTCTCTCTATCCGACGAGGATGGAACAACTCATGGCTGCGTCGGATGCCGGCAAGGCAATGCCTCCTAAATCTACCTGGTTTGAACCGAAACTCCGCAGCGGCATATTTGTGCATCTCCTGACATGATGAAGAAACACGGTGCTGAGGTTTCATCATTGCAAAGAGAAGGGGAAACTGTTGACGAACTCCTTGGAGGCCGGATCAAGATTTTTCAGAAAGAGAAGGGATACCGGTTCTCCCTCGATGTTCTTCTTATAGGTCATTTTGCGCGCCTGAAGAGAGACGACCGCATTGTTGATCTTGGAACGGGGAGCGGAGTCATAGCCATTATTATGGCCATGCGACGGGAAAGCGGCAAAGTCATTGGTGTTGATATTCAGGAAGAGCTTGTGGACATGGCAAAGCGAAGCGTTCAACTCAACAATCTCCAGGAGAAGGTTGATATCCGCCTGGGAGATGTCAGAAATATAGAATCCCTCCTTGATGAAAATTCGTTTGACGTATCAATCTTTAATCCTCCTTATAGAAAACTGAAATCAGGGAGAATTAATCCGGACAACCAGAAGTCTATCGCGCGACACGAGATCAAGGGAAGCCTGTACGCTTTTCTGCGAGCAGCGGCATATGTCTTAAAAAAATCAGGACGCGCCTATATCATCTACCCTGCGACCAGAATGGTGGAGCTTTTGTCCTCCATGAGAACGGCAGGCATTGAACCGAAAAGAATGCGTATTGTGTATTCACACAGTGATTCGAGGGGAGAATTTATCCTGGTGGAAGGGAAAAAAGGCGGGCGGGAAGAGTTGGAGATTGTACCTCCTCTTGTTGTCTATGCGAACGCGAACGAATATACGGAAGCGATAATCGGTATTTTCAGTGAGCTTTCCGATTGTGCGAAAGCCTCCGACGAATGATGTTTTTTGTCATTACTCTTTGCAGAATTTCCTTCAATTCCTGGTCTTTTACGGAGGAAGTGTGTTTTTCTATCACTTTTTTTTCTTTATCCCTCAGAGGGTAGGATTCCGGAGAGAATGACGGAGGATATGGATTCCTCGACGGGGAGGAAGGTATCTCGCCAATAGAAAAATGGACGTTCTTGACTAACTCTTTCCCCAGAAGCGTATTGATTTTTTCAATGATGTCGCTCTTAAGTATGTGAAGCTGATGCATCCACACAGAAGAAGATACTTTCACAAAGAGGGTATTTCTTTTAAGCTTTTCGGGGCGGGTATGGGCTGAAATCTGCAGGCCGACGGCTCTATTCCAGATTTCAAGCAAACGCTGTTCCTCGGAATCGATACTAATATTATGCTTTTTCAGGATGTCCTGAAGGATGTTTCCGAGTTTTTGCGGGCTTGCGTGAGTGCCTTTTTTACGCATGATTTTTTCTCGCACAGTTTCGTGTTCTGGTCAAGAATGTATTTGTTGCTAATCTGCGTATCTCAAGGGACACTGATAAGACATGAACAAAGTTAAGCTGTCATTCCTGCGAAGAGACTCCCGTATTCATCATAGATCCATGTTTTTCCGTAAGTGGTGTCTGTTTACCTGATAACGTTGTGATTGACAGTAAATTTTATTTTAGTAATCAATGTGTATCACTTCCAAAATAATTTGAAAGAAGGGAAGAATATTTTATGGATTTGTCGGAAATGATAAGAAAGGTCAAGGCGCATCCGGCGTACCATGATGCAGGGATGATCCTTTGCCA
>Ga0209668_10000288_pt1 | contig 20646 bp, 36 predicted proteins | sample FrelakmetPLP11PL_FD_187150 | JGI IMG/M metagenome (GOLD analysis project Ga0209668, IMG submission 187150) | Freshwater lake sediment microbial communities from the University of Notre Dame, USA, for methane emissions studies - PLP11 PL (SPAdes)... | ecosystem: Environmental > Aquatic >... | reverse complement strand
CGCGCAATAAATCGTTACGCAATAAATTATAAATAAAATTAGCATTGGGATGCCTTTTGTTTAGAAGCTTCTTGTGATTTAGCCCGGCAATCTTTACAACGAAATCTTGGAAAACTTGTACCGCCTACAAGAGATTTACGTTGCTTGCAGGACGTACAAAACCGCTCTAAGTACAAAATACTGGTCATCTGCGCATCTCCCGTAGTACAAGTTCTGCATAACCGCTAATGTCAGTCCAGCTATCTTCGTAAGTACTGTTACCGCTGGCAACAATTCGCGCCATTTTGTTGGCAATCAGTTCTAAGGCTTCACGTTGGTATGCAGGTAGCTGCGACCAACCGCTAGGCATGTGCAGGGCATTACTTAGTGCCTGACTTGCTGCGGCCACGGTAGGGAATCTCCCGTACACTGTCTCCCTCTGGTCGAGGATTTGGCTTATCGTCATCGGCTCCGGGTACTCGTTCATAGTCATTACACCACCACATTTCTCTAGTCATAACTTCGTGTGATTTTTCACACATTAGTCGTTTTCCGTTCCAAGACGAAAACCGACACCATTTACAAAACATCAGTGCAACCTAGTCATCTGTTCAATGATGTGATCCACCATCGCCAAAAGCGTTTGCTCAGTGCCAAAGTGCATTACAAATTCACGTTTAGACAATGCTAAAGATGGCCCATACATCGCTTCTGCCTCCATCCGTGTCATACCGTCTGGTAACAGCCCTCGATGGTGATAGGGGCAAAGGGGAATCGTTGCTTCATCCCCATTACCTCCACGATGTTTCCGATAGCCCTTGCTAATTATGTGATGTATGTCTGCCTGAGATTCGATTTCCTCCATCAGGCAAGCAATACAACCAATACGTTGCAAGCGATCAAATCGGCGTTGACGTTTATCCACTGATCTCGCCTGTTTCGCTGTTAACGAATTCTTCGACCAGACCGGCTACTGCCACTTGTGTTCCTACTGGGAACATACGCGCAATAAGCCCGGCATAAACTTCATCGGCATACATAATCACCTTAATCTGGCGATTTTTCTGCTGACTATAGCCGCCAACTTCGGCTTGAAATACAAGTTCTTTGTTCATGTGTCACCTTAGAATGGAAATTTATCGTCAAATTCAGGCTCAGGTTCTTGTTTTGTAATTAACTGTTTTGCCTTAAATGCCAACGATAAAAAACGACCACGAACTGACTCTTTAGACCAACCGCTGATCCAAAAGTCATTTGGCTTGTTGCAGTGCTGGCAAACAACATTCATGCTGCCGGATGAATCTGGATGATTGGGCTGGGTCTTGCGATCGTTTTTACCCAATGTGCCTGTATTTTCTTTCATAAAATTAACCTCTATAAGATTCTAAAACTAATAACTTCATACGCATTTCATCTGTAAATCTTCTAACTTCTGGTTCTAATAACTCTCCTATCTTTACTCGCTTAACAAACAACTGTAGATTTTCTGGCAAACGTGGATCAAAACTAACAAAGTCGCACCATTCACGCTGGGTGCATTCCATCTGCCACTGCATTTGCAGCATGTAACGGGTTGGGACATTTCCGCTGCTAATGGTGTCCAAATGCGTAATGGTTGACGGGCATTTGATTTCGATCAACCCATCCTCCACTAAACCGTCAGGACTAGCACCGGCCAATCCCTCCATGCGTGGATGCTCGATCATGCCGACTTCGGTGACTTCGCGGTCGTACTTAAAAATGTACGCAGCACGGGCCTTGGCTTCGTTGTCTTTACCCCATTGCATAGCGGCAGTGGTAAAAGACTCGTTAGGACGGCCTGTAAGCCTCTCAGCAATGAGTTCACCCATGTAGCTATACCTAGATGCACCCCAGCCAGTTTTGGTCTTGGCTAGAACGTCTCCAATACGACTAGCCGTAACCTTACCAAGTCGGGCTTGGAACCATTCATCGCTGCCTTGGATCATTTCTGCACCTTTTTTTCTAATGCTGATACGGCATCGTTGTATTGGTTGGCTGGCAATTGATTAACGCTGGCAACACCCAAATACTTCAAAAACGCTGTTTTATTAGATTTTGTTTCTGTCAGCAGCTTTTCAATTACAGCTTGTTGATCGGCATTGATATAGGTCACGGTACGACCTACAGCAGCCTCTCCATCGTCATCGTGGTCACCCACAATGTTCATAGCGGCCATAGCGGAAATTCGGCGAGCGTATGTAATCGAACTAGCGTAGCCCTGCGCATCCATCTTGGTTACTGGCAGCGTCAATGGCCCATAAGACAACATCTGGCCGCTTTTATGAATTAACACTGTTTCACATGAAACAGTCCCCTCAGCGGTTGTCAGGTTTTGAATAAACGCAATACCGTGTTTTGCCAGCACTGGGACAATGGCATTACGCACTGCTGCAAGACTTGCGTACTGGTTTTTAAAATGCGGGTTTTTGGCATCGAATACCGGATTCTGCATTTCTAACTGAGCCAGTACTAATGCGCTGGCAATTTCTTTGATGTCGCTCATTACTTATTTCTCCAAGCTAATGCAAACAGGATTGCTGATAAAACAAAAAAATAAACTGCTAATTCGTTATAAAACGCGGTATCCATTAGATTTCTCCGATCATTGGAATGCCATCGTGGAACATAGAAAATGAAGATTCATCGTCACGCATGGTGTATCCAATGTGATACAACTCCTCCTGAGCGGCCTGACGTTGTGCATAGTCAGATTCAGCTTGAACAGCCTGTTGACGCTCGTATTGGATCATTGTGCAGATGTATTCTTCTTCGGCGGTAACGCCAAGCTGATTAAAATAATCTTCAAGCACTACGCGATTGCGGTGCTTCCATGTGGAGAACCACATATCGGAATTGTCGAATACTGGGGTTTCTACAGCCTCAGCACGGACATTAAGGTCGGTCTTGATCTGGTCGCGTTTGATATATGTTGCGATGTTCATCCTATTTCTCCGGTAAATTCTGCCAGCAATCTGCTGGTGTGGAAGCATATTAACCCAGCTTAACTGGGTATGCAACAATTATTCTGCTTGTTTACGCAAAAACATTGGAATGTCATCGTTTTCAAGCACTGGCGCGGACAGTATATGGATGGCTTTACGCATTACTGATGCGGCCAGAGTAAGCCGGGCGGCCAGTTCTGTACGCTCTGTAGCATCTGCGCAAGCCTCTAAACTAGAAATTTGGTTCTGTAATTCACTAACAATTTGTGGGTGCATTTGGTTGCTCCTGTGGTTTAACTTAGCCGAATTTAATCCAGCTTAACCAAATATGCAACCTTTTTAGTTGACAAAGACAAAAATGTCCGCTAAGTAGCACGTTAAGGAGACTTACATGACCAAACTTGAAGCAATCGCATGGGCTGGTAGCGCAGCCAATTTAAGCAAACTGATCGGCGTATCCAGAGCCGCCATTACCCAGTGGAAAGCAGTGCCAGAACTGCGCCAGTGGCAATTACAGCAGATCAGCGAAGGCAAATTGCAAGTTGATCCACAGTTAGCGGAATCTGTCCGTCAGCAATGAAAATACCTATCACCCACGATCTGAGACTACTTGCCTCGGTCTGGGGTGGGTTCAGAACTTTCGTTTCCCGTTCGGGAAATGTCAAAGATGCCAAGGTTGGCCCGCAATCAGGCGCGGATGCAGATATTGACGGTATTTTAGGCGAATTAGCGTTTTGTCAGGCATTTAACGTTTGGCCCGACTTAGGGCTGCATTCCCGATCGGGAAGTTATGATTGTCTGGTAAAGGGTAAGCGCATAGACATTAAAACAACCCGCCGGGCTGATGGCCGCTTGCTTTGTAGACTTAAAGATAATCCTGACGTTGACATTTATGTGCTGGCCCTACTGAACGACAACGCTGTCACGTTTGCTGGTTGGGCATATAAGCACGAACTTTGTAAGCCTGAGAATATCCGTAATTTGGGCGGGCATGGTGATGGTTACGCACTGGATCAAAGCCAGTTAAGAAAAATACAAATTGACCGACTTAGCTGAAATTGCCAAAGCTACTAAAGCATTAGTAGAGCGAGGCGAAACCATATTCCAAGCCTATCGTTTTGGTGACAACGATTTGCATCACCTATGGCGTATGTTGTTGTGGGCTGATCTACCTAAAGATTGCAACTTGATTGACATGGGTTGCGGGGTAGGTACTGTGACTTATGTTTGGTCGCAATTCAGACCTGATATACGCATTACATTAGTTAATTTAAGCCCTGAACAGATGGCGTACATAGACCATCCCAGAAAGCATATTTGCGACATGACATCGGTTCCAGAACCAGATAAATCGTTTGATGCTGCAATATGTTTGTTTGCTATCGGCCACTGCGACCAAGCCAAAGCACTTAAAGAAATGGCTCGGTTAGTGAAGCCTGACGGAATTGTGTTTGTATTTGACATGATTGGCGGTAATGACCGAATCAAGGAGCTGGCATACACCGTAAATTCTCGTGAGGAAATGGAGCGTAAAGCTACAGAAGCCGGGCTAACGCTTGACCTATACATTGAGCCTACTGACAGGAATGACTACGGCAGACGGACTCTAGGAAAAGATTTTGATAATTATTTTTCCCAGTGCAAACCTGCTATTTGGCGGTGGCGAAAGTTGTTGACAGCCACAAATGAGATAGAATAGGCTTCAGTTGCGGCTTGGCAGGTCTGATCCACCTGTGACAGTAGGTCTCTCACCTTCCTACGCGCCGCGATTCTTTAAGGTGATTTGGTAATTGGTGAACTATGGCACGAATCCGTACTATTAAACCTGAATTCCCTCAGTCCGAATCTATGGGCAGGGTAAGCCGTGAAAGCCGGTATTGTTTCATTCTTCTTTGGACTCTCGCAGATGATTCGGGGAGGCTTCGCGGGAATTCGCGAATGCTCGCGAGCCTTCTATACCCCTATGATTTGGACGCTGGAAAGTTAATCGACAAATGGTTAAGCGAACTTGAGCATGAGAAGTGCTTAGTGCGTTATGCAGTTGAAGATGATACATACATACAAATCTCTAACTGGTTGAAACATCAGAAGATTGATAAACCTTCAGCAAGCAAAATACCTGCATTCACCGAAGATTCGCGAATCCTCTCGAATCCTCGCGAACGTTCGTGTGAGGATCTAGGATCAAGGAAGGGATCTAAGGATCAAGGAAAGGATCAAGGAAAAGATCAAGGAAAGGATCTAACTTGTATCGCAAGCGACACAGTACAAGAACCAAATTTATTTCTGGAAGTTCGTCAAAGATACCCAAAGAGAGGAGGCAGCCAGAAGTGGGGAGATGCTGAGAAGGCATACAACGCACGGTTGCGTGAAGGGCATACCCACGAGGAAATTTGCTGGGGTATAGATCGTTACACCAAGTTTTTGACGATAACTGGTAAGTTGGGTTCTGAGTATGTCCAAATGGCTTCTACATTCTTGGGGCCGAATAAAGGCTTTTCGGAGTTATGGCAGACACCTGAAGAACCCAAAGGCATGAGACAGTTATCGGCAGTAGAAAGAGTTGAGTTAGCAATTAGCAAATCAAGAGGTGAGAGAGATGAACGAGTGGTCGGCGAACAATCAGGAACGGGCTTTGCAAGTTTGGAAGAACTTATGCGAAATGTTCGGTAGTAAATTTAATTCCAATTACGGTGACAAACCGTCCCAGATGTGGACGGTAGCTATAAACGGATTCAAAGAGCATGAGATTCAGCGTGGCTTGCGTAAGCTGCTGCATAAAGGGTCTGGCACACCGCCAACACTTCCGCAGTTTGTGGCAGCTTGTAAATACTCTGAAGAAGAAGATCAAACACCAACACCATCTACTACAGCATTGCCTCGCATTGCCAGCCAATACGATGAACCTGTGTGGTGTCACGGCCAGAAGTGCTTGCTTGCGTTCTTGTGGAAATCAACCCGCAGCTACAGCACTGAGCAGGTGAAAGAGATGGTTGCCATCAAGAACAAAATAGTTAGTGACTTTAAGCAAATCTTGGCAGAAGATAACAGCTTAACAGGTAGGGAGATTCGTGATGCTTTGTTTGCTGCGTGGGGTAAGGTATGAGCGAATTAGATGTTAAAACTCAGCTTTGCAAATATGTGCTTTGGCAGCATAACAACGGCACAAGACAGTTATCACCAAGACAGTTGGGCAGTCCTTGGGACTGGATATTTAAAACACAGCAAATTATGAAAGATGGTGAAACTGTGCTGGCCTACGAATTAAAGGGCGTAAAAGTGCCGCAAGATGGCGAGCATAAAGCGCATACGTTTATGTTGGATGAGATCAGACTATGAGCGGCAAGGGCAGTAAACCAAGACCTATTAGCGTACCCAGAAAAAAGTTTGACGATAACTGGGATAAGATATTTAAGCCTAGGAAAAAGAAATGATGACAGGGCCTATGCGTTGCAAAACCTGCAAGGTATGCAACCAAGAAAAGACAATACGCAACTTTTACAAACATCCAACTACGTTAGATGGGTATTTTCACGAGTGTCGTGAATGTCATAAAAAAAACGTATCTGAAAACAAAAGCCTGAAGAAAGAGTATTACAACGCCAAGCAACGGCTAAGACAAAACGCACCAGAAGCAAAAGCCAAGCGTGCAGCTTACCGTGCTAGACCAGAAGTTAAAGCAATGTTGCACGAAGCGTATAAGTTTAGAAGAGTTAAGTTGGAAACAATAGGAAACAAAGCATGAGCAAAATGCAACGCACTAAAGGTGCTGCGGGTGAACGTGAGTTAGCAGGTATTCTTACGGATGTTATTGGCACTAAAGTTACCCGTAAACTGGGTCAAGCCAGAGATGGCGGTGACGACATACAAACCGGCAAGTTTAAATGGGAAGTTAAGCGCAGGGCTAAGATTTCTGTGTATGAATTTATGGATCAAATTACAGCAGCGTGTAAAGACGGAGAGACACCAGTGGTTGCGATGCGGGCAGATCACAAGGGTTGGCTTGTGATGATGCGATTGGAAGATGCACTGCCATTGATACAGGGTGAACTAATTGGAAAGTGAAAATTCAACTTACAGGGCAATGTGGAGTGCTGTACTGCTAACAGCACTTAACGATTGCAAGTTAAGGGACGTACCGTACCGTAAAAAGTGCGACAACCCCAGAGACTTACGACAGTGGGCTAAGGCATGGGTACGGTATCCCGGTGATGAACCGCAGACGTTTAACTGGGTCTGTGAAATGCTAGAGGTGTCAGCAGAGGCTCTTAGGGCGTATGCCCTTGAACCCAAAGCGCAACTGGGTGACAATCTAGTTAATATCAGACCGGTGCGTATCGGAAATGCCAAAAGAAAACTATGAAAAAGCTGTAGCGCAATTTGTTGCGGTGTTGTTCCATGCCGGAACGATTACCCATTTTATGCACTTGCAGACTAAGTCCTATGCACAACACAAAGCACTGGGTCACTTTTACGAAGATATTGTTGACCTTGCCGACAAATACGCAGAAGCCTATCAGGGCTGTTACTCGGTGATTGAGGAATATCCTACCGATTTTCACGCTGCTACTGACCCAAAAACCTACTTTCAAAGATTGAAAGTATATGTAAAAACCGCAGCTAAAACATTACCAGATGAGCCAAACCTGCAAAACACATACGCAGACATCCTTGATCTGATTGATTCCACCCTCTACATGATTAAAACCTTCGAGTAACACACTATGGGTATGTCTAATTTCCCCTTACCAATAGCAGGAAAGGTATTTGAAACTGTTAAAGATAAAACAGGTAGTCCATTGCCGATTGCTTCAAAATTAGCTGAATTGCTACAGAAGAAAGATGGCAAACAAACAAATGAAATGCCAATGTCTATGCAACGTCAACCACAGGGAGGCATGGCTGGCCCTAGTACAGATCAACAACAACAGAACATGCCTAGAGGCTTGCAAGTGCGATAATGCCTTACAAGCTGTCTGAAGCAAGAAAGGCAAGGATGAAGGCTTACGGAAAGGAAAACAGAGATAAATTAAGAATATCAGAATCAAGATACCGTCAAAATCTAAGAGCAGAAATGATCTTAGCCTACGGTAGAGATTGTAAACATTGCGGAGAAAGTAACCCGCTAGTATTAGTGCTAGATCATATATTTGATAACGCACAAGATGATCGTAAAAAAAACGGTCATAACGGTGGTTATCACATGTACAGACAACTGAAGGCAAAGGGTTGGCCGCAAGGCGAGTTACAGCTTCTTTGCCATAATTGTAATTTCATTAAGGAATACAAACGCAGAAATGCCCAGCGTATCTGACAAACAACGTAGATTTATGCAAGCCGCAGCACACTCACCAGAGTTTGCTAAGAAGGTAGGCATACCTATGGCTGTGGCTCAAGAATACAACCAAGCCGACAAGGGAAAGAAGTTAGCAAAAGCATTGGAGAAACATCGTGGCTAGTCTGGCTGAATTACTACAAGCACAACAAGATCAAGAAGAACAACTGCGTAGGATTACACAACTGCCGGGAATCAACCGTGCAACTGCACAAGCAGCACAGCTACAGAATCAACCAATGGCCGCTTCAGGCATGTTGAGACCTGCTGACCAGACTGCATTTGGTGAAATGCCACAACTTAGCCCACAAGAACTAGCCGCACGAGGAACCGCTACCGTACCGACTGTTAAATTCCAAAATTCTAACGTAGCAGGTGCTAACTTTGGTCGCACAGTTCCATATTATGCAGCTAAGGAATTGCAAGCTGCTGGTTGGGGTATAAGCCCAGAGATGATTAACGAATATAAAAAAGCAGGAATTAACAAATTGGTAACAGAGCGTGGCGGCAATACTGAAGTTGTTGTTGGACATGAAGGCAGCCATGACGTATTACCTGATGAAATGCAAAACCGCAGATTTACTTACGAACGCTATGCCGGTAAACCAGAGGGCAATCTGGCAAAAGCACAATATCAGTTAGCAAGGGATCAAGAGATGCGACGAGATGATCCATATTTTGCTAGTTTGCGGAAAGCGGCATTCCCAGCATTTGGAAATCCAAAATATGCGTCAGTAGAAAAGGCTTTAAAAGCATACGAAGCCACTGCACCAATGCCATCTACAATTCTGGATAAAAACAAAAAGGCACGATAATGGCTAGTCTTGCTGACCTCTTAACGTACTCACAAAACCTAGCGAAGAAATACATTTCCCTAGACACGCCTAAAGATCAGACCTTGGGCGAAACCTTGGGTGATGTAGCTATGGGGTTTGTGCCGGGTTTAGGTACAGCACAGGGAGCCAGAGATTTTGAACGGTCGCGCAGGGAAAACGATTGGTTAGGTATGGGATTATCTGCGGCCAGCATGATTCCAGTCGCTGGTGGCGTTGTTAAGGCTGGCAAGACTGCTACTAAAGCCTCAAAGATTGCTGAAGCATTAGAGAAGATGCCTAAGCGCATGAGCAAAGCAGAAGGCGAAGCATTAGGGCTGTATCACGACATTGGCGGTGGCATTAAACTCAGCAAGCCTGTATCAGAAATGCAATCTGAGCATGTTCTTAATTTAGATATGCCATTAGCAGAACGTAAGATTTTAACGCCTGAGCAAATGGTAGGCGGTTATGCCATTCCATTTGTAGGAGATAGGGCAAGGACTGGCACATTTTTAACTTCTGTAGAAGGAAAACCGTTATCCAGTCGTGTGGCTATGGAAGGCGGGCCAGATTATATGCTGGCACATACCATCCCCGAAACCGGTAAAAGCGGAATTTGGGCATCTGATACAGGTGTAATATCTAAATTAAATAGAACTGCTCAGGAAGCAGCTAGAGAAGGAAAGCCTGTATATGGCGTTTATTCTGCTATGTCTCCAACGGGTGTGAATTTCAACACAATGTTGACTGAAGCCGTGATGAATCAATTTGATCCATCAAAGTTAAACAAAAGGCAAATAGAACAATTTAACGATGCAGTGCGTAACGTCACAGCCCGAAATGCTAAGGGTGAATTGGTACATCCCGGTGGTCACTTCGTTGGAATTGAAAACCCTAAAGCCGCTGAACAATTGCTTCGATACGGCGAAGGCGATTTGCGCAAAACATTTATTGAACGCATGAATACTGCTGAATTTCAGAAAATGGGATTCCCTGATGTACCTGCAACTCGCGCAGCAATTACAGAACCAGAACTTATAAACGCATCATTGGGTCAATCTGGCAGAACTATTGCTAAAATCAGCCCAGAACTAGCAATCAATCCAAACCCTGCCGTACCGCATAAAACCTACAATACACAATTGATGGGAGATTATGCTGGCGGCTTAGAAACTGAAGTGCCATCACAAGTCATGTTTCCTAACTTCTACAATCAGCGTAGAGCATTGGGCAAGGCTCCATCTAGTGACTGGCGATCATATTCAATGAGCAATGTAGTACAGCCACTTAACCAAGAATGGCTAGATCAGTTAATGCAATATGTAGAAAAAACAAAGGCTGGTAAATAACAAATTTGTTAATGTAGTATCCTTTCACAACCTGTTAAAAAACAAACACATGGCTGCGCGAAAAATACACACGACTTTACGAGACGATTGGAAGGCTAAAATACAGGCCAGCCAGATCGTTAATGGCTTTATGCTGCACTTTAACGGCAAGAGAGAGTTATCGGCCACCCAGATTAAGGTGGGCGAGATACTGCTGCGTAAGGTCGTACCAGACCTTGCTAGGCAGGAACTTACTAGCGCAGAGGATGGCCCTGCTGAACTGATCGTCAGGTGGAAGGAGCCTAAATAATGGCAAAGGGCGATTTCAGGTTGCGCAAAACGCTATGGGACAGATTCTATGAGAAATTTGTCCCAGAACCCAATTCTGGTTGCTGGCTTTGGACGGCATCAGTGTCAGAGTTTGGTTATGGCGTGATCGGACTAGGCCACAGACAAGAAGGTACGGACAAAGCGCATAAAGTGTCGTACCGCCTACATAAAGGCGAAATACCTGCTGGCCTGAATGTATTGCACTCCTGCGATGTTTCAGCGTGTGTGAATCCCAATCATCTTAGACTTGGAACCCTGTCTGACAATATGCAGGACTGCGTAAAAAGAAAACGCAACTTTATGCCAGACAATCGTGGTGAAAGAGCGTCATGGTCTAAGTTGACCCTGAAAGATGTTGAAGATATAAGAACCAAAAGGCTGCCCGGAACTCATTTCGCAAAGCTGTATAAAGTAAGCAAAAGCGCGATTTATGAAATCTGGAGAGGCAAGAATTGGCAGCTACAGAGATAGAACTCGATTACCAACCACGAAGGGCGTTTATGCCTTTCCATGATAGGAGTCAGCGGTGGGCGTGTTTAGTAGCCCACCGGCGTTAAGTGCTGGTAAAACAGTAGCCGCTATTAATGACATTATCCGTGCAGCCATTACATATAAGGGGCCAAATCCCTTATTTGGCTATGTATGCCCTTACCGTACGCAAGCAAAGTCAGTAGCATGGGATTACCTAAAAACGTATGCAGCCCCTATCACTGCATCAACTAACGAAGCTGAATTGACAGTAAGGCTAGTGAACGGGGCTGTCATACGCCTCTTTGGTGCTGACAACGCTGACTCTATGCGCGGCTTAGGCTTTAGCGGCATCTTTCTAGACGAATATGGCGATTTCAGACCTAGCGTATTCGGGAACATTATTCGACCTGCATTGGCAGACAAACAAGGCTGGTGCGTTATGGCCGGTACACCCAAAGGCCGTAATCAGTTCTACGATGTGATGAAGATGGCTGAGAACAGCGATGAGTGGTTTTGTCTCAAGCTGCCGGCCAGTAAATCAGGATTGCTACCACCATCAGAACTGGAAGCAGCCAAGGCGCAATTAACAGAGGATCAGTTCCTACAAGAGTTTGAGTGCAGTTTTGATGCCGCTATTGTGGGTGCAATCTGGGGTAAGGAGATGCGTCAGGTTGATCACGAAGGCCGTATCACTGAAGTGCCATACCAGCCAACAGTGCCAGTGCATACCGCATGGGACTTGGGCTACAGAGACGATACTGCGATATGGTGGTATCAAGTCATCAGGGGTGAGATTCATGTGTTGGACTTCTATTCAGTCAGCGGAGCCAGCATTGCTGAACTTGCTGATGTGGTGTTAAGCAAGCATTATGTGTATGGCAAGCATCACCTACCACATGACGCTAGGGCCAAGACATTAGCCTCTGGTGGCAAATCCATCATTGAGCAAATGGCAGCGCATTTGGACATAAAACACTTAACAATCGTCCCAGATTTAGGATTACAGGACGGAATTCAGGCAGTTCGTAGGATGTTGCCAAGAGTGTGGTTTGACAAGCGTTGTGAGGATGGGGTTGAAGCACTACGTCAATATGAGAGAGAATACGATGAAGATAAGAAGGCGTTTAGGCAGACACCCAAGCACAACTGGTGCAGTCACCCTGCTGACGCTTTCCGAATGTTAGCAGTCGCTTGGCAAGCAGAGCCTACAGCTTCAGTGCCAAAAGAAGAGAAGGTACTTATCGTTGGGCCTGACAATGAAGTTACGCTTAACGATATGTGGCAAATACATCAACAATCCATGTCAACGCGCAGGAACAGAATATGAGCGGTATTCAAAACCCATTTAACTATCAATACGAAACAGTGGCGGCCAGCCAAACAGCGCAAGTGCTGGGTGGTACAGGCGCAGTCGGTGACAATCTTCACCGTATCGTTGTAAACGTGACAGCTACGGCTACTAGCGCGTTTTCAATTTTGGACAACGCCACAACGATTCTGAGCGTGGCTAACAGCGTGTTAGCTAACGGTGTTTACACTTACCAATTTGACGTTGCTAGTCAAAGCGGTGCTTGGAAAGTAACGACCGGCGCAGGTGTGCAGGTTATCGGCATTGGCAAATTCACTCAATAAGGCGTAAATCATGGGTAAAGAGAAACAAACAGTTACCTTGGACGGCGTAGAACACAACATCGAAGATTTGACTCAAGAACAGCAATTGATGGTGCAGCACATCGGTGACTTAGACCGTAAGCTGGCCTCGATGCGTTTCAATATGGATCAGATTCAGGTTGGTCGTGAAGCATTTATCACAATGCTGAAAAAGACATTAGAAGCTAAATAATTATGGAACCTATCCGTTCTACTGGTTTGGAAAAGTACCTGTCCACTGTGGGCGGGTACGAAAACGAGTTTGCTAAATGGTTATCGCGTGTTAAGAAGATTCTTAAACGCTATCGTGATGACACTCGTGGCCAATCCGGTAATGAAACGGCTAAGTTCAATATCTTATGGTCTAATGTTCAGACGCTAATCCCAGCGGTCTATTCCAAGTTACCTAAAGCAGATGTATCCCGGCGATTCGGTGACATCGATCCTGTCAGCCGTGTGGCTGGTTTGTTGCTGGAACGTGCTATCGACTTTGAGATAGAGCATTACCCAGATTTCCGTGCTGCGATGAAACACGCTGTTGAGGATCGTTTCCTCGGCGGTCGTGGTGTGGCATGGGCTAGATACGAGCCGCATGTACGCACTCAGGAAATGCCTGATGACGGGTTAGAGATCACCGATAAGATCGAAGCTGGCGAATCCGCCGAAATGGAGATGCCAGAGGAGATTGACTACGAATGCGCAGTAGTTGATTACGTCCACTGGCGTGACTTTGGACATTCTCAAGCCCGTACATGGGACGAAGTGACCTGCGTATGGCGTTGGGTGTTCATGGGCTATGACGCTCTTGTAGAACGCTTTGGTGAAGAAAAGGCCAAGCGCATACCGCTAGACCAAGGCCCTGAACCGCTAAACGCTTATAACGAGTCTAAGAAGTCGCAGAACCGTGCCAAGATATGCGAACTGTGGGACAAAGAAACACTCAAGGTGTACTGGTTCAGCAAGTCTGTCCCTGACTTTATTGATGTGCGTGAAGACCCGCTAGGTTTAGAGGGTTTTTTCCCATGCCCTAAGCCGCTATACGCCACCACAACAAGCGATAACCTGATCCCAGTACCAGACTTCACCCTGTACCAAGATCAAGCCCAAGAACTTGATATTCTGTCTGACCGAATTGACGGTCTGGTCAAGTCACTGCGAGTGCGTGGCGTGTATGACGCATCACAACCAGCACTTCAACGTTTGCTGACAGAAGGCGATAACAATTCGCTTATTCCTGTAGATAAGTGGCTGGCATTTGGCGAAAAGGGTGGCTTGAAAGGTTCTATCGACCTGTTACCTATCGACACGCTAGCAATGGCATTGAATCAGTGCTATCAGGCCCGTTCCGACATCAAGGCACAGATTTATGAGATCACTGGCATCAGCGACATTATTCGCGGTGCGAGTTACGCCTCCGAGACGGCTACTGCACAACAGATTAAGGGTCAGTACGCCGGGCTACGGTTACGAGCCATGCAGGAAGATGTGGCACTGTTTGCCAGCGAGATTATCCGTCTTAAAGCGCAGATCATTTGTACTAAGTTCCAGCCACAGACGATATTGGCTTATGCCGCTGCCGAACAGATGCAACCTGCCGACCAGCAGTTGATCCCACAAGCACTTCAATTGCTACAAGACAAGCCGCTACGCAATTTTCGTGTAGAAGTTGCTGCTGACACACTTGTACAATTAGACGAACAACAGTTAAAGCAAGACCGTATGGAATTCCTGCAAGCCTTTGGTGGGTTTATGCAGCAAACCATGCCAGCAGTTCAGCAGACACCACAGATTGCGCCATTGATGGTTGAGATCATGAAATTTGGCGTGGGTGCGTTTAAGCAAGCCAAGCAGCTTGAAGGTGTATTGGATCAAGCCCTGCAACAGTATCAGCAAGGTCAGGGTCAGCAAGGGCCAAGCGCAGAACAACAACAGGCTCAAGCCGAACAGCAGGCTGAACAGGCGAAGTTACAGGCTCAAATGCAGCTTGAACAGGCTAAGATGCAAGCCAATATGCAGATTGAGCAAATGAAGCTACAAGCCGAACAACAGATTGAAGCGCAAAAAGCTGAGATGGAATCTGCTCGACAGCAGCAAGAGCAGCAACTCAAGGCTATGGAGATTGCACAGCAAGAACAGTTTGATCGCTGGAAAGCTGAATTGGATGCTGCTACAAAGATACTTGTGGCGCGTATCGGTGCAAATCCCGGTGTTGACATCACAATGCTTGAAGATCAGACCCCGATTGTTGAGAAGGCAGTGGAAGATTTGGGCAACACCGTTGCAGCAGCTATTAACCACATGACAGCACTTCACGACAACACAACGCAGATGCACGGTGCGACATTGAATCAATTAGGCGAATTGATGAACACAATGAAAGCACCGAAGCGCATCATTCGTGGGCCAGACGGTCGTGCTGCTGGAGTCGAAGTAGTTTCTACTGAGGTAATGTAATGGCTTTGGTAATTAAAGACCGTGTACGGCAAACATCAACGACAGCCGGAACGGGAACGATTACGCTGTCAGGATCGGTTACGGGATTCCAAGACTTTACTGTTATTGGGACAGGTAACACGACCTATTACACAATTGCCGACCAATCAGGGGCTAACTGGGAAGTGGGGCTAGGTACTTATACTGCGCCAAATCAATTATCACGGGATACTGTGTATGAATCGTCCAACAGCAACAACTTAGTTAATTTCGGCTCGAACATTAAAGATGTATTTGTCACACTGCCAGCAGAAGGCTTTGCCTCACCACCAGCCATCGGCGGCACTACGCCTAATGCTATTACTGGTACTACGGTAACGGCTAATACTGATATTAAATTACCAGAAAGGATAAATCTTGGTAATGACATCTATGGTGTCATTCAGATGCAGGACGGCGGCGATGGATATGATTATCTGAACATTTACGGCGCAGATATATATAGTAATGTTTATCCAGTGGCTTTTCCCGGTGGACTTAGTATTACTGGTGGTGTTCTTACTATAAATACAACAGCAACAGCAATAGGATACGTTTCTTATGGTGACGGAACATTAAGCGGCTTTATCCGTCTTTATGATTCAACAAATACAGAATCTATAAAAATTCAATCCTCAACATCATTAGCAAGTTCTTTTACTTTAACCCTCCCAACTTCAGCCGGATCAAACAACCAAGTACTAAAGACTGATGGCTCTGGTAATTTAAGTTGGCTTGATTTTGGTTCGCCCCCGGCTATTGGTAATACAACTCCAAACTCAGGTGCATTTACAACAATCACTAGAACTGGCGCAGAAACAATCACCGCGATTACTGATCCATCTGCACCATCTAATGGCAACGTAGCGTTTTACGCTAAAACCTTTGGCGGGTATCCAACACTTGCCGCCCGTAACGCATTGAATACGCCTTTTGGTTTGCAGTCGGCATTGTGGAATAAAAATTTCTATTTATGGACAAATGCAACTAGCACAAATGGTTTTTGGCTTGGTGTAGGTGGCACAGGTAACGGTACATTTGCTATTGTTTCACCTACTGTCGGTGCAACAAAATATCAGACAATAAAACGATCCACTTATTCAAATGTTATTACCACTACAAATCAGATTTTGGGAGTCACGGCGGCACAAACTGGTTTTTTTCGAGGAAGTGTTGCAGGACAAGGTGGATTTTTTTATCACGCTCGATGCGGATTTGATGTATGGACAAATGGCGGTAGATTCTTTGCTGGGCTATCAGTAGCCACAACTGTTGCTTCTGCTGATCCATCCACAGTAAACCAGACTGTTGGTTTTTGCGTAGACGCAGCCGACAATGGCGCAATATCGTTTTTAACTCGTGGCACTGCCGCAACAAAAGCAAGCACTGGGTATACGATTACATCTAACAAAGGATATGACTTGTATATCTATTGTTCGCCAAATTCCAGCCAATATACATGGCAGATTGTAGATATTAACGCTGGCACATCGGCATCTGGTACGGCTACGGCAAACTTGCCAACAAATACCCAATTACAATATCCATACGTTTTAGCGAGTAATGCAGCATTAACACCTGCCAACTCAATTACACTTGGCGTTGCCAAAATTTATGTAGAGAGTGATTACTAATGACCGCAACAATTACATGGCACGTCACCGAACTTGGCGTAGAAAATCGGCTAGTAGACGGACACGATGATATGGTGTCTGTCGTGTACTGGGAGTGTATTGGTTCGCAAGATGTAAATGGCAATACTTATATTGCAACTTTATGTCGCAATACTGTTATCCCATACAATCCAGCCCATCACTATGTGCTGTATGCCGATTTGACCGAAGCAGAAGCATTGGAATGGGTATTTGAGCAAGGAACGGTTAAAGCCGATACTGAAGCTGAAATCCAAGCAATGATTGACGCACAGGTCACCCCACCAATACTTACACCAGCGTTGCCTTGGGCTAACTAATGTTTGGTTTTGGCGCATTTGCTGAACTACCATTCTGTAGTCTTAGCATTGCAGCCGCACCTACGCCTGTCGTTGTTATCGACACGCATGACGGTGAAGAAAAACGCAAGAAACGCTATCAGGAAGAAATAGAAGCCAAGAACAAGAAGAAAGCCGAACTTAAGGCGATCTACGAAGAATTGGTTGAAGGCAAGCCACGAATAGCAGAAGAAATCGTTGCTCCGTTCATGGTCGTGACAGAGGACGTTAAGACTGCTACCGTCACGCCAGTAATAGATTACGACAAACTGTTAAGCAGTTTAGACACAGTACAAAAACTTTATCGCGAATATCAAGAGTTAGACGATGAGGAAGTCCTGTTACTACTATGAAACGAACCTACATCTGGGTTGATGGCGAGATGGTGGAGAAACCATCGTCCGTAGCGCGTAACCACCATTACGTTATCCAAGACGAAATTAAGCCCTACAAGTCAATGATTGACGGGCGAATGATTGACAGCCGCACTAAGCACAAACGGCATCTTAAAGAGAACAACTGCTTTGAGATTGGCAACGAGGAATTTGCGCCTAAGCGTGAGACAAAACTAGTCAACAGCCAACGCAAGGAAATCCTGCGTGACCAACTTCACAACATGACCGACCGAGATGCTAACAAGATTCTCGACCAAATCCGTGACCATATACGCTTCACAAACTACAGCAGGAGATAGCGATGGCGATTGACGATATTAACGCAGTGGATTCAGACGCAAGAAAGAATCTGTTAGAGGAACAGTTTACCGAAATCGAAAACAACGAAATGGCAGAAACGCCAGAAGTTGTTAAGTCCGAGCGTGTACGGGATGAAGCTGGTCGGTTTGCTACTGAGCAAGCACCTGCTGAAACACCAGAAGTTAAACAAGAAGAAGAACCAATCTGGAAGCGTCCACCTGCAAGCTGGAAAAAGGATTATCACGAAGCGTGGAAAACTGCTGATCCTCGATTGCAAGAATATGCCTGGCAGCGTGAAGAACAAATGCGGGCAGGTGTTGAGCCGCTGATTCAAAAAGCACAGTTTGCCGACCAGATGCACGAAGTGATTCAGCCCTACATGAACACTATTCGTGGATTAGGTATTGAACCGACACAAGCTGTTAAGGCACTGATGGAAGCAGATCACACTCTGCGTAATTCATCACCAGATCAGCGTATGCAGTACTTTATGCAGCTTGCACAATCTTATGGGATTAACCTTGGCAATCAGCCAATGGCTCCAGTAGATAACACTGTGTACTCACTGCAAAACGAACTGAACAAAATTCGTGGTGAGATAGGCTCATGGAAAGAAATGCAAGAACAACAACAAAACCAAGTGTTGTTAGGCGAGATTAACAACTTTGCATCTAAAGCGGAGTACTTTGAAGAAGCGCGTCCTGCGATGATTCAGCTATTAAATGTGGGACTAGCGCAGACTTTAGATGAGGCTTATGATAAAGCCATTAGATTGACTCCAGAACTCTTTGAAACTGTACAACAGCAACACAATGCGAAGGTGCAGCAACAGAGAAGTATGGAGGCTAATCGGGCGGCGAAAGCTGCTCGTGCTGCTGCGGTCAGCGTCAGAAGTTCCACACCCGGAGCGACAACGGCATCCAAAGCGCAAGATAGGCGGTCACTACTCGAAGAACAATTCGGAGAGATCAGTAGCCGTGTTTAACCAACCTGATTAGGAGACTTTCATGGCATTTGCCAATTCCTCAATCAGCGACATCATTGCGACTAACATTCAAAGCCGCTCTGGTGAACTCGCTGACAACGTGACGAACAACAATGCGTTGCTTCGCCGCTTAAAAGAGCGTGGGAATGTAAAAACATTCTCAGGCGGTAACGTGATTTTGCAAGAAATCATGTACAACGACAGCACCACCAACAACACCAACAGCTACTCTGGCTATGAAGTGTTGAACGTAGGTCAGAACAGCCCGATCTCTGCTGCTCAGTTCAGCATTGCTCAGTACGCTGCTGCTGTGTCTATCTCTGGTCTGGAAATGATCCAGAACAGCGGTAAAGAAGCGATCATCGACCTGCTCGATGGCCGTATGCAAGTAGCCGAAGCCCAACTTGCTAACCGCATCAGCGGTGACCTGTATGGTGACGGTACTGGCAACAGCGGTAAGAACCTGACTGGTCTTAAAGCTGCGGTTTCTGCTTCTCCGGCCAGCGGCACTTACGGTGGTATTAACCGTGCTACTTGGTCTTTCTGGCGTAACTATGCTTACTCTGGCGTGTCCGATGGCGGTGCTGCTGTTTCTGCAAGCAACATTCAACAGTACATGGACACTGTAGCCGTTCAGTTGGTTCGCGGTACTGACAAACCTGACTTGATCGTTGCTGACAGCAACTATTACCGTTTGTATCTGCAATCACTGCAGGCCATTCAACGTATTTCTAGCGAAGGCAGTGCTGCTGCTGGTGCTGGTTTTGCAAGCCTCAAGTACTTCGGTGCTGGTATGGCTTCTGACGTTGTACTGGACGGTGGTATCGGTTCCAGCACTTATGATGGTGGTTCGGGTAATGCTAACCGCATGTACTTCCTGAACACCAAGTACCTGATGTTCCGTCCACACAAAGATCGTAACTTCGTGCCGATCGGTGGCGAACGTCAAGCAGTAAACCAAGACGCGATTGTGAAGCTGATTGGTTGGGCCGGTAATTTAACTTCTTCAGGCCCGCAATTCTGCGGCATCCTGAGTGCTTAATAGGAGATAAATATCATGGCAAGCACATTTGGTATTCTTAATTATGCTGCTCCGAATTTCGCTGCTAAAGACACTACTCCAGTAGTGGCCGTTGGTACGCCTAATCTCGGCAATCAGAACGACACTTGGGTATATGTCAAAGCAACTGAAGCTGTGGCTACTGGTACTTGTACTGTAGATGCCTCTTTCAATTTGACCGATGCTGCCGGTAGTTATACCGCAGATACGGCATTTGCAAGCGGTGAATACGGCTGGGTACGCAAGACCACTTCTCCGTTGTAATGTAAATCTAGGGGGCGGTTCGCTGCCCCCTTTCTTTAGGAGATATATATGGCGTTTCCTTCGCGTGTCTTAGGCGCAGGTACATCTGGCGGTACGACAACTGCTATTTGCGGCGATGTTGCAAATACGTTGACGGCCACTGGATCGGCTGCGGGTGATGCTCTTGCTTTGTCTGCTGTTGTAAATCGCGTATCAACGACTGCTGCTTCTACTGGCGTTAAACTTCCCCCTGCGGAAGCTGGCGCGATGATGGTAGTAATCAATGATGGTGCTAGTTCATTGACTGTTTATCCACAAACGGGATCAACG
>Ga0209668_10000287_pt1 | contig 20710 bp, 15 predicted proteins | sample FrelakmetPLP11PL_FD_187150 | JGI IMG/M metagenome (GOLD analysis project Ga0209668, IMG submission 187150) | Freshwater lake sediment microbial communities from the University of Notre Dame, USA, for methane emissions studies - PLP11 PL (SPAdes)... | ecosystem: Environmental > Aquatic >... | reverse complement strand
CTTAAAGCACAAGCACCTGAAGTAACGCAAGGAGTTTACGGTGTGATGTCGCATTATTTCGATGGCAAACTCGGTGCTTTTGCTTATTTACTATTTATTTTATTGTACTTTCCCTGTATTTCGACCATGGCAGTGATGCAACGCGAAATCAGTCGAAGTTGGACTTATTTTTCGATGGCATGGAGTACCGGAATTGCCTATGCTATCGCTACTTTATTTTATCAAACAGGCACGTTTAGCCAACATCCCTTATCCACTATTTTATGGTATCTCATCGTTGCTATAGCGCTTTATGCTACCTATCTTTTCTTGCGTTTTAAAACAATCCCGCTAACTGAATCCGATCTCCCTATCTCATCCCATCGAGAAAATTGCCATGATTAGCTTACTCACTTTAAAAAAATTTATTGCTGAAAAAAAGTTGGTTAATTTGTCGCTTATTCTACAAACCTTTGGAACTCAGCAAGAAGAAACTTTAGCGATCTTAGAACTCTTAATACACAAGGGTTATGTAAAAAAATGTTTTAAAACCCCTCATTGCGCGACACGTTGCCTTAAATGCACACCCGATTCCTTTGCTTTATATCAGTGGGTAGAACCACCCGATCTAGCCCTAGCCCCCCATTCTCGCTAATTCAGGCACTCGGAACTATTTCTCGCAATACCTCTTTTATCCTAACTAACGGATTACCCTCCTGTAAGATTTCACTTAATTTTTGTCGCCAACGTCTGCCACCCGCAACACCATGAAATAAACCGAATAAAGGTTGGATTAAATGTGTCAAATTTTCACCTGACCGCAATGCTTCTTCTAGATAAGGTAAATAGTGTAAAACGAGAGATAATCGGCTCGGAATGATCCCCGTATCCTGTGGACTGATAAGCTGATCCAGCTCGGCAAATAAATAAGGATTATGCCAAGCAGCACGGCCTAGCATGACACCATCAACCTGTTGTAAATGTGCCTGCGCTGCGCTTAAACAAGCTATCCCGCCATTTAAAACAATATTTAAGTGAGGAAAATCACGTTTAATGTGATACACCCACTTATAATTTAAAGGCGGAATTTCACGGTTTTCTTTAGGGCTTAATCCTGATAACCAAGCTTTACGCGCATGAATAATAAACGTTTGACACCCCGCAAGACTGACTTGTTGAATGAATGCAGCGAGATAATCATAACTTTCATAATCATCGACACCAATTCGGGTTTTAACGGTAATCGGTAATTTAACCGCCGCACACATCTCGGCGATGCAATCAGCGACTCGTGCCGGATCTTTAAGTAATACCGCACCGAAACAGCCTGATTGCACTCTATCACTAGGACAACCGACATTCAGATTAATCTCTGAATAACCATAAGGTTCGACCATTTTAGCCGCCTGGGCAAGTTCAGAAGCGATGCCACCGCCCAATTGTATGGCTAACGCTTTTTCACTGGCATGAAAAGCTAATAAATGTTCACGCTGTGGATTGTTTAAAATAGCCCCTGTTGTTAACATTTCTGTATAAAGCTGGGCTTTTTTGCAAATTAGCCGGAAAAAATAACGGTAATGGCGGGTAGTCCAACCCATCATTGGCGCTACCATAAACGAACTAATCGGCTGTTTCTGCGGGTTTAGCATGATTTATTTCTGATAAGGGGCTTCCATGCGGGTTTTTTGCTGGTATGATAGCGCCACTGGCTTTGTTACACAAAGCCTGTTTTAAACAATAATAACAATTTGGAGACCTCGTCATGAAATTGAAACAAGCTCTCGTCATCGGTTTAAGCAGCGCGATTTTAGCTCTCCCAGCTATCGCAGCTGAATCAGCGAACCCTAGTAAAGATGCTAAAACCATCCAACCTATGACCATGGAAATGCCTGCTAGCAAAGAAGCTTTTCATCATAAAAAAGGGCACAAAAAAGTTTCTTTCGAAAGAAAAACAGACCCTAAACAAACCAAAGAAAATGCTAAACTGGATGAGCTAAACACGCTTAATTCCCACGCAAAAAAGGACCCAACAGAAAAAAACTTAATTAAGGCTTAATTAACAGCACTTAATTTTGTTAACTAAAAAGGCCGATTTCATCGGCCTTTTTTTATACTCTTCGCACTTGAATTTTTGCCTATGTTGTTGCTCAATTCGCAATCCTCATGTATCCCAATACGCTCCGGTTGCTTCATTCTCGCGACGCCTTGTCAAAAATCCAATTGCTGTGAGTATATTAAATTTTATACAGGTTCCAAATTCTCAACAATTAATTGCAAAGTTTTGTGCCCCTGATAATAGTTAACGCCTAAACGATAGCGAGCATTAATGTACTCAGCACGGTGATTAGGCCAATGTTTAAGATTGACATTGAATGCAATCGCTTCGATCTGCTTGCTACTCACCTCCTGAATCGCTAATGTCATCTTTAAATGTTTATCCCCCACCAAACGTTGCGCAAGTAAACGAAAACAACCTTCAAACAACGGTTCTGGAAAGTCTTGACCCCAGGGGCCTGCGTCATAACGTAATAGCTCGGCTAATTCTAAGCCTAGCTCTTGCTGTGTTAGTTCGCCATCAGTATAACAAGTAGCCTGTAGAATATCAGGTCGCAATTGTTGCTCGCATTCATGCTGAAAAAGCTTAGCAAACTCGGCAAACGAATCTTTTTTCAAACTTAATCCGGCTGCCATCGCATGTCCGCCAAATTTATTAATCAAATGCGGATGACGCGTTGCCAGCGTTTCTAATAGATCCCGAATATGCAAGCCGTTAATAGAGCGGGCTGAACCTTTTAATTCATTGGTTTGATGTCCATCGGCAAAAATAATCGTCGGTCGATGTAAACGATCGGTTAATCGTGAAGCCAATAAACCGATGACGCCTTGATGCCAACGGCTATCGTATAAACAAATTCCTTTTTCTAAAGGCTTTTTTTCGATGTGTTTTTCTAAAATAATAAAAGCTTCTTGCTTCATGGTATTTTCTATCAAACGACGCTCTTCATTTAATTGACTGAGCTGCAAGGCGAACTCGTGTGCACGGTTATGATCCGTTTCTAACAAACAAGCTATCCCTAAGGACATATCAGCCAATCGTCCTGCCGCATTTAAACGCGGTGCAATGCTAAACGATAAATCACTCGCAACCAGATACTCTACTTCGCGCTTCGCGATCTTAAGTAACGCAGAAATCCCTGGTCGCGCTTTACCGTTTTTAATCCATTGCAAACCTTGAGTAACTAATAAGCGATTATTTCGATCTAAGCTAACCAAATCAGCGACCGTCCCTAATGCCACTAAATCTAGAAACTGCCGCATATTGGGTACAGTAAGGTTAGTTTTTTCAAACCAAGCTTGGCTACGCAAATAGTGTCTGAGCGCCAACATCACATAAAAAATAACACCGACGCCTGCTAAGTGCTTACTTGGAAATTGATCGCCGGTTTGTTGAGGGTTAACCAACGCATCTGCAGTGGGCAAGCTGGCCGCTTGCAAATGATGATCGGTAATGACTACTTTTAATCCAGCCGATTTGGCAGCGATAACGCCTTCATGACTCGAAATACCATTATCAACGGTGACAATAACATCCGGTTTTTTCACGCGTAAAGCCAGTTCAACTATCTCGGGCGTTAAGCCATACCCATACTCAAAACGATTCGGCACTAAGAAATCAACCTGCTGCGCGCCAAAATGTCGTAACGCACTCACCGCTAAGGCACTACTAGTGGCACCATCACTATCAAAATCGCCGACAATCAGTAAACGCTGTTGCTCCATCACTGCTCTACCCAAACATTGTGCTGCAGCTTCAATGCCGGTTAATGATTGATAATGCAGTAAATGTTGTAAGCCATAATCCAACTCCTCCGTGGATTGAATACCACGTGCCGCATAGACCCGCTGTAAAACCGGGTGTAAATGATTTAAATCTTCAATTAAATTGAATTTGCGACGTAAGATGGTTTTATTCATGATTTAAATAGATTAATCCTTAAACCTATGTACACTCCTAGGCGGTACATAGCTGATCCTTAAGAGGGTTGTGAATTGATCAGCCACAGAGATAAAAATTCAAGTGCGAAGAGTATATAAGTATTTTTTTTATCCGTATATAATTTAATGTCACTATTTTTAACTTGTAATCCGTTATGGAATTAAACCTAGACACCGGCGCAGGCCATTATCAGATTCGCGCCTATGCGAAAGATTTTATTCAAGTGAATGAACAAAAAATCCGACATAGCCTTATCGTTATGCCCGATCAGCTGATAGCACCTTGGCCTCCTCACTCCATGGCTGACTTAACTGCCGACTCTTTACAAATAATTATTGATCTACACCCTCGTATCGTATTACTCGGCAGTGGCGAAAAGTTAGTTTTTCCCGATGCTGCGTTGTTAAACATTTTTTATCAACACAAAATAGGCATAGAAATCATGAATAACGGTGCTGCGTGTCGTACTTACACGGTGCTAATGTCTGAAGGGCGTAAAGTGGCTGCAGCTTTGTTGATTCCTTAGGAAACATAACTCCGTATTTACAAAATTTATTATTATTTTTACCGTTGCACTCTAAATTGTTCAGAAGATTTTCTGTCATTCCTTTCTCATCGATAGTTAGTGTTAAGGTATCAGAAAATTCTTTAAGTTTATTGTTAATTTTTACATTTAATTGGCTTTGTCGTTCTTCTAATTTTTTCAATTTAGTAATAGTTTTTTCTAGCTGAGCATACTGTTTATTTTCAGCTTTTATTTCAGCCGAACTAAACAAATCTCGCATCCACAAATAAGCACCATGCAATAATTTACTCAATGTAACAGGCCCTGCTATCATTAACGCTACCATTGACGTACTCGTTACAAAAAACGGCAATAGCGGCCCTAGCGATATGGGTGTAGATGCGATTAGCAACATAATGAAAGCAAAGGCATATAAACTAATTCCCACGCAGGAAATTATTGCCGAATATTGAAAAATTTTATTCCAACTCTGATCAGCCTTTTGCTTTCGGAAATAAGTAGGATGATTTTTCTTTTGTTGTTCTAATCGTTGTAGTTGATCTTTTAAGCCGAGCTGCATAAAGTCAGCGTTCCCTTGGACAAAAAGCTTAAACGGGAAACATTTAATAACATTATTCAGCTTAAAGTTTATTTTTGTAGATAAATAGTTTTTTTCAGCCGCTAATTCTTTTAATTCAATCAGATTTTTGCAGCATTGATCATACTCTTTATTTTGTATTTTTATTTTCTTAGCACTAAATAAATCACGTGTCCACAAATAAGCATTATAGAGAGGCAAAGCACAAAAGCCAATTGCAGCCGACAAAAGCAATACTGACTCAACAATAATAACAGATAAAACCGTTCCTAATAAAGCAACGGTCAACCAGCCCCCTACACCAAAAATAATAACTCCTATTAAGGCAGTAATGGCGAAAACTATAAAAAAAGTCTCGCTATTTTTTTTATCTTTTTTTCTTCGTGAGGCAGCCGGGAATGTATTAACTTCATATTCTAATGTTTTTATTTGCTTAGCTAAATTTTTTTCAAGTGTAGTTTTTTTTTGCTGGTTAAATGGCGACATAAATTTTTTTGGTAGAGAAAATTAATGTCGTAAATTTTAACATAACTGATTCGATTTTTACTCAAAATATTTCAATCACTTTTATAATTTATATTTTTCTTGATTTAGGAAAAAAACACTTTCACTTCAATCGATTGAAATATTTTTTGAATCATTCTCACATAAGTCTGTATTTCAAATTTTTTTGTACACTTTTGCAAAGAAGTAAAAAAGAAAAAGTGAAAAGTCCTTTGTTCATATTTATTTAAGTTTGCTTCTATATATTACGCACTCTTTTTTAGATAAAAGAGAATAATAAGAATGCGCTACTCCAATATCCGCAGCTGGTCTCTAGATAATTCACGTTCACCTGACACAACCCCTATCGATTTTTATCTTGATTTGACAGATGAAGTAAAACAAGCCCCTTCACTTGAACAAGCGATTCGCCAGGCCGCTAATAGTTTAAATCGACTTCTTTTTCCAATGTTCCAATTTAAGGTGGATATACAAGCCCCTTCAGTTAAAAAAACGCGCCATATTGTGGTCGATCATTCTGAATGCCAAGCGCTAATGGGGGCTCAAGAGGATAGGAATGGAAATAAAAATGGCTACATTTCGTGCTTTATTGGTGGAGGATGGAGAGGCGATTGGAAGACACATAATGTAGATTCTATCATTCACGAGCTTTTGCATACGTTAGGGAGAAATCACGAACAGGTACATCCCGATTCATTCGGTATGATTGAATATTTTAACAGTCCTACTAAATTACCATCGGAAAATTTTTTAGAATACTATGACCCATGGAGTCCTATGCACTATTCACTAGAATTAATTCGCGTGGTCATGGGAGGGGGAAGGGTTGCACCCAAAACTACCGTTATGGAAAGCTTAACCAATCAGGGTTATCCCCACAAATTAGCCATAGACTATTATGAAACATTATTAGGATTAAATGAGAATAGCGACAACTTTGATGCTTTTAATCTTGGTTTTGGTTTACTCACGCAACGTGATTTTCATACGCTACATAAAACTGCTCGGATCATTGATCCTAAAATGCATGCGTTAACGCAACCTACTCCACTTTTTGCGTTCACAACCAATAATAATAAGATCTCCTATCGCTATCTATTAAAGTTAACTAAAATTTTTGTTAATCCTTGGTATCAAAAGCAAAAACTCATTGTTGTTGCTGACACCAAGGAATTAGAAATCAATTCGAGTCATTGCTACATCGTGGACCTTAAGAGTCTTTTTCAGGTTTCTCCCAACGAGCGTAATATACATTGTGAAATTATCACAAGCGTTTTACAAGAGCGCAATGGCACACAGTTTTCAGGTTTTCCGAGGAAAGAAGGAGACAGCTGCACTTTGATGATAGGCAAAGGTTTTCTTGATCTTTGGCACTCCTCTATCCAATGCCGTATTACTTTTTATCCAGTCGATCAGCCTTCTGCTAACTCGTCAAGTACATTACAATTGTTGCGCCACAATACACAAAGTAATACTACATACATTGAATCCTCTCTTTGTCTCTCTGTTCCAAACAGTGAACCTTTTAATCGTATAGACAATACGACATGGATACCTTTCTTTAACTCGGAGACAGTACCCGGATCCAATTTATATTTTTACGAAAGAAACAAGTTTTTTTCTAGACTCGTATTGAATACAGTCCCTTTTTTTGTTGCGGGCCTAGTCACAGGCCTCAGTAAGCGTGCTGAGGGGTTTGTTTCTTCCTACTTCAATGAAAATCCTTTTAATGCTTCTGGCTATTGGAAACGCTTACCTCAATTGATTCAATTAGTCATCCATACCGGACTAACCAGTTATGCCATGCATCAACATATTACTGAGGAAAAGGCAAGACAATTATTGATACCCCTTTTGGATGAAAATAGACAGCTATTTCAAACAGCTGATCTCATGGACCGATTAAATAGTGATGAATTTTTACCCTTAGCGCTTCCTTATGCAGTTAATCTGTCTGCTCTACTCGCTTCGATATTCATAAAACCTATCCGCCATCACTGGATTACCCGAATTGGCTTAACCAATGCGTTGACTATTCTGACCGCTTGTATCGCTAATCAGGGTAACTCCTATAGCTATCTGGAGCTTGCTATCGGTATTAGTGTGTATACAGGCGGGACACTCATTGGATATTGTTTAACCGGGTGTAGTTTATCTATTTTACTAAAACTGAAAACTCACCTACCATTTAGTCAATTAAAAGTCATTGAGGATACCTCAGCAAAAAATAGTCATCGCGAGATTAGGGTATCGCTGATTGAGGAAGACCCAGCTAATTATGATAGCAGTCCAAAAGAAACTCTTTCTGTGGCAGAAGCAATAAGACACGCTTGGAATAGTGTTTCTCTCTCGAGATTTACAAGCGCCCTGTTACATTCATCTTTCTTTACTTATTGCCGATCATCAGAATATCAGACAATAGGTTTGGAAAATCATTCGCAGATACGTCTCATTCACGTGGCGAAAATCCAATAGAATGAGCGACTCTCTTCCATAATAAAAATGCAGCGGGGATACGCTCTACACACTAGAACAGTGATAGCAGAGAGTCTATCCTTAGATAGGTTCTGGCAAATCATTGGCTAATTGTTCTTTATCAGCGGGAAGCACGGGGTCACGACCATACACATCATCCCAAAAATGTAAGACATCATTTTTATCCACCCAAGCGGTAATGTAAGTCAGATGAATGGGTATCGGTGTTTTTAAATTAATCACCGTAGTACGTCCCGACTCCAAAGCCGCTTTGATAGACGAGGCCGCTTGTTGTAAAGAAGGATCAAGTTTTTCTAAGGCCTCAAGAAATTCAAACGGATTTTCTAAGCGGACACAACCGGAACTAAACAAACGTCGCTCAGCATCGAATAACGCTTTTGAGGGTGTATCATGTAAATAAACTAAATGTGAATTAGCAAATTCAAATTTAATTTGTCCCAATGAATTATAGGGGCCTGGATCCTGGCGTAAAATATAACGTTCAGGATTTTTTTTCACGGCAAGCCAATCCACTGCACGGGGATCTAATTCTTTATTCGGTTGATTCGCTGCAAAGAGTCGAATGTGATTGCGACTCAGATAATTCGCATCGCGCATTGCTTTTGGAATAATCTCTCGGCGTGCAATTCCAGGAGGCACTGTCCAATAAGGGTTTAAAATAATACGGGTCACTTTGGAATTAATTTCAGGTGTTTGTCGCGACGGTTTGCCGACAATAACCCGCGCCGTCAACACCGCATGATGATTTTTAACTAAACGTAAACGGTGATCAGGTACATTAATCCAAATATAAGCAGGATTTGCTAAGCCTATCAACCGTGCCCAACGCTGTAAATTGAATTGAATTTGATGTAACCGTTGTGTCACTGACACATTCAACGCTTGCCGTGTCGTTGCGCCGACTATCCCATCGTCATTTAATCCATGACGTTCTTGAAAGAAAGCAACCCCCTCTTCGACGTGTTCATCAAAATCATTCGGGTTAGCCACATGAGTGCAAGCACTTTCAACCAAATCTTTCGTTGCACATAAGCGCTGACGCAACACCGCAACCGCTGGACCCCGCATGCCTATCGATAATAGTTGATTCGTCTGTAAGCGCGGCCAAGGATGTTGAGCTGCCTGTTGATATACGCCTAATTTTTTTTCCAAACGTTGATACGCGGTTATAGATGACGACTTTGAATCGGTTTGTGCCTGCGTTAATGTCGCGACAGAAAATAGACTGAGCATCAAGCTCACTTTAAATTTCCTTAACTGTAAGTAATGCATTTTGTTATCCTTTTTCATCATAATGAGTCAGCACATACTCCTCTACAATTTGTTGAAATTGTTGCACAATCGTTTCACCGCGCAATGTGGCTATTTTACGCCCATCAGCAAAGACCGGCGCAATCGGATGTTCACCCGTACCCGGTAAACTAATGCCAATATTGGCATGTTTACTCTCGCCCGGCCCATTCACGATACATCCCATCACCGCCAAAGATAAATTTTCTACACCCGTATATTTTTTCGACCAAATCGGCATACGTTCTTTAATATAGCCTTCAACTTGGGTAGCCAATTCTTGGAAATAGCTACTCGTGGTACGTCCACAACCGGGGCATGCGGATACCGACGGCATAAAAGCGCGCCTACCCAGCGCTTGTAAAATCTGTTGGCAAATCACCACTTCACGACGTCTATCACCACCCGGTTCAGGTGTTAATGAAGCCCGAATCGTGTCACCGATACCTTCTTGTAATAACACCGCTAAAGCAGCCGTGGTAGCAACAATCCCCTTTGAACCCATTCCTGCTTCAGTTAAACCCAAATGTATTGCATAGGTGCAACGTGCTGCGAGATTGCGGTGGATGGCTATCAAATCTTGAACCCGACTCACCTTACAGGATAGGACCATCATACTGGCGGGCATACCAATTTTTTCAGCCAACTCGGCACTCAGTAAAGCCGATAATACTAAGGTTTCCTGTAATACTTCTGACGCAGAACGTGGGTGCGCAGACGCTGCATTTTTATCCATCTCACGTAAGCTCAGGTCTTGATCCAAACTACCCCAATTCACGCCTATTCGTACTGGCTTATTATATTTCAGTGCCACTTCGATCATCTGCGTAAATTGGGCATCTCGCTTTTCGCCATAGCCTACATTACCGGGATTAATACGGTATTTATCTAAGGCTTTGGCACAATCCGGATAAGCCTGCAAAAGACGGTGGCCATTATAATGAAAATCACCCACTATCGGCACCGAATACCCCGACTCACGGACTTTATCGCGAATAAAAGGGACTTGGTGGGCCGCTTGCTCCGTATTGACGGTAATTCGAACTAATTCTGAGCCCGATTGAGCTAATTCTATAATCTGCTGGGCCGTAGCCACCGCATTCTCCGTATCGGTATTGGTCATGGATTGAACAACAATAGGTGCTCCGCCACCGAGCTGAACCGAGCCCACTTGAACGGGGGTGCTGATGCGACGTACGACCGGGGTGAGAGGTTCAGATTCGGCCATAGAAAATTTCCTTTATTTTTTGAAAGTACGGATGAAAATAGGAATCTATTGCGGTATACTCTAGCACATTATGAAGTCAAGTGAACCTACTAAAACAAGTCTAAAAGACAACGGAGATAGCCATGAATACTCACTTACAAACACTTTATCAAACACTTCCCATCAACAGTACCGACGCCTATATTGCCCGGTTAAAACAAATCCCGGTATTAAGCGCTGAAGAAGAAACCGAACTCGCAGAACGCTATTACCAACACCAAGACCTGATTGCTGCCAAAAAGCTTATTATTGCTAACCTACGCTTCGTCGTACATATTGCACAAACTTATATGGGTTATGGCTTGGCACTCGCCGATCTGATTCAGGAGGGGAATATTGGTTTAATGAAAGCGGTTAAACGTTTTGACCCTAAAGTAGGCGTGCGCCTGATCTCATTTGCCGTTCATTGGATCAAAGCCGAAATTCAGGAATTTATCTTACGTAATTGGCGCATTGTTAAAATAGCCACTACAAAAGCACAACGTAAATTATTTTTTAATTTACGTAAAATGAAAAAACATTTAGGTTGGTTTAACCAAAAAGAAATCGAAGCGGTTGCGCGCGATCTCGGTGTTAAACCAGAAACCGTGCGTGAAATGGAATCTCGTTTGGCCTCCAACGATATGAGCTTGGATATCAGTCAGGATGACAATAAGGATGCCAACTCCACTCACTATCCACGACTCGATATCCATTTTGAAGATAATCGTTACGACCCAGCTCGTTTACTCGAAGCTAGTGACAGCACCGAGTCCAGTCAAGATCATCTGTATAAAGCGTTGGCCAAATTGGACGAACGAGAACAAAACATTATCCGGGATCGTTGGTTAATTGAACCTAAAATAACATTGCAAGAATTAGCCAATCGTTATCAAGTATCCGCTGAGCGAGTGCGTCAATTAGAACAAAAAGCAATTAAAGCGCTACGTCATGCGATCGAGGAACAAGCGGCATGAAACCCGTAAAAAAAAACCTTAACCCTGATAGAAATTTTGTCAGTGAGATTGATAAATTTCTCACCGCTTTTGATAAACGACATCCTGAGAAGTCAGCGTCACAAGAGCAAGAAATAGCACAATACCAAGCACTGATGATGAAACGTGATATAAAAACTAAAACTCACTCTTGAAGACGTTATCGTTATGTTTCTAGAAATTGAACTTAAACTCCGCATTGCCCCTCAAGATGTTAACCTATTACTACAACATCCTTTATTACAGCTCGCCAGTACGCAAGCGCTCTCCGTAGAACAACTCATCAGCCGTTATTTTGACACTTCCGACCTCGCTTTATGGAAAGAAGGATTGTCGATGCGAGTCCGTGAAGCCGGTGGCCGCACCATACAAACCTTAAAAACAGCGGGTGAGCAGATAGGTGATTTACAACATCGGCACGAGTGGGATCAACCCGTCACACAAAATAGTCCTAATATCGAGCAATTCACTGACCCAAGCTTAATAACCAAGCTAAAAACCATCCTTGGGGATAAGCATTTATTAGAATTGTTTCATACGGACTTTCAACGCAGTTCATGGAGTTTAAATACAGAGGGAACTCAAATCGAATTAGTTTTAGACCAAGGTCTGGTCAAAACCGTCACGAATCAAGCTGTTTTACATGAAATTGAGCTAGAATTAAAACAAGGTGATAGCCAACAACTCTATAAAATAGCCGAACTTCTCAAATCGACCATTCCGCTCAACGTAGAAACGCGTAGCAAGGCAGAACGAGGCTATTTACTCTATAATCATGACAATAAAATGTCATCTAATTATGTATAGTTAATTACCCTCAATTACGGTACTATCACTGCAACTTCAATAAAAACGTTAAATCTATGTTAGAAAATACTGCTACACATAAAAGCCAAAGAGAAAAACTCATTCTGATAGAAGGAGTCACCGAAACTGGCGAAAAATTCAGGCCTAGTGACTGGGCTGAGCGTATGTGCGGTTGTTTGGCCAGTTTTACTAATCGGCGCATGGTGTATTCTCCTCAACTGCGACCCTTGATGGATCATGAAAGCCGCACTAAATGCCTCGTTATCGACCCCAAACTAAAAGAAACTAATCCCGATATTTTTGACTGTATTATGAAATTTGCCGGTGAAAATCGCTTAAAAATCCACGAATCCTACACCGAATCTGAAGAAACAGAATAACTCTTTACTGCAGGCTTATTTTTTGCCTAGACTCTAATCATTTTTTGCAACACATGAGTTACCTAACTACTCATTTTTAGTGTACTGAAATAGATGCTATTTATAAAAACAAATCGATTCTAACTGACAAGTATGGCAAACCGGTTTAGTTTTTTTGCAATGCTGTTTGGCATGCTTAACTATCAGTGCATGGTATTGTTGATACCGATCGACACTTTTTGGTCGCTGTGTTTCAAATAGCTGACGACACTCCTCATACGTCTCGTGACCTTGAATCAAAGCTAAGCGTTGCAATAAACGTCGCGTATACGCATCAATCACAAAAACTGGCCGATTAAAGGCATAGAGTAAGATATCATCAGCCGTTTCGGGGCCTATCCCTTGTACCTTAAGAAATTGTTCACGCAGCTCGGTTGTGCTTAATTGATCTAAGCCGCTGTAATTCCCTTTTTCTAAATACCAACGACAATAATTCTGTAAGCGCTGTGTCTTAATCCGAAAATAACCACTCGGCTTTAAACAGCTTTCTAAATCGGCTGTCGATAGGCTTAAGAGTGCCTGGGGTGTTAAATGCACTCGCTGTTTTAAAAGAATTAACGCTTTTTCCACATTCAACCAATGAGTATTTTGCGTGAGTATTGCGCCGACCATCACCTCAAAAGGGCTGTCTGCCGGCCACCATGCCTGGCGACCGTATTGATTGAGCAGACACTCATAGATACTGAGTAGTTTTTGTTGCGTCACTGACATCACTTAAAAAGTGATTATTCTACGTCTAAGTTCCAAAATAAGCGACCCTGTTCTAGGACAACTGTATTTTTTCTCATGAAAAAATCCCCTTAATTTCTCCCTATTCTAATATTTGCATAAATAGGCTGTTGTCCATTTTTTTCATTATTTCGATCATTCATCTTCTCCAATTCTTCTGAGGGAGGAGGTGGGAAGCCTAAATCAGCCCTTTCTGGCATAAACCAAGAAATTTTTCTAAAACTAGAAAAAGACGGAATATAGCGTACAATTTCGCTACCCTCCAGCTGCTTACTGCCGCTTGTTAGATGATTTGAGGACATTAAGGGTTGCTCTTCAATCGTCCCACTAACCTGTGGAAGAGGATGTAAGCTTCTTAGTTCAACTAATATATTATTCGCTTTGTCATATAAGGAATTAAGCTTTAACTCCAATAAATTCACCTTTATCTTTTTTAAAAGAGCTAACACTTCTATAAATATTTTTTGATATTCTTCATGATTTTCTTGATCTCGATTAAAAAAACTGCTTGGATTCAAACCTTCTCTATTTTTAAGAATTAATAATTCGATATTATTTTTAATCGTTGAAAAGTCTATTTCCAAAAGAGTGTAAGCATCTTTAGAAACTTTACGCTTAATAGCTTCTTTTAAAGCGTTCAGTTTTACTTGGTAGTCTTGTAATTTTTCAACTTCAGAAGGAAGATCCTTTTTTAGACTCATTGAATGAGTAGGAGTTGCTTTTTTTCTTCGATATTGCCAAAAAGAAAGTCCTGCTATCACTAGCGATACCACACCCAAAAAAGCCCCTCCTAATAGTAAACCCGTAGAACTATTGATATCGCTATTATTTTCCTCGCAAGCATCATCATTCATATGGCTTATTTTGTTGGACTTTGATACTAAGGCATTTAAAATTAAACTGGAATTCGATATAAATAGGGTTAACGCGCCTAAAATTGACTCATTAATAACTAATGGCTGGTTTGTAGACCCCTTATTATCAGCAGGATTGTCATTCAGTTGATTAAGCCGATTTTTTAAAACACTACTTACATTGAATGATAAAACAAATTTTTGCATCATAAAACGAAAACAGTCATTTTCGTCAGAATTAATATTTCTAATCCAGCGATTAGAAACATATTCAAGCTCTACATCCAATATTTCCGCTATTCTATTTTCAGTATAATCTAATCTTTTTTTACGTAAGTAATTCTTGATAGAATAAATTTCTAACGCACTTTCAAACCAATGGAAATCTCCCCATGTAATCGGCTGTGGTGTTGTTGCAAGATCATAACGGCTTAAATCATCGATCGATAATACAAAAACAGTATCACTAAACGTCAATTGAATGGGTCCGAATTTTTGAATAAATTTCTTTAACGCTTTATTTTTATTTAAACTTCTTTGATAAAGCTTTGAGATGGCTTTATCTATTCTAATAGAATTAGATGGCGCATCGGATAACATCCCAACGGAACTAAACAATTGATTTTCAATATATTGGCTACAGGTTGATTCGCGATTAAATTTTGATTTCAAAATTTTTGTTAACGCCGCTCGGCTGATTTCACCTTCCCGATTAAAGGATCGTTTTAAATTTTTACTTAAATTAAAGTATTTTCCTAAAACAAACTCTTCAAGAAGGGGTTTTAAAATTTTTTTAGATTCCGGCGAGAGCTCTGCATCATTAATGTAAATCTTTACTATTTTTCGCCCAATAAATTGACCTTCTTTAGAATCAACCAAGCTTTCAATAATCGTCTCTTTTTCCTGAGATAGATTAAGATCAGTGAGTTTGTTATCTAACACATAAATTTCTAACGCACTTTTAAACCAATCATAGTCACTCATTGAAATTGTTTGTCGTGTTTTATCTCTAGAATGGCGGCTTATCTCATCATGGGTTAAGTTAAAAACAGTATCATTAAACACAAATTCAATTGATTTATGCTGAAGAAATTTTAATAATTCTCGATTATTCTTTAAATCCTCTTTATATTGGACTGACAGATCATTGACTCTCGTTTCTTTAATGAGATTATTTGTCTCTCTCAGTGAACAATCATTGATTATTTTATTTAACCAATCATTAAACGTTTCTTCATCCGCTTTCAATCCATCCTTGATATACCCATTGATTTCATGAATAGACGCTTCATTCTGTGCCTTTTTTATTATTTCCTTTAACAAACTAGGATTTTTTTCCAAGATAAAACGAAATAAAGCACTACCAAAATAATACAAATCGCCACCACTTGAATAACTCATGTTAATAATACGTTCTATTTTAGGGAGTCTATCCTGGAAGCTTTTAATATACTCCGCTTCTTCTTTAAAACACTTTTCATTACCTAAAGCATTAGCGGCTCCTTCTACCATCCATGACGGTAAACAATGTAATCCTTGTTGACCCAGTAAGGCATAAAATAAAGCATGCTGAATCTCATGACCTAAATTGCGGAAATTACCCCCTTCTTTAAAAGCTCCATTTCGAGTATCTCCTTTTTGTTGATAAATAAAGGTTTCATGCCATTGTTCGTTATCAGACAAAGGTCGGAAATAAATCAGGGGAAGATCATTTTCAGAAGGGGAACGTACCTGTGCATAGCCGCCACCTGCTGTATTGATCCCCCATAAAGGTCCATACTTAACATATTCCTCCTTTGTTTTAAAAATGTATAATCTAAAAATTTGATCTTTAATTGGTTTTTCAAACTCAATCGTTAGCCTTGTTCTTAATTTCTGTACACGTGAATACGTTGCTGAAATAGCTTGATTAATAATAGCTTTTTCATCTTTTGTCAGCTTTTGATATGAAATAGTCACGTTGAATATCGATTTTTGATAAACATATTCATTAGGAAAAACATATTGTTTATCCACTTTTTTATATAAATGAGTCAATAAGTTTTTTTCAAAATCCGGTAAATTTTTGACATATTCGATATAAGCACATTCTTTAATTTCATTCGCAGTCAAAGAAAAACATTGATGCTCCGTTAATTTAACTATCTTTGAAATATAATTCTTAGTCGTTTGATCCAAAAAGTGGCTTATTTCCTTATTCGCTTTAAAGTCGGTACGTAAGATACGATAAGTTCCTAACACCGTTCGGAAAGAAAAAATAGAATCTGAATCCCAACGACGAATTTCGTTATTCATTTTTTGTAAAGGATCAAAGACTTTTTTAAACGATAAATAATCTCTGTTTATTTTTACATAATGGCTAAAATTAACATTCAACACCCAAAAGAAATTACTAAAATGCCAATCAAGTTGATCGATATTTTTATCTAAGCGAATTCTAGAGTCTACAATTCGTTCAGCATATTCGGTGATCAGTGATAAAACCTTTTCGTCCCAATTTTCATGCTTCACTCTCAAAAAAATATTAAAACGTTCATACAACATTTTAAGATCAATATTCAAAAAATCATAGGTATTATCTGTTAATTCAGTTTCGGTTAATGAAAATAGTGTATTTTTTTCTTTATCCGTTAAGGTTTTAATTGCATCCGTTGAAAAAGCGGCTTTTAAAAATTTAAAAAAAATGGAGCGTTTAATTTTTTTATTGGATGAATGAGTAGATTGCGAATATTCAACGATCAATGATCCTATATTATCAAAAAATTTATACCAATCTGTTTCTGTCGCTGTCAGAAGATCAGTAAGCCCTTTTTTTTCCTGATAATTGAGTTTATTTTTAATTCTTATGCCAGGCATGCAAAACCCCCTTTATATTTGTATAAAAATAAGTGTGATCACTTAATCTTCAAATAATTTTTTTCTTATAGGGATTCCGTGTTTTAACTACGCTTGGGAAAACCTCACTGATTAAGCTTAACCCTTTCGATCAAAAAATATTTAAGACCCGATCAGACGAATACAGTGTCAGCATAGGTAGCGAATCTTAAGGATTTCTTAAGTTTGACTTATGTATTAAAGTAATTGATAACAAAATTATTATTCATACACTTTTAATCTTAGTCTGCTAAGAGGGTTAGGGTAGTTTCTTTTGTAAATCAAAAATATTTATTATATAAAAAGTAACTTTATTTTGGGGTTAAGGATCTCTTAAGCTTTTCCATTTACGATGAGGATCATTTTTTTACTTTTTTTATAGGTGTTAAATGACAGCTAACTCTTCGATTATTGATGACATCCTTGATGGAACCTTTACTAAAGAAAAATATCCCCGCTTAACTGACGAAACTATTTTTAAACTAGCGATAGATGATATTCTATTAGAATCGAGCAGGATTAAAAATCATCCAAATCAACGTACAATAGACAACGATTCTAAATGCTCTTCTGATTCTAATTCTGATGAAAAAAATAGTTGTATCCATTCTGACTTGCAAAAAAATTTAGAAACAGGCGGTCTTAATAGTTTATTAAACTTCTTAACAAAACATATAGCTAATAAAACTAATATGGCTAATGAAGAAAAAAAGAAATTAATTTCCTTAGTTAATCATTTTAGCACGCTGTATGAGGTTAAAATAACCGATGAAAATAGCAAATTTTCTGAAAATGATATTGTCACGTCTTCAAGTTTTCTGAAGTTTGTAACCAATTTACTACACATCTATAACATTTCAGCGTTTGCAGCGCCTGAGCTTATACATCAAAAAGGTGAAAATAATTCAATCAGTATTACATCGGGTGATCCGCAAGGAATCGATACATTGGTTACAGATACAAGTAAACTGAGTGAAACTGTCATACAGAAATTAAATTCTCAGAATTATACTGCTAATAAAGAAAACATAATGGATTTTCTTGAAAGCTTAGGTCAGTTTGGTTTTAAGCTCAAAATAAAAGAGGAGTTTCAAGGTGTTCACGATAAAATTCCTGAACTAGCGTCTAAGATTATTCATTCAAAAACGTTAAGTAATTTTAATACTGAAGATAAAGAACTGGCAGGTTATACTTTTCTAAATGAATTTGATGATAAAAATGAAGCGGCTATACAATCGGATTGCCAGGATTTATTAAACCTTGCTAAATGCTCTCGACCCATGACGGAAAATATTCAACTTTTTCAAAGCATAACTCAGGGAAATTACTCTAATAAAAAACCGTCTTTCACCCATTTTGAACAAGTTGAAAACGAAATATATAAAAATATCCATACACTTGATCGCATGCAATCTATTCATATTTTGGTTTTCTTAAACAATGTGTTAAAAACCAATAGAGAATTTACATTTAACTTTCTCAAGTTAGGTTCTATTGCTTTTAATATGATAAAAAATTTAATTAACGACCTAGAGGAAAAAAACAATCTGGATTCCAGCTTTGCTCAAGCTGAAAAAAAGTTAACTTCTTTTCTATTTAACATCATAAAAAATAACAATAATAGTCAAGAGTTACATAGTCAAATTCATATTCTAAAGCAATTTGGCAAGTTATACGAAGCGATTATCCTTAATAATTCGTCGGACTTAAAGAGCCTCAACGATACCATAGGTAATCATTTATTTAGTATTTTAGCTCGAAATATTGATAGAAAAGAGGCTTTGGAAACAGGCTATCACGATTTTATAGATATCATTCAAAGTGTAAATAAAGTGTGTAGCAAAAATCCTGCTGCTTGTAATATGCCAAAAATATTAACTTTATCATTTAAATGCTTGGGTCACATATACCATAAAAAATCGGTTAATTATAAGACCGAAGCGGTAGCAGCAGCTTCTAAACTTATTAAATCGAATTCTGACAAGCTAGACTCTCATCAATTAAATGATGCGGTATCCTTTTTTTTCAAACCAAATATTACTCAGCGCGATTTAAACAGTAAATGTAAACGACTATTCGGCTTAACGGGCTGCCGACCAGCAAGCTTAATAAATTTAGATAGCCAGATTGAAAATGAACCCTCTAACGATGTGATTGCAACCACTTTAAGACCCAAAGATTCAATTATAGTTCCCCCTCAGATAACTGCTATTCCGGTTAATACAAATGAAACGTTACAGACATCTAATAGTACGATCGCACCTCTCATCACTATGGCTACACACGGTCAAGCTGAAAAACCTTCCGTACAATTTGATAATAGTACGCTGACAGAAAACTCGACTGCTCTTACGAATTTAGATCATCGCGCTCATACCCCGCAAGTTACCTCCTCTGCAATCGAATTCGGCGCATCGGCAGCCCATGGAGCCGGATCGGGTATATTAAACGGCATCATCCAATATTTTGCTGTTAAGTATTCTCAACAAGAAGAACAAAAATCGACAACAAAAGCGATACTTCTCTATAGCAGCCTGTTTGCTCATGCATCACTTGCTGCCACGTTTCCATTGATACTATTTCAAATAAAAGAATCTATTAATCAAGGTAATGAAGAAGAGGCACAGCAGTTGTGGAACAACCTGCTATTACAAGCACTTCCCACTTTTATTAGTAGCGTTGGTTTCAGTCTAGGTTTGCAACTAATCAATGAATTTACGCAGCTGTTATCAAATCGATTCAAACTAAGATCAATCGCACAAAATACGCTTCCTCTTGTTGGAACGGCTGTCAGCGTGATAAAAAATCCGCTGGCTACCGGTATTCAAATCGGCACATCCATTACAGCAAGTTCACTCACGTATTTTGGCCTGAATCGGCTCTTTCCTGCCAAGCATCGGCATTCTGACCTAGAAGCAGCTGAGGTAACGAAAAGCTTTGAAATGGAGCCACTCAATACAGAAAAAGGGGTTATAGCCATTAATGGAACAATTGCAGAAACAGAAACTCTTGAAAAAACCTATCAATATATAACAGAGGAAAATTTTATTCAGATAAAAAAACAATCAGAAGAAATCTTAAGCAAACTTGAGAACCTGGTTCACTCATTGAATGAAAACATAGAAAAAATTCGAGCTAAAATAGATTCTGACACCATTCCCACTGTAGCAGACACCTATCAAAAAATCATAGAAGATAAATCTAAGGTATTACAAATAATACAACGGGAACGAGATTTCTGTCGTCTAGAAGTTAGTTTTTTACAAGATAATCATAGTAATGCTTACAAAAAATATAGGATTGAAACTAAACATACTTCAGAACAGAAAAAAGAAACAAAAGCCCTCTATACTTCTGCAATGGAAAAATTAGGCAATGTATTTAAGCGAATGGAACCCATGTTTAATAACATGAAGA
>Ga0209668_10000286_pt1 | contig 20766 bp, 21 predicted proteins | sample FrelakmetPLP11PL_FD_187150 | JGI IMG/M metagenome (GOLD analysis project Ga0209668, IMG submission 187150) | Freshwater lake sediment microbial communities from the University of Notre Dame, USA, for methane emissions studies - PLP11 PL (SPAdes)... | ecosystem: Environmental > Aquatic >... | reverse complement strand
TTCCTATCTTTAATTTTATCAATATTATTACTACGATATTTTTTATCATATTCTTTAATTTTATCAGCATTTATAATAACATATTCTTTTTGTGTTCTACGTGGTATATAACAATTTAAAGATGGTCTTAATTCTTCAATAACTCTTCTCTCATTTTTCTCTAAATCTTTCTTATCAGCAGCATTAACTTTTTCAATTTCTATCATATCCCAATTTTCAAATCCTTTATTCTCTCTAATAATTTTATAAACTTTTCTATTATACTGTTTACTGTTCTCATTATTACAAGCAGTTTTATGCTGACTTTTTCGTCTTCTGAAATTAGTTGTGCTCCCGATATAAATTTCTATTATATTAGCATCTTTACAGCATAGTTTATAAATTGTAGATAAGTTATATTGTACCATTTTGTTCTTTCTTATATATTGTATTTGTTTAAATCAATTATTATTTAACTAAAGTAAAGCGTTATTAAAACTGCTCCAGCAATTGCGTTTAATATTTTAATCTCAATAAGATCGTTAGCTGATATTGCTCTTGCAGCAATAGTTCCAGATTGAGAAGTAGCTGTCCCGATACCTGTGATAGCAGCACCAGCTACAGTATTTACGATTATTGAAAGCTGTGATGCTCCTGTAGTTTGCACAGTTGAACTCCAACCTGTGATACTGCAAGCAATAGGACTTCTCCACTGTGTTAAATAACTACTCGTAATAATACTAGCACTTGCCACATCAGCGAACTTACTAGGCGTCAAATATTCAGTGCCAGTTGCTAATGTGATACGACCGCCATAACTCATAGTGAAATTTCTGGATGCTTCCCACGTTGGAAGAGATGAGCCATTAGACTTTAAAAATTGTCCTAAAGTTCCTTGTGATAAAACACTGGTAGTATTAGTTCCCGTTTGTATTAATAATTGATTAGTTGCTACCGCACTAATATTTGTAGCTGTTGATGCGTTACCGGTTAAAGCACCAGAAAATATTGAAGCCGTTAATGTATTAGAACTTGGTTGATAACTTAAACTGTTATCAACGTTTACGGTACCACTTGGATTTAAAGCTGTAGATGCAGCACTATTTGTACTTAACATCGGATAAAAAATACTCGCAGAACTGCTAACGTCAGTTTGCGATATTTCTAACGTATTTGAAGACGTCCCAACAAATCCCGCAGTTAATGCTACATTATTACTTGTAAATAAAGTCCCAATATAATTTGTTGTAGCAACTAATCCGAGTGTGTTAGAAAGTGGAGTATATGGAAGTGAAATGTCTGTGCTAACAGATTGTTGGTTCTGAGAAGTTGATAGTGGAACAAATGTTATAAAATATGGACTTGAAAATGCGCTTCCGTCTGTAGTTTGAATTTTAGATGCTGAGGTAGAAGCTCCTATAAAACCAATACTTGGAATAACCTGTGATGACGTAAATATAGAACCATTGAATAAAGTTGTCGTTAACTTATTTTGACCTGGTATATAATTTAAACCTATATCAGTTATAACTTCTTGCGACGTAGATGAAGTAGATAATGGACAAAATGTAGGATAATAAGTAGATGGAAATGATGCGCCGTCAGTTGTTTGAATTTTATTTGCTGATGTAGCGTGACCAACGAATCCGATATTAGGTGGCACAATCGTGCTTGTATATATACCGCTATTCATCGCTCCAGTTGTTAATAAATTTCCCGTAGGAACATATTTTAAACCACCAGAATCTGTATTTAAAGTACTTGTAACTCCTGTAATATTATTATTAAAAACTGGATAATATGTAGATGCCGAAGTAGCAATTTCTGTAATATTTATTGTATTCGTTCCTAAAGCCCCCGCTGAACTAATAGTCAAGTTATTCGTTCCACTTCCAGCGATAGTTACATTACTTCCTGCTGTTAAAGAAACCGGTTTAAAATCAGTAATACCAGATACACTGGCTACTAAACTCGTTCCAGTTCCGCCGTTTTGAAAAGTATATGTACCTCCTCCAGCACTTGAATTAATAGTTAAATCTGTCCCACTATCAGTTATCGTTACGTTAGTTCCTGCTATAATACCTTTTGTAGTGAAAGATGGATTTGTCGTGCTATTCAATAGAGAATTACCACTTCCTGAATTTGCTAAAGATATTAAAGTAGACGGTAAAGAATTAGTTAGAGTAATTTCATTAGTTGTATTTGTTAAACTTATGCCAGATCCAATCAAAGACTTTAGATAGAAATTAGGATTAATATTAGATGAAATTAAACTTGTTCCAGTACCAACAGAATCAATTGATATAGTAGATTGTTGAGCTAAATTAGTATGAATATGAGAATAGGTATTAGACGATTGAAAATAAACTAATGCAGTGTGTGGTGAAGAGTTAATATTTTCCGCAATAACAACAACTTGAAATAAATCATATATACTAACGTCAATAGGGTTTTCTATGTACAAATTTAACTCATATATCCTCTCTGCTAACTGGTCTAAAATATAGAGATTATCTGACCCAAGAGTTACCAAATTATCATATAAACCCCCAATTGTTTTTCTACCAAGTAAATAATATTTTAATCTAATTTTATCTCTATCAGCATTACTATCTGCTTTGGCGTAAATATTCATCGCCCAGATGCCAGGGTTAATATAATTTCCTATTCCAGTAAGATCTGTTTTTGGAATAGCAAATTGAGCGATTGGATATTTAGTGCTTACCGCTGCTATAGTAAAAGTTAAAATATATTGTGCTAAAGATAAATTAGGAACAAGTGTTAGAAGCGATGTATTAGTATTTTGAGATGGTGAATATATTATTGAAGGTGTAGTAAACGATCCTCCGATAATTGAAGTAAGTTGAAGATTTGTAAGCGGGATAAGCGTGGGTGTAGTAGATTCTGAATAATTTAAATATAAAACTTGACCGCTACCAGATACCGGTATTTGAAGACTATCAACGTATAGTTTGTTTGTTAAGTCTGCTGGATTAATTGGAATATAAGTACTTGTAATTTTATTCGTTAAAAGTTGAATTGGTTTTTCAACATTAATTTGTATTAGATCTTCTAAAATACTTGTTTTGTCACATGTAGTTGCCGTTGGGTTTGAAACTTGAAGAACTCGTCCAACTTCTGCTGGTAGCGTTCCTGAATATGTTATGCCTGATAAAGGCGGTGTTGGAATTGATGTCCAAAATGTATTGCCATTTCCGTCTGTAGATAATATATCTCCTAAATTTCCGTTATTTGCCGTAGTTAAGTTGTATGTAGATGTATCGTCACACACAACTGTTAAACTATCATTAACTGTTAAGTTATCCACAGAAACATTTGGGGGTAAAGTTATAGAATTTAAAACGATTAGGTCGTAACATTCAACTGTGTGTGCTCCAACTTCTAAATTTAAATCAATGCCGGTTTGAAAATTAGTAAACTTGTTCAATGACATTTTATAATATATAAATATTATAAAATATATTTTTTGTTAATACAATCTAGAACCTCTTGCTAAAACTTCCATATTAAGTATCTGACGTCCCATATTAGTCTGGTACTCGTTTCTGCTAATATTTTCTCCACTCCAAGATGATGAACCATATCTGAACGGTATATTGTTTCTATCTAAATCGAGGTTCAAAAATGGTTTTGTACTCCAGTTCAAATTTGTCGGATAACTATTGTTCTGGTTATATGCATTCAAAGGCCCTAAACCAGCTTTAATTCCCTCCAGATAATCACTCTGTGCTTTCGTTTGACGACTCAAATGTTCCTGTTCTAATTCAGATAGAAATTCTGGTGCTGTAAAACCTAGCGGATAAGTGACTTCTTGAATAGGATTAACATTAATATCCATATTATAAACGTTATATGGTGAAATGAAACCATTCATTTGATACTGAGGTGAAACCATTGTTCCCAAAGTCGGCTGAAATGCTTGATCTTCGTTCATTTATTATATAAGAAATATTTTAATATTTATAATTATAAAAATGTTCAAAATTAAAGAACGATCTTCGTACAAAAATAATGAAAAAATCTTTAAGATCGCTAACATTAAAGGAGCGTCTGATAAACTTACGAAAAAAAGTTTATTTCTAGTAGACGATAACTCCGGCGAAGATGAGATAAAATTAGATGGGAAAGAATATTTTGTCCCATGTAACCAGTTTCGGAAAAATCAGAATGAAAGGTTATATGTAGCAGGTCCAAGTGGTTCTGGAAAAAGTACTTATGTTGCGGATTATATCACGCAATTTTTGAAAGAAAAAGGATTAAATGACACAACAGTTTATATTTTCAGTTCTGTGGATTATGATAAGGTTTTAGACGAACGTTTCGGCGATAGGATTCACAGAGTAGACGTGGATGATCCGATCTGTTACGAAGAACCGTTTCATCCGGCAGAATTTGAAGAGGGTTCTGTTATTATTTTCGATGATTGTGATAAGATTAAAAATGGAAAGTGTAGAAACGCTATCTTTATGTTGCGTGAGAATCTTTTGGAAACAGCTAGGCATTATGGATTAACTATTATTTCAACTTCTCATCAATTATCTAACTACGCTAAAACTCGTACTTTACTGAATGAGGCTACTTCAATTACAGTATTTCCACGCCACGCAGGAACGACTTTTTATATCCGTGATTATTTGAAGAAGCATATGGGATTCAATTTAGATCAAATTAAAAAGTTTTTAAGTTTAAGTAAGAATTCAAGATGGATTACAATTTATAGAAATAATCCTCCATATGTTATATCTTCAAAAGAATGTTATAAAATTAGAGACGATTTTTTAGAAAATTAATTCTATGAAAATAGTTTACTTACTATAATATAAATGTCTCTCGAATTACATAGCATCTATTTTATGAAAACTGACGGTTGGAATATCACATCGTCTAAAAAATGGTTAAAGGATCACAATTATAAAATTAAGAAAAACGCCCCGCATTTTAAAGGAAATGAACTCAGATATAATCAGATTCCAAAACAAAAATTTAAAACATTTGTTACTAAAATGCTTCCTAGTAAAGTTTATTTAGTTTTAGGAATTAGAAAATAATTTTTATTATTATCATTTAAAAAAACGCATATAAAAACATATAATGTCTGCGCAAGTAATGTCTACAACTAAAAAATGCTCCAGATGTCAATGTAATAAATTATTAAAGTTTTTTAAAGTGAGAGAAAATACCGGAATGATTTATAAGACGTGTATACAGTGCTGTGAAAAATATAAATGCGATTTTGAGAACTGTGAGTATACTTGCGACGCTAATTGTAATATGGTTTTACATAAGAAAAATATCCACGATGCTTTTAAAGATTTTCATTGTAATCTTTGTCAGATGGCATTTACGGAAGAATGTTTTTTACAATTACATAAAGATTCTATTCATATTTAATTTAAAATTTTTTATTATGTTTTGATATAATAAAATGAACGCTTGGATGACTCATCTTCTAGCATACCGCAAAAGTCACCCAAAACTCTCTCTTAAACAGTGTATGATCGCTGCTAAAAAAACATACAAAAAATAATTTAATTACTTATAATAAATGAACATAGACACGATCGTTAAAAAATCTGAAGCATATAGTTTATCAGATCAAGAAATTTTAAACCTAACAGATAATCAGTGTAAAGTAATTTCTTATCAAGATCTAGAAAACTATGATAATATTGATCAAGTTTTAGAGCCGTTTGGTGCCACAGTAATTCTATATCAAGAAAAAAAAACATATGGGCATTATACTGTCTTAATTAAACACTCTAATACACTTTTAGAAATTTTCGACTCATTGGGTCTGGGATTAGATAAAGAATTAGAATTCTCAGAATATAATAAAAAACGACATGGAGGTCGTGCTATACCACATCTATCTATCTTAATTGAAAATAGTAACTATAAAATAGAGGCTAATTTAGTCCAACTTCAAAAAGATTCAAAAGATATTAATACATGTGGAAAATATAGTGCGATAAGAATTAAATTCAGAGATTTGAGTTTAAATCAGTTCGTAAAGATGTTAAAAAGTAGTAAAATTATGGACAGTGATATGTGGGTATCTGCGTTAACATTGTGTTTTGTATAATTCTTAGTTAAATTAATTTAAAAAAAAATGTTTCTATATTATAAAATGATGATCCAACAATCGCCATATAATTTAAATCAAACGTCTACGCAAAACGCTTTAAATCTTGCCGCTATGAATTTAACTCAAGGTAAATTAAGTACTGTAAATGATGACGGAGATTTCGTATATTATAACGTTAATATTGTAAATAAAGATCAACCAGATGGAAAGATAGCTAAATTTTCTGAGAATCGTGTTACTCCTATTCTTCAAAAACCGTCCGATTATAATCTATGCTGCGTTCGCTTTCAATTACCGTCTATTAATATTCCTATCTTGTTTTTCGATAACTATTCATTCTCTATTAGATTAGAGAGAGGTGCTTTTTCAGTTTCTAAACCATTAATTTATGTCCCTAATTCTGTTACAAATACATATGCTCCAAAACTTCCAATTTATAATTATCAGGATATCGTTAATAGTCTAAATACGGCTTTAGTAGCCGCTAAAACAGATTTAGATATTCTAGATCCGGCTGCTATTCCTTTTGATGCGCCGTTCGTAACTTATGATGCCAGTACTTCTCTATTTGATTTGAATGCTGAAAGTGCTGGTTATGAGAATTCGTTACCAACACCAATTAAGATTATTTACTCTGCTGCTCTATTTACTTTATTTACAAACGTACAGGATTTTTTCCTAAATCCAAGTTTTACACAGATAATTGTTCAGAATAATTTTAATAATTCATATGTATATAATTTGAAACCATATTTATATATGCGTCAATCCCAACCTAGTCTCGAACTTTGGAGTGAAATTAGTCGTGTCGTTATATTAAGTAATTCTATTCCTATTCGACAGGAATTACAACCAACTCAGGATGATGTTGTGAAACGTGTTCTCTTTGATTTTAATGTTACCGGCGCTCCAGATAAAGGAAAGATAACGTTCTTTCTTCAGGGACCGCCACGCTATCTAGATTTGCTGTCAGATTATCCGTTAACTCAGATGGACGCCGAATTCACGTGGCAAAACGCTGAGGGATTTTCATATCCTATATATTTGAACTTGAATGATTCCGCCACGATGAAGATCCAATTTGTGAAAAAAATAGGTTTGCGATTAGATGGATATTAACTTAAACTATTTAAAATTTTATATTTACTAAATATAAAATGTCAAACTTACTTGTTAATAAACTATCCGGAGATAATGTCGTTTATGATATTCAAATTTATGGAGAACCTAACAAAAACAATAGAGCCGTTTTCAATATTAACCGTACTGACAATGTTATTGACAATCCATCTGATTATTATCTCGCGATTCTAGATTTCTCAATTCCTCTATTTGCGATTCCTTTATTTTCGTTTATAGATAATAGATATAAATTTTCTCTCGAATTTGACGGTCTTATATTAGAAAATACTTTATTGTGGGTTCCAGAGACAATTAATAGTTCCCCAGTTTTTCAGTCTGTATATTCTTATCAGGCATTTATTACTTCAATGAATAATTCTCTGAAAACATTATACGATAATATGGTTTTAGCAAAACCGCTATTTCTAGCCACTGAACAGCCATTTATAACTTTTAATAACAATCGATTAACATTAAATATAAGCGAGTGGTATTATTTAAACAATTCATTTGTTCTATATAACGATCAATTATCAAATTTTATAACTTCTATACCAGCATTTTATATTACTGCTACTTTAATTAGAATTTTGTATAACAATCATATGCCATCTTATATTCGTTCTGGTATCAAATATTACGCTATAACACAAGAAAACGTAGATTTATCTAATTGGAATTCTCTCTTATCGATTGTTATATCTACAAATCAAATTCCAGTTGCCGGTGAACTTCTTGCTACTCAGTCAAACGAAACTATATTGGTTTTAGGTGATTTTGTGAATTTAAATGATGAAAATAGAGTTGGTTTTTATAATTATATTAGTAAAGCGCCTTTGAGATTATGTAATTTAAATAGCAGTTATCCTTTATCTACAATTGACTGTGAAATTCGATGGTTCAATAAAGAAGGAAATTCTGAGATCATTCAAATTCCAGTGCATCAGAGTGCGTTTATTAAATTGGTTTTTGTTAAACGCGAGTTTGAGGATTTGAATGAAGTTGAAAATAGCGGTTATGGAATACGATAAGTACTATGAAATAAAATTGAATAATGGATTTAAAGTATTATGGATATAAGAGAAATGGGTAAGAAATTAACTTTGTTGGATTGTCAAAATATTGCTGAGGAGAGAGGAGGAAAATGTTTGTCGGAGGAGTATAATAATAATAGTGATAAAATGAGATGGTGTTGTAAAGAAGGTCATATATGGGAAACAAGTTTTAGTCATATAAAAAATAGTAAAAGTTGGTGTTCTATATGTAATGGTAATAAAAAAATAACTATAGAAGAATGTCATTTATTTGCTCAAAATAACGGAGGGGAATGTATGTCAGAAAAGTATAATAATAATCATGAGAAAATGAAATGGAAATGCTCTAAAGGTCATCTGTGGAATGCTAGTTTTGGTAATATAAAAAATAATAAAACTTGGTGTGTAGAATGCTCATATAATAAAAAAAAATTAACTATAGAAGAATGTCGATTATTTGCTAAAAATAAAGGGGGTGAGTGTTTATCAGAAAAGTACAATAATTGTTATACTAAAATGAAATGGCAATGCGGAGATAAACATATATGGGATGCTATTTTTACTCATCTCAAAAATAATAAAAAATGGTGCCCTACTTGCTCAAAATCTCGATCAGAAAAACTAACTCGTTCTATAATTGAAGAACTAACTGGTCTATTTTTTCCATCTATTAGACCAGACTTTCTCAAGAACTCAGAAACTAATAAAAATCTAGAACTAGATGGTTATTGTGACGATTTAAAATTAGCGTTTGAATATCAAGGACAACAGCATTATGAATATAACAAACATTTCCATAAAACACCAGAAGATTTCGTCAATCGACAGAAACTTGACAGGCTTAAATTAAAACTTTGTAAAGATCATGAAATATCTGTAATACTAATTCCATATACTTTAAATTATCAGAATGAAAGTGATTTGAGAACTTTTATAAAAGATAGTTTAATACCATTTGGATTTGAATGAATAAATAATTTTTTTTAAAATAAAAATTTAAAAAAAAATAAAATAATCTCTATATATAAATAAATGAGTAATTTAACGGTTATTAAATATCCTCGTTCTAATGTTGTTTCAGATCAGTTTAAATCGCATTTAATTAAACAAGGTGGCAGTCGTGTTACCCAGCAAGTGTTCGCTTCTAACTCTTGGGGAAGTGTTGGGAGTCCAATTACCCAAGCTTCATGGAATATTAACCCTCCTTCTACGCAAACACTCGTTGATCGCGATATTCGCGTTAAATGTTATCTTACTGTAACTGTAGATCAACCTCTTCAAGTTGGTACTAATGACGCACTTCGCCAGTTTCCTATTCAGGCAATCACGGACGTCATTACCGTCCAGATTAACGGAGAAACACTTTCCCAGAATACGTCTGATATTAATAATGCTATGTTGACTTTGAATAATTCTGTTCAGGATCGTAATGGCGCTATTTCTACTGCACCCGCTATGGCTGACCAATACCAACAGTACGCCGACTGGACTACTCTCGGTTCTGCTAGAAACCCTCTATCAGATTATGGTGAGAACTCGGCCGAAATGTCTCGAGGAGGATTTCCAGTTACTGTTGCTGCCGGTGGTCTTTCATTTACTTGCGAAGTTACTGAACCTTTGTTCTTGTCGCCGTTTACGTCTGGTCAGTCTGATGAAGAAGCATTGGTAAACATCAATCAACTTAACGTATCTCTTCGTTTCATTCAACTTGTAAATCGCGTATTGTGTCATTCTACTGCCGGTAATGCTATTACTACCGTAAGTGTTTCTTTCTACCAGGCACCAGAACTTCTAGTTAACTTTATTACTCCTCAGATCACTCAGCCTCTTCCGACTGTACAGACAGTAAGTTATTCTAAACTTCAGCAATACATCAAACCGGTTAATGGTTTCGTTCAGGGTTCTACTCAGACTGTTATTTCTGATTCGATTAAACTTTCGATGATTCCGTCTGCTATGTATCTTTTCGTTCGTCACGCTAGATCTGCTTCTAATTACCTCGTTTCTGATTCTTACGCCAAACTTTCTAACATCAATGTTTTGTGGAACAATCAGTCTGGTCTTTTGGCTACTGCTTCGGATCAAGAATTGTATTCTATTACTCATCGTACTGGATCTAATCTTTCTTGGCCGCAGTATTCCAAATATCGTGGATCAGTTTTTGCGGTAGAATTTGGCGAAGATATCGGTCTTCAGGCAAACGAATGTGCAGGCGTCGCGGGTCAATTTACGCTCCAAGTACAGGCTACTGCTAAATGTCTTGGCGGAACCGGTGATTACGAATTCTTCGTCGTATTTGATATGCCGGGAACTACTTCTGTATTCGAAAACGGTTGCCGTTCTTCTATCGGTAACTTTAGCGAGTCAATGGTTTTGGCCGCTCACCAGACAAGCGAACAAATGAGTCACGAAGTATTCGCATCGCTGCATGGTTCAGGACGAAAGCAAGGTGGTAGTTTCGGCTCTAGATTTAAAACATTCATCCACAAAGTTAGCGGAGGTATTTCTAAAGCGGCCCAATTCGCGGCTCCTTTGGTTGACAAAATGGCCCCGCAATATTCCAGTCTTGTTCGAGGAGTTGGAAATGTAGCTGGAGAAGTTTCTAATCTTACTGGAGGAAGTCGAACTAGCGGAGGTCGATTGTCAAGAATGCGTCGTTAAGAATAATAATTTTCATAATAATATTTTTTTATATTTTATAATATAAAAAACTATATGCCAAAAGTAAAGCAACCTTCTGAAACACTTAGAACGCAAATTAAAAAAAGTCGCAAAGAGATCACAGAAAGTTCTATAAACGCTTATATTATAAGTCTCAGGATGTTACACGATACTTGTTTTGAAAAGCATAACGGGGAACAATTAGACTCTAAATTTTTACATAACTTTGAAAAGATTAATAAATGTCTTGAGGAGATAACTAATAAAAATACGCGTAAAAACAGATTGACGGCAATTCTAGTCGCGCTTGATTCTGAAAAAGACCCCGATAAAAAACTAATAGATAAATATCAAACTGTTCTGAAGACATTGATGATTGACGTTAATAAGACCATAAATAGTCAGGAAAAATCAGACACGCAAAAGACTAATTGGATTGAATATGATGATATCAAGAAAGTTTTAAATAAAATGTTGGAAGATATTAATAAAGATAAATTATTTTCAAAAGAGAAATTATCAAAGACAGAATACGGGTTAATTCAAAAATATGTTCTTTTGAGATTTTACGTCTCTCATCCAATGCGCAATAATGTCTCAGATACTCGTGTACTATCTCAAAAAGAATATGATGATCTGAAAGAAGAAGAACAAAGTAAAAATAATTATTTGATTAAAGATAAAAATAAGTATAAATTTATGTTGAATAATTTTAAGAATGTAAAAAGGATCGGTAAAAAAGAAATAACAATAGACGATAATATTGCTAAATTGCTTAGTAAATGGTTGAAGATTAATACAAGCGGGTGGTTTTTTACTTTGAATAACGGAAAAGAACCACTAACGTCAAACGGCGTGACTAAAATAATGAACAGTATTTTCTCTGAGTATGCAGATGGGAAGAAGATTTCAACGTCGATGCTACGTCATATCTCAATTTCAGATGATTTGAAGAACGAGCTGACAATAGCCGAAAAGAAAAAGAAGGAGGATGCAACAGAGAATAAATATCAACACTCAAGTGCGATGAACGATACTTACCGGAAGATCTAAAAGAATAGTAGGATTTTATTTTAATTTAAATAAAATGTTGTATTATAATAAAATGAATCACTACACGCAAAGTTTATCTGAACAAGAATTGTATACTGCAGAAGAAAAGAAATTATCAGATGAAGAAGAAGAAATTGATCACATGACTTTCCGTGAGTTCTACAAAATCGTAGATGATCTAAAAAAATTACACCCAACATTTTCCCCGCAACGTTTCAAAGAGTTTATGAAATCTGACGACTTCAAAGAACAATATGATGATATCGTTTTTGCGTACCTAGACGACTTCGGTTATCCAGATCTATCTAACGATTATGTTAAAGATGTTGTAATCGCTCTGAGTACTATTGGAATTGAAATACCGCAAAAACCACGCGAAGAAAATAATAATGTTGTTGAAGATAAAACAGATGAGTTACTTCCAGAAATCCCAGTACTCATTAGACAAACTACAGAAATCGAAGCGTAAATTTAAGAAGTATGATGCGGTCTTAATTAATAAGATTAATAATAAAATTGTAACTATACCATTTGGAGATAACAGATACGAACAATTTAAGGACACTACGGGCTTGAAATTATATAGTAATAAAGATCACGGAGATAAAAAACGGCGTGAATTATATAGAGCGAGACACGCTAAAGATGTTAGAGAAGGCTATTACTCGGCGGGGTATTTTGCGATGAAGTACCTGTGGTAGAAAATCCTATTATGACTATAGTAAAGAAGAAATATAATAGATATTGAAATGAATCATATGAAGAATTTCAATATTTCATCCAATTTTAAGGGAAAAATAAGAAATCATAAAAAGAAAATGAATAAATCCATTGTAAGATTAATAAATAAATTTATTTAAACCTTTGTATAGGGGGATTTAGATATAAATATGCCTTTCATACTTATATTTTATTATATTTCTGAAAATATAGTAAAAAACTACTTTCATATTTCTGAAAAATCATACTTAAAGATTTTTATATATTCACATTTACATTTAAAAAATAAAACCATCTTAAATAAAAATGTTATTCAAAGCGAAGAGCAATTCTGCGCATACGATAAAAATTTTAGCAGAGATACTTTATAATAATGTTAAAAATATCTGTCTGGAAATCAGTAAAACTGGTATAAAGATTCACGCTTTAAACGCTCTCAGATCGATCTTGTTAGATGTGGAATTATCGTCTGATAATTTTAATTTATATAAGTATAAAAGCACAGAAACGTTATATGTTGGTATGTGTGCATCTCACTTCTATAAAATGCTGAGATCAATAAAAAAGAAAGACTCTATATGTTTATTTATATCAGATGATAATATACACGAACTTGGCATACAAGTTACATCATCTGAATCTGAGAGAATAACAACCTCTTATATTAATATTACATCAGAACAAATTAATATTACAGAACTTCCTAGCGGATATACAAAATCTAACTTAATACAGGCTAGTGAGTTCTCAAAAATGATAAAAGATTTACAGATGATTGGAAAAAATATAAGAGTAGTCAAAGATAATTATTTAACATTTGCTGCATCTATAGAAAAACTGTTTAAGCGTACAGTCGCTTTTGGAGATAAAGACGACCAAGAAGATGAAATATTTGATGCGGTTTATTCTACAGAGTTATTTTCTAATATAAATAAACTAAATAGTATTTCTAAAACTGTTCACGTATCTGTAAAAATTGGTTTACCGATCTTTATAAAAACCGATATCGGATCTCTGGGTATTTTGAAAATTTTTATCAAGAGCATAGAAGACGTTCAAGATGATATAGACGTTTAAGGAAATGGTATTAATAATAAAATGAACACCCCTCAGAAATTGGTTTTTGACTTATTGGATCAGGATGTAAAACGCGAATATAAAGAATATATATCATGTATGCGGGGTATACAACTTAAAAATTTGTATATCAATATGAGAGCGAGTTATAAATTTTGTTCTAAATTAAATAACATTACTAACGATATGAAGATATGTTATAGCGAAAGTATGATTAAACAGATCAATTCGGGAAATTTTGATGAGGATGCGTTGTTGATTGAGCGTTGTATGAAGGAGATTAGGGAGAGTATACCGCTTATTTTGTTACCAGAGCGTGAGATAATTAATAAAGATTTAAAATTTATTTGCGAGTGTAACAGTAGAATACGCAACGCAACATCTAATATTAACGCACATTTACTGGGAAATGCTCATAAGAAATATGTTGAGCGACAAAAATTGATGTGAATGTTTTTAATACTGTAGATGGTATTAAAAAAAATAGTTAATTATTTGCCCTATATATAGTCGCCATTTGTTTGATTAGTTCTTGCGGTCTAGAATTCATTTCTAAATAACGGATATCCCCGCCAGTAGCCAGATATAGCGCGTAGATAATAGCGAGTTCTTCTGGATCGTCTGAATCTTCAAATTGATGTATTAAAATATTTTGACGTTTTATTGCCTGTTGAGTGGGGTTAGATAATGTGTGTAAAGTTAAGTTATTAAAAGTTGTAAGTAAATCCATTTCTTTCTTTTAGTTTACATTTCTTTAAACCTATTTAGAAATTAAATTTTAAATTTTTACAACTTTTAAAATAATAATATTATTTTTAATAACAACCTCCGAGTCGTTAAATTCAGAACACTCGTCGCAGAACGCCTGTGAATATATTTGCTGTTTGTTTATTTTAAATAACTGAGCCATATCAGATACGGCGTGAGTACATAGAAGTGCGTATTTTTGGTTATCGATTTGTTCAGTTATTTTTTTAAAAATTTCTTCTGTTAGTTTAACGTAACTTGTGTGCTGTTTAAATTCTACACCATATTTATCTCCGTCTATTTTTGTAATATAACTTTCTAGATACTCTATCTGATAAAAACCGTTCACAGTGTTGTTCATAATTTGCTGATTCAGTTCGCATATTTTTAGATAAGACCCATCAGATAATTTTTCTTTATTTTCATCTATAATTGACTGTAATTCGTGAACGCGATCTGTCATTTAACATAATACATGATTTGGTTTTAGATTTTATTTAAAAAAAACAAGAGAATATCTCGTACCCGTAAATTGTTCTGAAGAATGACTGATTTTTGATCCATCAAAAACTAAACTGCTTTCCTGTATATTGAATTTTGTTTCTTCCCCATTTATATGTAACACTGTTTCTCCGTCAGTATAAGCCCCAAATCCTACTAACAAACTTTCTCCAGAGTTTTTACTATCTAGATGTTGCTTCGCTACTGTGTTTTTATTCACATAGACTGTGCTAAATGTGAAGTCTGGTATATGTGAATCGATAAAATTTTTGAATAAGGGCAGTATATGGGGATTTTTTTTGGTATTTACACTTTCTTGTTTTTTACCTCTAAAAGTAACTAGTCCAAAAGATGTTTGTCTTGCGTTTTTTTGATTAAATGTTCCTGTTCTATTAGAGTGATGTCGTCGAGGGATTACACCAACATTTGTAAATACTGTTGGGATATTAATTTTCTCTAAAGCGTCGTATATTATTTTTAAATTGTTTTTATCATCTTGTGATAATTTTGTTTGGATGTAACTCATTTATAATTAATCTAAAGTATTTTTTTAAAACATAATTTGTAAATTTTAGCAAAGGTATACCCCTTTGCTAAAATAAATGTTAGTATTCTACTCACGAGTTGGCTTGAAGTTATCCCACAATAATACCATATTTTTGATAAAAATCTTCTTTCTGTTTTGTATTATGTGCGGAAGAATATCGACCGCGTTTCAGGTCTAATCCCATTTCACGATATAGTTGATTTCTCTCTAAATAATCTTGAGCCTGTTTAGCCTTGTTTCTATCTTTAGTTTCTTGTCTTTGGGCATCTGTTTTTAGAGGTCGGCCGGATTTTTTAATAGTTTGCGTAATGTTAGACATTTCTTATTTTATTATATATAAGTTTTTAAATTATATTTTTATAAAACTATTTAAAAATATATTGCTTATGATAAAATGGAGCAGTTATACTTTTATAAATCTGCTGTGGTTGATGATGAAAAAATTAAAGCGCAGGATCTAATGTTTTTAGATGCAAAAAAGAAAGACAACTTCTTTTTTTGTTCTCGAGATAACATATATCCAAACTGTAAAGCAGGTAGTAAAAAATATACTTCTTTTAAAAATATTGACGACTTTTTAGAGTATGAAAAAACACTAGACAAAAACGACTTAAATATGTATGAAATGTTGACCGATGAAGTAGTTGAAATTTATGACATAGACGGCGATTATACAAAAGATACTTTTCTAAACGATGATGGTAGTAAAATTTCTTATGATAGAGTTATTGAAGACTTTATTGACGCACGATTGGATTTTCAGGAAGAATACTATTCAAGTATTCCACTCTCTAGAAATAACTTTTTAATTAAAAAGACAGATGATCCAGAAAAAATTGATACTCCTAAAGAGAAAATTTCTCTACACATTATAGTTAGAAATAATATGAAGTTTAAAGATATTTATGAACTTAAAAAATTTACTCAAAAGTTTAAAAAATACGCTTCTCAAGTTTACCCAAAATTAATTTTTGACAAGTCTATATATTCAAAAAATCGTAACATACGAATTCTAGGACATTCCAAAGCCGGACAAGTTGGACGAAATTCTTATAGATATCCAGAGTTTTCTTTATTTAATGATCAAAGTAACCGTAGATTGTTTTACGCATCTCATCTTATTGGAGAAGAAAAATATTACCCAAGTGATATTGACGAAAAAGATGAATTTATTATTGAGAATAAAGAAGATCCAATTGTATATCTTTGTAGTTCTACAGTTGTAGGATGGTTAGTAGATCTTATTTTGGAATCTATAACTGCTAAAAAACTTTCTATATGTGACGCAGAGATTCCAGATAAATTAAATTACGCAGATTGGCAAAATTTAGTCTTTACAGTTTTTAATTGTATGCGGGATGAACTACCGTTTAATATTAAAAAAATGTTTGAAAAACTCTTTAGTTGCTATAGACATGCTTCAACTTTAGATCTTGAAAATACATGGAGGAATATGTCTAATTATATTGGCACATATGAAAAATTAACTATCAAAACTCTTCATTATTTCGCAAGACAAAATCCAAAATACAAAGATGTTTTCCCAGATGAATTAAAAGCCCACAAAGAATTTTTCGCTTTAATATTATATAAAAAATTTCTTAAAAAAGCAAATAAAACTTTAGAAAGGAGTTTGGAGACTAATTTATATCCGATCAAATATATTCACGAATTTCCACGGTTAGTTCAACTTACTGAAAATAATGTTTACTCATTAGAATATATTCAGAATATTATCAACTCAATATGTTCAAATATTTGTAACGGCGGTAAAAACGCTATATATGCATATACGAAAGATTATGATAAATCGTCTCAAAAAGATACAAGTAATTATACTATCAATAAGTATAAAACTCTTAGTTCTGGGGGAGGTTTTTTGAATATATGTGTAAGATTAATTCATCCAGAGTTTGAAGAGAAATATAAATTGTATAAAAAACAAGAACAAGATCTAGCGAATGGTGCTAGAATTAAGCCGAAAGATCTACTTGTATGTCCGTCAATATTTTGTTATAGAATGATGACTGATGATAAATCTTGTAAATCAATTATCTCAACTATGTTTACTGACAATTTATTTAAGACATATAGAAAGGCTGTTTTTGAACCGTATTTACTAGAACAAAAAGTAAATAAAGATTGTCTTAATTTATTTACTGGATTTCCGTATGTAGATGTTTTAACGAACGGAAAAGTAGATTCAGATCTATACGAGAATAGTCTTATATTTAAAAATTTTAAAGAAAAACTATGTAACGGAGTAAAAGAACCGTCATCTTTTGAATATGTAGATAATTATATTGCTCATATGGTTCAAAAACCTTCGGATAGACCCGATTCTATGATTATACTTTCTGGGAAACAAGGAACTGGAAAAGATTTATTTATAAGTTTTATTGAGGCTATGATAGGGCAAGATAATGTAGTTCATATTGACAAGATGGAATCTCTACTCAAAAGTTTTAATAGTAGTATAGCGAAAAAATTATTAACAAAAGTAAATGAAATCTCTGACAAAGGTATTCACATAGATAAACACGATCAATTAAAAGAAAAAATTACTTGTAAATATTTAACTATTGAACCAAAAGGTTTTGATTCGTATCAGATGGATCACGTATCACGTTATATTGGTTTTACGAACAAAGATAATATTTTGAATGTAGAAGAGTCAGATAGACGGTTTATGATGATTAAAACTGAAAATGATATGGCAAATAATATTCCTTATCATACTCAAATTAAGGCTGAAATGGATAGCATTGAGATGATCAAATCGGCTTTCTATTATTACGCAACAAAAGATATAAGTAAATATAGTCCTAGAATAATTCCAACTACTGAATATAAAAACGAACAGAAGATTAATTCACTACCATACAGTCTTAAATTTTTGTTCTTTTTATATGAAGATACTTTAACAGATAGTTCGGAGATATATACGAGACACGCCGAAGATATTTACGCAGATTTCTTGAATTGGAATGTAAAAATGGGTAATACTAAAAATACTCTTAGAATTAATATGGTAAAAGACTTTGAACGGTTGGGATTAGAAAAAACACGCTTCAGAGTTAATAACATACAAAAAGTAGGTTTTTCGTTCTCATATAATGGCTTACAAAAATGCTTTAGAGAATATTTAAAAGATCAGGCCTTAGTTCTACCTAAAAATTAAATGTTCTATTTATTTTTTTTTAAAATACAAAAAGAACATTAAAATCAAGTAGAGTGGAGGTTGATTGTTCAAAAAAACGTGTTTTTCGTTTTTATTTTTCTACTCTTATATATATACGTATTACTCTTTCTATTTTTTTATTTTTTTTTTATTAATATAAAAAAAAAAGAAAAACGAACGTATTTTATCACAAGCCATTAACACCTTCAAAATTTTATCTTTGGATTTTAGAAAAACCCTAAGATGACTTATTTAGACTGTTAATAGGTTGGTATATTTTTTTTGAACAACTTTTTTAAAAAGTTCTCTTTTTTGAACAATTATAATTACCTATTTAAAAACAAATTTACTCTAATAAAAAATGAATACGTCTACAGTCACAGTAGACGTCTGTATCTACTGCGATCAACCAGTAACCGAAACTTTCTGCTGCATCTGGACCTACTACGAATTCCACACAAAATCCGATAACTTTTCCACACACAATTTCAAAGACCTCGTCAAACACTCATACAAAATTAAAAGAACATGTAAAAGTAAAAAACGAACTTCTATAAAATACGATCTCGATTGTTATCATCTACACACAGACGGTATTACGTTAGATTAAGTAAAATTTTTTTGAAGGTACATACCTTCAAAACATCCCAAACAAAATATTTTAACCTATACTCTAGTATACACACACGCATCATTATTTATTATGAAACAAAATTTATTTCATAATTCTCGTTTAAACTTTCAACTTCTATAATCACGAATGACGATCTATAAAAAGATTTGTATATGTTCAGGATATTTTAGGAAAGGATATATAGTAATTGATAAAGATCATAATATTATTAAGATAGTATATAGGAAACATATCTGTGGGAAATAAGTACTTATTTTTTCATACTCGCATTTTTAAAGTTTGCTCCGACATTGATTTTTTGAATATGAATCTTTCCTGCGGGAAATAAGTACTTATTTTTTCATACTCGCGTTTTTTAAAGTTGCTCCGACATTGGTTTTCTAAAATTTCATATTCACTCTCTTTAAAATTGGTTTAGCGGTACTTTTAACACTGTTACTAATTTTATCTATAAATTTATAAGATATTTCTGATGGATTCGCATAATCGTCTATATAATGGTCTATAGCACTAAAAGACATCCGATAATTACTATTAACCACTTTGTCATCGTTTTTATCTCTCAAAATAACAACTGCTTGTCTACCTCTTATTTCATCAATAGGTATACAATCCCTATCTCTAACAGAATAAACGCCGCCCTGTTTAGAACAGTATATAGCAAATTCGTCTGCAGATTTAAATCTCAAAATTTTAATTCCTTTTCCGTTTTTATCTAATTCGACACGTTTACCAGGATAATTATATAATCCTGGTAAAAATAATTCAAAAACTTCAATTGATAGTAAATCATCTTCATTTCCCCTTCTATAATAAGCCTCTATATTTACGTCTTCTCGTTCAAAAAGTTCTCCGCCATTATAAAAAAAATCTATAGCATCATCTGATATATTTTTAAAATAATTTATATTATGTATTCTTTTAACAGCAAAGAGATCTTTTTCACCCTCGAACCTGTCATCTGTAAATCTTTTAAATATTTTATCTACCGGAAATAGAAGAGAATAATTATCATCACGTTTCATACACATATTAATATAATCATCTCTTATCTGTTTACGACGTTCTGGGGAAATCTTATTAAATTCTTTAAGAAGAATTTTATCTGAAGTATTTGCCATTTATATTACTTATTTTTTATTATATTATATTATTATAAATATGTCTCAATTTGCCGATATGAAAATAGCCGGATTAAAACAAGAATTGAGAAAACATCATCTACAAGTTAGTGGAAATAAATCGATTCTTCTGAAACGATTAACTGACTTTTTACGACCGGTTGAACAAGAGGAGAAAAAACAGGATGAAGAAAAACGTCCTGAACGTCCTGAAAGATTAAAGCAGTCTCAAAGACAAACAATTAATATATACACAGACGGTAAAGTAGATAAAACACATTCT
>Ga0209668_10000285_pt1 | contig 20773 bp, 21 predicted proteins | sample FrelakmetPLP11PL_FD_187150 | JGI IMG/M metagenome (GOLD analysis project Ga0209668, IMG submission 187150) | Freshwater lake sediment microbial communities from the University of Notre Dame, USA, for methane emissions studies - PLP11 PL (SPAdes)... | ecosystem: Environmental > Aquatic >... | reverse complement strand
CGGGCGACTCTCCACACGCAATCGAACCCGAGGAGAAACGATGTCCCTCCGCGCCGTTTCGACACTTTCGACATTCAGCCTGCTGGCCGTCGTCGCAACCGCGTTCACCGGATGCGGCGGCGGAAACGGCAGCCCCGGAAACAACGCCCTCGCCCCGCAGTTCCAGCCGCAGGTCGTCAACAGCACGGACGACTTCCAGTTCCAGGCGACGGGCATGACCGGCGTGACGCAGACGCTCAACTACAGTTGGCGGAACACGGGCGTGCAGGCGAATGTGAACCAGTCGTGCAGCCTCACGGGCGGCACCGCCACGCTCGTCCTCACGGACTCGACCGGCGCCCAGGTCTATTCGCGGAACCTCGCGGACAATGGGACGTTCCAGTCGATCGCCGGCGCCCCGAGCGCCTGGGCGATGCGGATCGTCCTGACGAACGCCGTGGGAACGATCAACTTCCGCTCCCAGAAGAAGACCTGAGCCACGCCGCCGCGCGGCGTGGCGTCCGACGTCCGCATCGGGTAGACTGTTTGGCCTCTGTCCGTGGGCGCCTCGCGAACCTCTCGCGGGGGCACGGACCGGCATCCCTGGAAGGACCCCCCATGCGAATGCTCTCTCGCCGAATCTCCGTCGCGGTCCTGTTCGCCTGCGGACTGGCCGTCGCACCCGTTGCCCAGGCCGTGAACCTCGTGCCCAACCCGAGCTTCGAGTCGTACGTCAACTGCCCGACGTCGTTCAGCCAGTTCTACGAATGCGTGAGCTGGACGATGCCCAACACCGGCACCTCGGACCTGCTCAACGCCTGCTCGCCGCTCGGCTTCCCGTCGGTCAACGTGCCGACCAACACGTCGGGCGTCCAGGCCGCGCAGGATGGCGTGGGCTACGCGGGGATCATTCCCTACAGCGCCGCCCCCGACTACCGCGAGTACCTGGAGGCGCAGCTGTCCTCTCCGCTGGTGAACGGCAACACGTACCAGGTGTCGTTCTGGGTCTCGCTCGCGGACACGTCGCTCTATGCCATCGACCGGATCGGCGCGCACTTCTCGGTGGGACCCGTCGGGCCGTTCGGCAACTACGCGCCGATCCTCCTCACGCCGCAGATCGAGAGCCCGGTCAACGTCCCGCTCAACAACTCGACCGGCTGGACGCAGATCTCGGGATCGTTCGTCGCCGCCGGCGGTGAGGACCACATCACCATCGGGAGCTTCCACGACGACCCGAGCACGAACGCCTCGCCCGGGCCGAGCGTGTGGCCCGGCTACTCGTACTACTACGTGGACGCGGTGAGCGTGGAGTACGTGAACAACAACGTCGACCAGGCGTGCTGCCTGCCGGACGGCCAGTGCACGCTGCTGACGCCGGGCGAGTGCCAGGCGCTGGGCGGCACGCCCGCGGGCGTGGGCACGACGTGCGGCAGCGAGAATCCGTGCGGCCCGACGCCGGCCACGCGCTCGAGCTGGGGCAAGGTCAAGGGGATCTACCGCTAAGGGCAATCCACTCCCCGGCTCAGGACTCCGCGGTCGCCCTTCCCCTCCGGACGACTGCGGAGTTCGGTTTCACTCCAGCCCGGCTTCGAGTGCGGCCACCCGCTCGAGGAGCGCCTTGGGATCGTTCTTCCATGTCCGGGGCCCCTGTGCCAGCATCCGCGCACGAGCGAAACCCCCATCGCTCTCATCCCGAATGATTCCGATGAGGTTCTCGAGCGCCCGTCGTTCCTCAGCGTTCACGAAACCGCCGAGATCCTTCCCGAGCACGTAGCAACCGCTGACTTCGAAGTCCATCCCCGTCGCCCGGAAGTCGTCGCTGTATCGACGGGCGTCCTCAGCGGTCAGGGTGGTCATCGATCGGTCAACTCAAGACGATTTCGCAGCTCGCGAGCGGCTTCGTCGGCACGCTCTTCATGCAGGGCCAGCAGCTCCGCATGGACGAGCAACGGGTGAACCGTCCCCGGCACGGCTCCTGCGAACGCGAGCGGTCCGGGCACGCCCAGCACCGTCAGATTTCCATCTCGGGCTCGAACCGCACGCAAGCGATTCAGCGTTGCATCGATCGGCGCATTCACGTGAAGGATGGTCTGCTCCCCGCGGTAATGGCCCGTCAGGCGGTACGCCGCCGCGCCGCCGCCCCAGGCCCACGCGAGCCCCGGCGGCGCGTGATCCGCGAAGTCGGTTTCGACGCGCTGCTCGAGTTCCGGTGGTTCCCCGGCGACCTGGTACCGACCCATCATCAGGACCGGTCGGAGCACGTCGGCATATCCGATGAGCCATCGATCGACCAGTTCCTGGCGGCGCATGACTTGCCGGCCGCGCCCGGTTCGAACGATCGCCCCTTCGCCCTCGAACCGTCGAAGGACTTCGGCCACCGTCGTCTTGACGACTCCCGCGTGGACGGCAATTTCGCGCACTGTCTGATTCAGGAGTTCCGGTCGAACCAGAACTGCGAACAACACCCGGTAGCCTGGCGCCCCGAGCCCGCGACCCGCCGGCGGCAGGACCACCGGACGCTTCCCCTCGACATGCACGAGCAACTGGTTTCCAAGGAGGAGATGCCCGTTCCCGGCTGCATCGGCGTAGTTGATTCCCTCAGCCGCCAGGAGTGCCCCCATCTGGGGAGTGATGTGTGGCGCAAAGAGGATGTACTGCTCATCGGGATTCCGATGCCTCAGGGCCCGCAGAGTTTCGACCGCGACGCGATTGAGACGCGGGATTGCCTTCCACTCGACGAGGAGTCGGTGCGCGCGTCCTCCCGCCTTCAGATCGAGGATCGCATCCGGCCAGGTTCTCTCCGGCTGGGTCATCCCGTCGTGAATTGCGACACCCTCCACGAAGGGAAAGGTCCGCAGGACCTCGAGATAGCGGTCCCATTGCCCCGGCTGGAATCTCGTTGGCGTCTGTCGCATGTCGTTATTATCGGCTGTCCAGAGTATCTGGACAAGTGATTATATCGGACACACCCTTGATCCAGCCGAGACAATCAGCCGCAACCCATTTTATGGATTCGGTTTACGGTGAAATGAAGGGCCGCGGCCGGAGTCACGCCCCTGACGAGATCAGTCGTCGCCGAGCGCGGCCGTGAACTCCTCGACGCTGGCGACCGGCGCGCTGCAGGCGCGATCGACGCAGACGTAGGCGGTCGCGACGCCGCCGCGGGCGACGAGCGGCCCGGCCCACGGCACCAGCGCCACGAGCCGCCCCCGCGAGGGGCGCTCGTCGATGCGCAGCAGCAGTCCGTCCGGGCGAAAGCGCGCGTGGAACGCGCGCATCATCGCGGCCACTTCGGGGTCGGTCGGCGTCACGCCGCCGGCCCCGGTGCCCGGCGCGGCGATCACGACATGGCGCGCGCCGGCCTCGGCGCGCTGCATCGCGACCAGCATTTGCGGCATGGCGAGCGGCTGTGCGGCCAGTCGCCGGGCGAACGTCGCCAACGTGGCGGTCGCGCGAGCGCGCAGGTCGGCGCGGTCGAGCAGCTCGGCGAGCTCGAGCAGCACCAGCACGGCGATCGAGTTGCCCGCCATCTCGGCGCCGTCGTACGCGTCCTTCATGCGCACGCGGACCGATGCGTCCCCGGCCGGCGACTCGAAGAAGCCGCCGCCCTCGGCGTCGGCGAAGCGACCGATCATGCGGTCGACGAGGTGGACCGCCCGATCGAGCCACGTCGGCTCCGCCGTCGCCTCGAAGACGCCGAGAAAGCCCCAGGCCAGGAACGCGTGGTCGTCGAGCTGTCCGGCGCCCGCCGCCTCGCCCTCGCGCCAGCGCCGCTTCACATCTCCGCGGCCCCCTCCGCACAGCGACTTCCAGGCGAACTCCGCGGCGTGCTCGGCCCGGGTCGCCAGGGCGGGATCGTCCAGCGTCGTCGCGCCGTAGGCGAAGGCGCGGATCATGAGTCCGTTCCACGCCGCGATCACCTTGTCGTCCTTGTGCGGGCGCGGGCGCTCCTCGCGCACCGCGAACAGCCGGGCGCGCGCGGACGCGAGGCGCGCCGCGGCTGCGTCGGGCGACAGGCCCTCGGCGGCGGCGACCGCGTCGAGCGTCGCGGCCTCGTGCAGCACGGTCGCGCCGGTCTCCTCGAAGTTCCCCTCCGCCGTCACGCCGTAGCGATGGGCGAACAGGCGCGCGTCCTCGGCCGGGAGCACGGCCTCGAGCTCGGCCGGCGTCCACACGTAGAAGCGCCCCTCCTCGCCCTCGCTGTCGGCGTCCTCGGCCGAGAGGAATCCGCCGTGCGCCCCCGTGAGGTCGCGCGCGACGTAGTCGAGGATGCCGCGCGCGGCGGCGGCATCCTCGGCCCGCCCGGCAATACGATGGCTCTCGAGGTAGGCGAGAGCGAGCTGCGCCTGGTCGTAGAGCATCTTCTCGAAGTGCGGCACGAGCCACTGCTCGTCCACGGAGTAACGATGGAAGCCGCCGCCGAGGTGATCGTGGATGCCGCCCTTGCGCATCGCATCGAGCTGCGCGAACGCCATCGCGCGCGCCGCGGGCGTGCCCACGCGCTGCAGGAAGTTGAGGTTCACCGGCGTGGGGAACTTGGGCCGCACGCCGAAGCCGCCGTTCCTCGCGTCGAACGTGTCGTCGAGCGCCGCCACCGCGTCAGCGAACAGCGTGTGGACCGGCGCGGCCGCGGCCGCGGACTCGCCGCGGGCCAGGCCCTCGAGCGCGGCGAACACGCGGCTGCCGTTCTCCTCGAGGTCGGCGCGCTGTTCGCGCCATGCCTTCGCGACGTGCGGCAGGACCTGCATCATGCCCGGCTGACCGTGCATGGCCGCGTCCGGCGGGAAGTAGGTGCCGCCGTAGAAGGGCGCCAGCTCGGGCGTGAGGAACACGTTGAGCGGCCAGCCGCCGCCCATGCCCATCAGCTGCATCGCCGTCATGTAGATGCGATCGACGTCCGGACGCTCCTCGCGGTCGACCTTCACCGGCACGAAGTCGGCGTTGAGCAGCGCGGCGACGCGCTCGTTCTCGAACGACTCGCGCTCCATGACGTGGCACCAGTGGCAGGTGGAGTAGCCGATGGAGAGGAAGATCGGCACGTTGCGCCGCTTCGCTTCGGCAAACGCCTCGGCGCCCCACGGACGCCAGTCGACCGGGTTGTGCGCGTGCTGGAGGAGATACGGGCTCTTCTCGCCGGCCAGCCGATTGGCGCGGCGCGACGAGTCGCTCAAGCGCGGCGACCCTGCGTGACGCCGGGGGCGAGGCGCACGTGGGAGAGCTGCAGGCCGAGCAGGTAGAGCGCGTAGGAAGGGAGCGCGGCGAGCGGCAGGAACGCGAGCGCGACCCCGGCGCGAACGAGCGGATCCGTGCCGACGTGAGCGCCGATCGGCGCGAGCAGCGGCGTGACCGCCGTCGTGATCGCGCTCAGCGCGGCGCCGCTCCACTGCGGCGCGCTACGCGCGAAGCCGAGCAACTGCGGCGCGAGCAGGACGACGAGGCCGGCCAGGAGGGCCGCGGCGACGGCTTCGGGACGGGCCGCGACGCGGACCCACCACGGCAGGGCATCGGCCGGCAGCGGAACCAGCGCCGGCGCGACGACGGGCGACTGCGGCGCGAGCGCGACGCGGGCCATCACGCGATCGGCGAAGCCGGGCGCCACGGCGGCCGGCGCGGCCTCGACGCGCGCGAACAGCGCGGCCACGGCGCGCTCGGCGGCGAGCAGCGCGGCGCAGTCCGGGCAACCGGCCGCATGCGCGACCTCAGCCGGGACGTTGCCCTCGGCCATCGCGCCGCCGGCCTCGAGCCAGCGCTGGAACTGCGTGCAGTCGAATCCGCTCATCGAACCGCTCCTCTGTGCTTCGCCTCGGCCCGGAGGAACGCCTCGCGCATCGCCGCGCGAGCCCGGGACAGGTGCGTCTTCACGGTATTCTCCGGCACGCCCATCGCCTGCGCCACCTCGATCACGGGCCGGTCCTCCAGATAGTGGAGCGTGACCACGGTGCGCTGCGCCTCGCTCAGTCCGGCCAGCAGGGCCACGCGGGCCCGGGCGGTGATCCGATCGCCCTCGACGGCCGCTTCGGGCGTCGCGGCCAGGCCGGCCAGGACCTCCTCTTCGACCCCCACCTCGCGGCGCTCGCGCCGGCGGACCGCCTCGCGCCGGTCGAGCGCGACCCGGGTCGTGATCCGGTGCATCCAGGTCGCGAACCGCGCCTCGCCGCGAAACCCCGGGAGCGCCTGCCAGGCCCGCACGAAGGCGTCCTGGGCGATCTCCTCGGCCTCGGTCCGGCTGCCGGCGACACGCCAGGCCAGGCGCAGGATCCGTTCCTGGTGGCGCTCGACGAGCTCCCGGAACGCCGCCTCGTCGCCCCCGCGGGCCCGCAGGACGAGGTCGTGGTCGGGATCCGCGCGGTCGTCCATCACCCGGTTCGACCGGGGAAGGGCCCGGCCGGGTTTCGGAAATCATTCCTGAAACCTCGCCGCCCTTCCGGCCCGTCCATGTGGACGTCCCGGGGCTGAACGCCCGTCTCCCTCCGATCGACGGAGGACCGGCCCACGCCCGTGAACCAGGGAGAACCGACCATGCTGTACCTCCTCGGCGGCATCATCGGCACCGACGTGATCATTCCCGTCATGATCTTCGCCATCCCGATCATCGCCATCGTCGGCGGCATCACCGCCGGGATCATGAAGCAGATGAGCGAGGCGAGGCTGATCGAGAACACGCAGCGCGAGCGCCTCGCGGCCATCCAGCGGGGCGTGGATCCGAACCAGCTGCCGCCGCTGCCCGCCTTCGGCCAGAGTAACCCGGATATGATGGCCGGATTCAACCCCGCGGCCGCGCAGCGCCATCGCGCGCAGGGCCTGCTCATCGGCGGCATCATCACGCTGTTCGGCGGCGTCGGGCTGGGGATCTTCCTCTACTTCATCACCGGGGACTTCCATGGAGACGGCGACTCGGTGTGGGCCGTCGGCATCCTCCCGATGTTCATCGGCGTGGCGCTTCTGCTGTCGTCGTGGCTGGTGTGGCCCAAGGGCGGCAGCGGCAGCGACAAGACCGTGTAACTCCGCGGGTCGCTCGTCCGTAGAGGGACAATGCGACTCCAACTGGAGAATGTCGGCAAACAGTATCAGGGCGGGCTCTGGGCGCTGCGCGGATTCTCGCTCGAGCTCGCCCCCGGTGTCCTCGGCCTCCTCGGGCCGAACGGCGCCGGCAAATCGACCCTGATGAAGGTCCTCGCCACCATCACCCGCCCCAGCGAGGGCCGGGTGACCCTCGACGGCGAGGACGTCCACGCCCGCCCCGAGAAGCTGCGCGCCACGCTCGGCTACCTGCCGCAGGACTTCGGCGTCTATCCCCACCTGAACGCGATCGAGTTCCTCGACTACCTGGGCGCGGTGCGCGGCCTCTCCGGCGCGCGGCGGCGCACGCGGATTCCCGAGGTGCTGGCGCTGGTCAACCTGACCGACGCGGCACACCGGGCGCTGGGAGGCTACTCGGGCGGCATGCGGCAGCGCATCGGGATCGCCCAGGCGCTGCTGCACGAGCCGCGGCTCCTCATCGTCGACGAGCCCACGGTGGGCCTCGATCCCGAGGAGCGCGTGCGCTTCCGCAACCTCCTGTCGGACCTCGCGCACGAGCGCGTCGTGCTGCTCTCGACGCACATCGTCTCGGACCTCGAGTCGACGGCCGAGCGGATCGCGCTGATGGACAAGGGCCGCCTGCTCGCCTGCGCGACGCCCGACGAGCTCGTCGCCGCGACCGAGGGCCGCGTGTGGGAGTGGACCGTCCCGGTCGAGGCGCTGCCCGCGCTCAAGCAGCAGCATCGCATCAGCGGCGCCGTGCGCCGGCCCGACGGCGTGCGCGTGCGCGTCGTCGCCGACGCAGCGCCCACGGCCGCCGCCGTCCCCGCCGCGCCGACGCTCGAGGACGCCTACCTGGCGCGGATCGGCGCGTGAGCCGCCGCATCGAGGCCATCGCGGCGCTCGCCTGGGCCGACGTGCTCGAGCGCGTCCGGCGCTACTCGTTCCTGGTCACGCTCGGCTTCGTCCTGTGGCTGGGGGCGGGCACATTCGACGGCACGGTCTCGGTCAGCATCGGCGAGACGCAGGGCGCGATCAACGCGGCCTGGGTCGGCGGCATGATGACCGTGGTGGCGACCTCGTTCCTCTCGCTCATCGGATTCTGGATCGTGAAGAACGCGGTCGCCCGCGATGAACGCACCGGCGTGGGCGCCATCCTCGCCACCACGCCCCTGTCGCGTCTCGAGTACACGCTGGGCAAGGCGACGTCGCACTTCCTCGTGCTCGGCGCGATGGTCGCGATCCTCGCGCTGTGCGGGATCGCGCTGCTCCTCATGCAGGGTGGAGGCGCAAACGGCACGGGCAGCGGCTTCGACCTGGTGGCGTTCCTCAGCCCGTTTCTCATCTGCGGCGTCCCCGCGTTCGCCCTGGTCGCCGCGCTGGCGATCCTCTTCGAGACCACGCCCGGCCTGCGGGGCGGCGCGGCGAACGCCCTGTGGCTGTTCGGCTGGACCGCGCTCATCATGCTCTCGGCGGAAACGAAGTCGCCGCTCCTCGATCCATTCGGCATCCTCATCATCCAGAAGAGCATGGCCGCGGCCGCCCACGCGCAGCTCGGCGTCGATCCGTCGAACTTCTCGATCCAGCTGAACCCGGGAATGGCGCAGGCCGTCCCGCCGCGCTTCTTGTGGACCGGCGTGACCTGGACGGCGGAGATCCTGGCCTCGCGTGCGCTCTGGCTCTTGGTTGCGGCGGGCATCGCGGCGCTGGCGGCCGTGCCATTCCACCGCTTCGACCCATCGCGGCGGCGGGCGCAACGTGCGCAGCCCAAGGCGGGGCGGGCCGAGGGGTCCACGGTGGCGGCGGCGCGACGCCCCCGTTTCGCGCCACGAGACTGGCTGCCGCGCGGGATGGTCGGCTCCGAGCTTCGCCTGCTGCTCGGGGGCTCCAACCGCTGGTGGGCCCTGGTCGCGCTGGGCCTGATCCTGGCCGGATGGCTGGCCCCGCTCCCGGCAGCGAAGTCCGGCGTGCTCCTGGCGGCGTGGATCTGGCCGCTCCTGGTCTGGTCGCAGCTCGGGGGGCGCGATGCGCGCTTCGGTACCGAGGCGTTCATCCTCTCGGCGCCGGGCTCGCTGACGCGCCAGCTGCCGGCGGCCTGGGCCGCCGGGGTGCTGCTGACCGCGGCGATGGGATCGGGCGTGGGGGCGCGACTGGCGATCGCGGGCGATGGCGCGGGCTTCGCAGCGTGGGCGGCCGCGACCCTGTTCATCCCGGCCCTCGCCCTGGCGCTGGGACTCGTGTCGCGCGGGAACAAGCTCTTCGAGGTGATCTACATGATCCTTTGGTACGCCGGGCCGCTGAACCGGACGCCACCGATCGATTTCATGGGGGTGACCGGGCAGAGCCAGCCCGGGGTCTGGTTCGCTCTTGCCGCGGCATGCCTCGCGGTCGCGTTCGGGGTCAGGGCACGACAATTGCGGGGATAGCCCGGTCACCCCTGAAGTGAGATTCCACATTTTGTGCTGGCGGGTCGTCCCACCGCAGGAGCAAACTCCTTACCTTGTCGCGGCCGGGCGAACTGGGAAGACGGCACCCTCATGCCGAATCTTCCCCGCCGAGGCCGCGGCGTGCCCTTCCTTCCCCGGTGGAGGATACGCATGAAGGTCCGGTTCGCTCCCCTGCTCTCCCTGCTCGCCGTCACCATCCTGGCGGGCTCGGTGTCTCTCGCTTTCGCGCAGTCCCCCACCGCCACCGAGCGCGTGATCACCGACGACTTCGCCGGCGGGGCCCGCACCTGCGGCACGCCCACGCCGACGCCCGAGGAAGTGCAGGCCGTGCAGAGCCAGGTCGATCGCTGGCTCCGGACCTACGGCCAGACGAATGCCTACGGCGGACAGATCAAGGTCGCCTTCCACGTCATCTATGGTCGCAACAACGAGGGCAACATTCCGCAGAGCCAGGTCGACGCGCAGATCGCGACGCTCAACTCGACCTATGCCGGAACGGGCTACACCTTCGTGCTGGCTTCGCTGGACCGCACCTACAACGCGCAGTGGTTCGGCATGACGCCGCAGACGAAGAACGAGACAAACGCCAAGAACGCGCTCGCCAAGACCCCGGCGACGCGGCTCAACCTCTACACCTGCAAGCCGGGCCAGAGCCTGCTCGGCTGGGCGTACTTCCCCAACTCGTTCCCCGAGACCGACAAGCGCCACGGCGTGGTCGTCCACTACGCCTCCGTGCCCGGTGGCGCCTTTGCCGCCTACAACGAGGGCGAGACGGCGACGCACGAGGTTGGTCACTACCTCGGCCTCTATCACACGTTCCAGGGCGGCTGCACGGCGCCCGGCGATGCGGTCGATGACACGCCGTACGAGGCGTCGGCCTACACGGGCGGCGATTGCGCGCTGCAGCGCGACACCTGCCCGAGCAGCCCGGGCCTCGACCCGATCACGAACTATATGGATTACAGCTACGACCGCTGCCTGACCAACTTCACGGCCGGCCAGGATGCGCGCATGGACGCCATGGTGCCCACGTATCGCCCGAGCCTGGTGGGCGCGGCCGCGCTGGCGCCGGAGCTGGCCTCGTCGCGCAACGGCATGGTCGACGCCTCGAAGGTCTCGTTCGCCGGCGCGATGCCGAACCCGTCGCGTGGCAACACGGACCTCGTGTTCTCGCTCCCGAAGTCGGCGCGCATCTCGCTGGCGCTGTACACGGTGTCGGGCCGCAAGGTCGCCGACGTCCTCGACGAGACGCGCGACGCCGGATCGCACACGGTGCGCCTCGATCGCCGCGATCTCGGCGCCGGCACGTACTTCGCGCTGCTGAAGGTCGACGGTCAGAAGTACTCGCGCACGGTCATCCTCAACTGACGCGCCCGGCGCGTCGCTGAAACACCCGGATCCGGGCCGGTCGCCTCGCGCGGCCGGCCCGTTTCGTTGTCGTGCGTCGCCCGCTGTGGCACAGTGCGCGGCGTGACGACTCCCCATGAATCGCCTTCGCTCGCCGGACTCGATCCCGCCGGCCCCGGACGCTTCCACTACGCGGGCGTCGGCGGCAGCGGCATGTCGGCACTGGCCCAGTTCCAGGTCGCCCTCGGTGGCCACGCCAGCGGCAGTGACCGCTCGCTCGACCAGGGCGGGCGCGAAGACGCCGCGGCCCTGCTGCGCGCCGCCGGCATCGCGCTCTTCCCGCAGGACGGCAGCGGCGTCGCGGCGCCCGACTGCGTCGCGCTCGTGGTCTCGACCGCGGTCGAGGACACCGTGCCCGACGTCGCCGCGGCGAAGGCGCGCGGCATTCCCATCCTCCATCGCTCGGAGCTGCTGGCGTGGTTCGTCGCGCGCGAACGGACGATCGCCGTGAGCGGGACGAGCGGCAAGTCGACGGTCGTGGCCATGACGTGGGAAGCGCTGGCCGGCGCCGGACGCGATCCGTCGGTGATCACCGGCGGCGACCTCGAGGCGCTGCGCGCGCGCGGGCTGTGGGGCAACGCATGGAAGGGCGCCTCGGACCTGCTCGTCATCGAGGCCGACGAGAGCGACGGGTCACTGGTGCGCTACGCCCCGGCGATCGGCGTGATCCTGAACCTGCAGAAGGACCACAAGCCCGAGGCCGATGTCTTTCGCATGTTCGAGACGTTCGAGTCGCGCACGCGCGAGGCACTGGTCACGGGCTCGGGGGAGAATCTTTCGCCGCTCGTCGCGGCCGCGCGCGGCCGGGGGCTGCCGGTGACGACGTTCGGCTTCGGCGCGGGCGCCGACGTGCACGCCGACGCCGCGACGCTGGCGCTCGGCCCCGACGGCAGCACGTTTGTCGTCGACGGCACGTCGTTCCGCCTGCCCGTGCCGGGGCGGCACAACGTGGAGAACGCACTGGCGGCGATCGCCGTGGCGCGTGCGCTCGGCATCTCTCCGGCGGAGCTCGTCGCGCCGCTCGCTTCCTTCCGCGGCGTCGGCCGCCGCTTCCAGACCATCGGCACCGCGCGCGGCGTCGAGGTGATCGACGACTTCGCGCACAACCCGGCCAAGATCGAGGCCGCGATCGCAACCGCGCGGACGCGGGCCCGCGGGCGCGTGCTGGCGGTCTACCAGCCACACGGCTACGGGCCGACGCGCTTCCTGCGTGCCGACTTCGTCGCCTCGTTCGCGCGCGCGCTGGGCCCGCAAGACCGGGCGTGGTGGCTCGAGGTCTTCTACGCCGGCGGCACGACGACGAAGGACTTTTCGTCGGCCGACATCGTGGCCGACCTCGCGGCGGCGGGGCTCGCAGAGCGCGCCGAGTTCGCGCCCTCGCGCGCGGCGCTGGTCGTGCGGCTCGCGGCGGTCGCGCAGCCGGGCGACCTGGTGCTCGTCATGGGCGCGCGCGATCCCTCGCTCACGGCGCTGGCGCGGGATATCGTGACGGCGCTGGGGCGCGGGTAGCGCGCTTGCGCGTCGTCCTCGCGCCGTTCGGCAGTCGCGGCGACGGCGCGGCGACTGCGGCGGAGATCCTCGAGTGCGCGGCGGCGGGCACGCCGGCTCAGCGCCGGTAGATGCTCTTGATCTGGCCCCAGGTCGACGGCGCAGCCGGCACCGCCGGACAGCCGGTCATCCCGTTCACCGTGACCCAGGTATTCGCCGACGGCTCGAAGTAGTCCTCTCGCTGCTGGGAGAGGCTGAAGTACTTCGTCGTGACGAGCAGGTTGTCGGGGCCGGTCAGCAGCTTGAAGCACAGCGGCGTCTCGAGCCCGCCGCAGGTGACGCCTGGAACGCCCTCCCCGACGGCCGACTGCACGTGATCGAAGCGGAACTCGGCGAGGAAGTACCGCTGGCCGGGGAGGCTCGTGGCTCCGTCGGGGTAGTTGTTCAGAAAGACGCAGCGGGCGCTCGCGGTGGAATAGTCGGTCCCCGCGGGGATCATGCCGAAGTGCTTGATGACTTCCGTGGAGGCGGCCTCGCCCTGGAAGGCCGGACAGACCAGCGCGGTCGCGGCGTCCGGCCGGTCCGGGATCGAGAACAACGCCGTCGGCTGGCAACCGGCCTCGTCGAAGCGCCAAGCGTCGGGAGCGGATCGATCGGCGGAGCCGATGATCACGTCCACGGCGTAAGCACTATGAGTGTCGTCATTGCCGAGCACGGAGACGAAGAGTCGCGCCGTCCCATTCGTCGCCGCGATGTCCTGGACGATCGGGGAGCAGGTGTTCCACGAAAGCGACACTTCGCCCGGGGCGGCGCCGGCAACGCGGGCGGGGAGCGCCGCGACGAGCAGGATCGCCGCACAGGCAGCGGAGGGGAGGATCGGGGCGGGTGTCTTCATGGCGACGAGGATACTCCCGCCCCTTGGTCTGCGCGGGGAAATCGCCCCGGTCAATCTCCGTACGGCAACTCGGTCTCGAGCACCTCGAAGTGCGGGAAGGGCTTCATCGCCTCCGGCAGCACGGCGAGCGTACCGGGCTTGCAGCACTCGGTGAAGCGCGCCCACAGCGCGCGCACGTGGGGATTGGGGTGGGCCGCGTTGAAGGCCTCGTCGGACTTCCACTCGAAGATCTCGATGATCGAACCGTCCTGGGCGCGCAGCATGAGCGACTCGGCGTCGGAGACGAGATCTTCCTCGCGCAGGGCCTCCATGTGCGAACGGACGCAGCCGAGCAGCTCCACGTGCGTGTCGCACTTCGGTTGATAGACCGCGATCACGTAACCCATGCACTCCTCCGGGGGATGGAAGTGGAAAGGCCGGGCCCGAGCGCTCGCGCGTTCTCGGACCCGGCCTCGTGCTACCTCGTCATAACCCGACTCCTCGTGGGAGGCGTGGAGTTCCTGATCAGCCCGTGGTCGGCCTCTGCATGATCGCCAGCACCGCGCCGGCGGGGTCGCGCACGACCGCCATCCGGCCATATTGTCCCATATCGCGCACCGGCGTGACCAGCGCCCCGCCGCGGGCCGTGCACTCCGCGAGGCTCCGATCGAGATTCTCGACCGTCACGTACAGTATCCATTGCGCCGGCAATCCGGCATTGTCGCCGCGCGCGTGGCACACGCCCGCGACGGGATCCCCGCCCTCGGGCGCCATGGCGTAGTCGGCGTAGTCGCCCATCGCGACCTCGGTCGGCGTCCAGCCGCAGACCGCGGCGTAGAAGTCCCGCACCGCGGACGCGTCGGCGACGGTCAGGTCGGCCCACGCGATCGCGCCGAGGGGCGGCAGTTCGTGCTCGCTCATTGCGGGCGTCTAGTCCCGCACCAGGCGCTTGTAGCGCATGCGGTGCGGGGTGGCAGCGTCGACGCCGAGGCGGCGCTTCTTGTCCTCCTCGTAGTCGGTGAAGTTGCCCTCGTGCCACACGACCTGTCCCTCGTCCTCGAAGGCGAGGATGTGGGTGGCGATGCGGTCGAGGAACCAGCGATCGTGCGAGATCACCACGACGCAGCCGGCGAAGTCGAGGATCGCGTCCTCGAGCGCGCGCAGCGTGTCGACGTCGAGGTCGTTGGTCGGCTCGTCGAGCAGCAGGACGTTGCCGCCGCTCTTGAGGAGCATCGCCAGGTGCAGGCGATTGCGCTCGCCGCCCGAGAGGTCCTTGACCCGCTTCTGCTGATCGGCGCCCTTGAAGTTGAACGACGCGACATAGGCGCGCGAGTTGATCGTGCGGCCGCCCACTTCCATCACGTCGAGCCCGCCCGAGACCGCCTCCCAGACGTTGTGGTCGGGGTTCAGGTCGTCACGCGACTGGTCGACGTACATGAGCTTGACCGTCTCGCCAATCTTGATCGTGCCGGAGTCGGGCTTCTCGAGGCCCATGATCATCTTGAACAGCGTCGTCTTGCCGGCGCCGTTGGGCCCGATGATGCCGACGATGTCGCCCTTGGGCAGCTTGAACGACAGGTCCTCGATCAGCAGGCGATCGCCGAACGCCTTCGAAATGTTGTCGGCCTCGATGACGACGTCGCCCAGGCGCGGGCCGGGCGGAATGAAGATCTCGACGTTCTCGATCTTCGCCTTCTGCTCCTCGGCCAGCATCTTGTCGTAGGCGGAGAGGCGGGCCTTGCCCTTGGCCTGGCGCGCCTTCGCCGACATGCGCACCCACTCGAGTTCGCGCTCGAGCGTCTTGCGCCGCGCGCTCGCGGTCTTCTCTTCCTGTGCCATGCGCGCCTGCTTCTGCTCCAGCCACTTCGAGTAGTTGCCTTCGTACGGGATGCCCTCGCCGCGATCGAGCTCGAGGATCCAGCCGGCCGCGTTGTCGAGGAAGTACCGGTCGTGGGTGACCGCGACGACCGTACCCGCGTACTCCTTGAGGTAGCGCTCGAGCCACAGCACCGATTCGGCGTCGAGGTGGTTCGTCGGCTCGTCGAGCAGCAGCATGTCGGGCTCGGACAGCAGCAGCCGGCACAGCGCGACGCGGCGGCGCTCGCCGCCGGAGATCTTGGTCACGTCGGCATCGGGCGGCGGGCAGCGCAGCGCGTCCATGGCGATCTCGAGCTTGCGGTCGAGGTCCCAGGCATTGGCGGCCTCGATCTTGTCCTGCAGCTTGCCCTGGCGCTCGAGCAGCTTCTCCATCTCGTCGCCGTCCATCGGCTCGGCGAACTTCGCGCTGATCGCGTTGAACTCGTCGAGCAGGGCCTTGGTCTCGTGGACGCCTTCCTCGACGTTCTCGAGCACGGTCTTGGTCGGGTCGAGCTGGGGCTCCTGCGGCAGGTAGCCAACGCGGATGTTCTTGGCCAGCTGAGCCTCGCCCAGGTGGTCGTGATCGATCCCGGCCATGATCTTGAGCAGGGACGACTTGCCGGCGCCGTTGAGGCCCAGGACGCCGATCTTGGCCCCGTAGAAGAACGACAGCCAGATGCCCTTGAGAATGACGCGGTTGGGCGGAACGACCTTGCCCACGTCCTTCATGGTGTAGATGAAATCAGCCAAAACGACCTCCGGGTCGCCAAAGCGACGTCGCGTGTGCGGACGACCACTCGTGGGACTTGGGGGGGGATGGGGCAGCGCGGGCCGCGCGGTGCGGCAGACCCCCGGATTGCAACAAAAACGGGCCCCCGGCGCAAGGCCGGAGGCCCTAAGGCGAATTTCTCGCGGCGGCGCGCCGCTAGACGACCTGCGCCCGCCGCGGGGCGAAGAATGCCCGGAACAGGAACCACAGCCCGGCGCCGACGATGAGCGCCGGGGCGAGCAGGGCGAGCACGACCAGGCCCACCGCCAGCACTCCCAGCGCGATCGGAACCAGCAGGGCCAGCAGCACGATCGGTCCGCTGAGCAGGAACGCCAGGGCCGAGACGAGCCAGCCGAAGATCACGAACGGCAGGGCGATGAGCCAGCCGAGAAAGCTGAACGCGGCCCCGACGACCTGCCCGAAGAGGTGGAACACCGCGCCCAGGATCGTGAAGCCGAGCACCACGACCGCGACGACGGCGAAGAGGACGAACAGTTCGAGCATCGAGCCCCTCCTGGCGGGGTGAAGGGTGGACCGCGGAAGCGACGACTAGCGGCGGACGAAGCCGCGCGGACGGACGGCGTGGGTCCCGCCGCGCATGACGTCGAGCACCAGCTTCACGCCCCCGCCGAGGAACGAGATCAGCGCCACGGCGAGAATCGAGCCGCCGATCCACCACGTCTCGCGGCCGAGGCCGTTGGTGAGGACAAGGAGCGTAAGCACGAACGGCAGCGTGACGAGGAAGCCGAGCCCGTGGAGCAGCCAGTTCATGGCGCCGAAGGGAAACCCGGCGAGCCGGGCGACGATCCGGGCGAGCCAGGAGACGACGGCGAGCGCGAGGCAGCTGGTGATCAGCGCTCCAATGACGAGACTTTCGGCCACGGGAACCCTCCTTGGGGCAAGCCGGTGAACACGCTGCGGGACTTGCTTTCATACGCAGGCTGGACCGCGGGGTTGCGCGGGGGGCGCAGCGGCCGGCGGGTGTCGCCGCAACTTGCGCCGGCGCAAGTTGAGCCGCCCGCGCAATTACACGCTAACGTGTTCGCATGGAGCACGTTACGGAGATGCGACCGATTCGCACGAAGTGGTCTTTGGACTCGTCAGCCGAGGGAACCGCCCTCGCGCTTGGCCCCGGGGGCGACCCCGGATAGAGTGCCCCCGTGCTCCCCATCCGTAACGTCCTCGCCGTCATCGCCGTGCTCGTCACCGCGACCACCTGCACCGTGCTCGGCTTCTGGCAGCTGGGCCGTTACCGCGAGCGTGAGGCGGTCAACGCCGAGCTGCGCGCCGCGCTGGCGGCGCCGCCCCGGCCGCTGCCGGCGGACGCCGGGCCGGGCCCGGCCCTGGCGGCTCCCGGCCGCTGGACCGTCCGCGGACGCTTCGACGAGGCGCGGCAGTTCCTCCTCATCGGTCGCTCCCGGGACGGCTATCCCGGCGTCCACGTCGTGACGCCGCTCCTGCGCGACGACGGCGGCCCGGCCGTGCTGGTCGACCGCGGGTTCGTGCCGGCCGACGATGCCGCAACCGCCGTGCCCCCCACCGAGCCGGACACCGCGGCGCGGGCCGTGACCGGGCTCGTCGAGCCGATCGTCCCCCGCCCGGGCAACTCGATGTGGCAGGCATCGCCGAGCGCGCGCATGCGCCTGTGGTCCACGCGCTGGCTGGTGGCCGACTCGGTGGCGCGTGCGCTACCGTATCCCGTCGCCGCCGTCGTCCTGCGGGAGCTCGAGGGCGAGGGCGTGCCCGCCGCACCCGCGCGCTCGCGCGCGGCGATGGCGAACACGTCCATGCACCTGAGCTACGCCGGACAATGGTTCTTCTTCGCGCTGGTGGCCCTCGTCGGGCCGTTCTTCCTCGCCCGGGCGCGTCGGCGCCCGGCCGGGGATTCCTGACCCCCGGGAGGTTGTCCATGCCACGCAGGCTCGGCGCGCTGTTCCTGTTGCTCGTTCTCCTGTGCGCGGCCGCCGTTCCTCCGGCGAAGGCCACCCCGGCCGCCTCCCCCGCCGCGACCGCGCTCGACGCCCTGTCCGAGGAATACTGGCAGGGGCTCATGCGCGCCGCTCCGACGTGGGCCACGCAGCTCGGCGATCGCCGCTACGACGCGTTGCTGGCGGACATCTCGCCGGCCGGCGTGGAGAAGTACATGGCCGGGCTGCGCGCCCTGCGCGCCCGCGCCGAGGCGATCGATCCCGCGGCGCTCGACGCCGGGCGTCGCACCACGCGCGGCCTTCTGCTCGAGGAGATCGACGGCGCGATCGCGCAGCAATCGTGCGGCTTCGACGAATGGATCGTCGATCCGCTGGGCGGCCCGCAGGTTGACCTGCTCGTGCTCGGCGAGCTGACGCCGATCCGCACGCCGAAGGAAGCGGACGACTTCGTCGAGCGCGTCAAGGCGATGGGCCCCTACGTGGACCAGCACGTGGCGAACCTGGCGCGCGGCCTCGCGGCCGGGCGCACGGCGGCGATCGACCCGGTCGACAAGACGATCACGCAGCTGGCCCAGCTCGACGCGCTCGCGCCCGAGGCGTGGGCCATGGTCGACGTCGCGCGCCGGATGCGCCCCGAGGACATCGTGCCGGCCGACAGCGCGCGCTTCGAGCGCGAGCTCACGGTCGCGGTGCGCGACCGGGTGAAGCCCGCGTTCGCGCGCTACCACGCGTTCCTGCGCGACCGCGTGCGCCCGGCGGCGCGATCGCAGGACAAGGCCGGCCTCGCCGCCCTCCCGGGCGGCGTCGAGTGCTACACGAAGATGATCCGCGTGCACACGTCGCTGGCGAAGACGCCCGAGGAGCTGCACGCGCTGGGCCTGGCCGAGGTGGCGCGCAACCGCGCCGCGCTGTCGGCGCTGGGCGCGAAGGCGCTGGGCACGTCGGACGTGGCCGCGATCCAGAAGCGCCTGCGCGACGATCCGGCCCTGCACTTCGCGAACGGCGAGGAGATCGAGGCGAAGGCCCGCGAGTCGCTGGCCCGCGCCAACGCGGCGATCGGCGACTGGTTCGGGATCCTGCCCCAGGCGCCGTGCGCGGTGAAGGCCATGAGCGCGATCGAGGCGCCGCAGTCGACGATCGCCTACTACCAGCAGCCGTCGACCGACGGCTCGCGCCCCGGGCTCTACATGATCAACACCTACGCGCCGACGACGCGCCCGCGCTACGAGGCCGAGGCGCTCGCGTTCCACGAGGCGGTGCCGGGCCATCACCTGCAGACCGCGATCGCGCAGGAGCTGACGAGCGTGCCCACGTTCCGCAAGCACGTGGGCTCGACCGCGTTCGCCGAGGGCTGGGGCCTCTACTCCGAGCGGCTGGCCGACGAGATGGGCCTGTACTCCGGCGATGTCGACCGCTTCGGCATCCTCTCGTACGACGCGTGGCGCGCCTGCCGCCTGGTCGTCGACACCGGCCTGCACGCGATGGGCTGGACGCGGCAGCAGGCGATCGACTACATGGTCGAGAACACGGTCCTGGCGCCGAACAACATCGTCAACGAGGTCGATCGCTACATCACGTGGCCCGGCCAGGCCGTCGCGTACAAGGTGGGGCAGCTCGAGATCCTCGCCCTGCGCGACGAGGCGAAGCAGAAGCTGGGCGCGCGCTTCGACATCAAGGGCTTCCACGACGCGGTTCTGGGCCAGGGCGCGGTGTCGCTGCCGGTGCTGCGCGACCAGGTCGAGCAGTGGATCGCGCGGGTCGAGGCGACGCCCTAGGCCGTCGCCTCAAGCCCCCAGGTGCGCCAGCAACTCGCGCACGCTCGCGGTCGCCAGCGCGATGCACGAGTCGGCGCCGCCGTAGTACATGCGCAGCGTGTCGCCGTCGGGCGCCAGCGTCGTCCCGCACGGGAACACGACGTACCCTACGTCGCCGAAGATCTCGTAGTCGCGCTCGGGGCCGAACACCCACTCTTCGCTGCGCTTGCTGCACCGCTCCGGCGTGTGGAGGTCGAACAGCGCGAGCCCGAGCCGGTACAGGCAACCCGCGGAGGTCTGGCGAACGCCGTGGTACATCACGAGCCAGCCCTCGGGGGTCTCGATCGGCGGCGGCGAGAGACCGATCTTGCGCGCGTCCCACCACGCTCCGGCGCGCGCCTCGAGGATCACCTTGCGGCTTCCCCAGTGGCGCAGGTCCGCCGAGTACGACACCCACATGTGCGCGGCGTGCGGCTCGACCGGGCGATGGATGATCGCCCACGATTCACCGATCCGGCGCGGCAGCAGCGCGGCGTCCTTGTCCTCGGGCGGCAGGATCATGCCGTAGCGCTCGAACGTCCGGAAGTCCTCGGTCAGCGCCAGCGATACCCCCGGCCCCGCCGGCGAATACGCGGTGTAGACGACGGCGTAGCGACGGAGTTCGGGAAGCCACGTGATGCGCGGATCCTCGACTCCCCACTGCTCCTCGGGATGATCGGGATGTGGCGCGAGCGTGGGCGCGGGATCGATGTGCCATTCGCTCACGCCGTCGACCGAGCGCGCCGCCGACAGGTGCGAGATCCCGCGGCGATCCTCGACCCGGCACAGGAGAAGCGTCGTGCCGTCCGCGAGCAGCGTCGCGCCTGGGTTGAAGACGCGGTGCACGGGGTACGGCCAGTCCTTCGCCGTCAGGATCGGATTCGTGTCATGCCGGCGAAAGAGCTCCGGGTAGTGCTGATTCATGGGGGGCGTTCTCCACTGCGAGAGGGGCCGCTTCGGCCAGGCGCAGTTCCAGCAGGGACTGCAGGAAGGCGAGCGTCGATTCCGCACCCTGGTTCTCGTTCGGGCGGTCGGGATGCAGTCCGTCGCGGCAGCCGCCCATCGTCGGATCGTAGATGGGCAGGTTGAGATCGTTGCGACCGAGGAACCATTCGAACGCGCGCCGCGCCTCGATGCGCCAGCGCTTGTCGCCGGTCGCGCGGTACGCCTCGAGGCACGCCGAGACGGTGGCCTGCGCCTCGACCGGCTGC
>Ga0209668_10000284_pt1 | contig 20786 bp, 32 predicted proteins | sample FrelakmetPLP11PL_FD_187150 | JGI IMG/M metagenome (GOLD analysis project Ga0209668, IMG submission 187150) | Freshwater lake sediment microbial communities from the University of Notre Dame, USA, for methane emissions studies - PLP11 PL (SPAdes)... | ecosystem: Environmental > Aquatic >... | reverse complement strand
CAGGTGGATTTATAATACAATTAGATAACGGTGGAATACAAATGATTTATAGAAATGGCTGGAGAATAGTGTGACATATCTTTTTACAAATGACCAAGAAATTAAGAATGAACTTGGGAATCCAATATCTGTATCAAAAAATACAGATATTAATTCAGATAGCAATCCTATTTTTGTAAAAGGAACTTCAGATTCTAGTTTTTTTGACCCAATACAATCGGATGCGTTTGGTCGTCTTAGGGTTAGTGAACCATATACATTATTTGATAGTTTTCATAGGTATCAGGATAATGGGTTATTCAGTGATTCTACCGCTTCTGGTGGGACAACTTCTCAAAATAGTAATGCCAGTACAATTAGTATGAGCGTTAATACTACGAATGGAAGTTATGTTAAACGAGAAACAAATAAGGTTTTTGCATATCAACCTGGAAAAAGTTTACAAGTTTTAAACACTTTTGTAATGAATACACCTAAAGTAAATTTGAGACAGCGTATAGGTTATTTTAGTATTGATAATGGTATATTTTTAGAACAAAATGGTACAGTATTATCATTGGTTCGTAGAACAAAATCTGGTGGCACTGTACAAGAATACAGAGTAAATCAAGCAGATTGGAATGTAAATTCCATGATCGTAAGTGGTTCTTCAACTTTGTATATAGATCGCACTCAAATATTTTGGATGGATATAGAATGGCTGGGAGTAGGTTCTGTTAGATGTGGATTTGTTATAAATGGAGAATTTATACATTGTCACACCTTTAATCATGCTAATACAATAGATCCTATAACAACTTTAGCGATGAATACTACTTATATGGGCACAGCAGTATTGCCTATTAGAATGGAAATAGAAAATACCGGTATTACAAATAGTGCTTCAACTATGAAATTAATATGTTCTACTGTAATTTCTGAAGGTGGTTATAATGAATCTGGAAGAGCTACAGCGGTTGGACATAGTATAGGTGCTGGATATGATGTACATTCCGCAAATACATTATACCCTATTTTTTCGATGCGGCTAAAAAGTAATAGATTAGACGGTTTGGTTTTACCTAAAACATTTGGATTATCTGTTACTGGAAATGTTAATTATAGATGGATGATAGTAAAAGGAGCAGTAACTACTGGTGGTACTTGGATAGACGTAGGTTCTAATTCTTCTGTAGAATATAATTTAACTGCTACAAGCATGACAAGTGTTCCTCAATTAGAAATGGGTTATATAATAAATTCAAATCAATCATCTGTATCTCCTTCTTTGGCAAATTTACCATTTAAATATCAATTGGAAAGAAATAGTTTTACAGCTAATGCAACTGAGTTTATAATTTGTTTAGAATGTTCTGGTGCTAACCAAACGGCTTGGGCTAGTTTTAATTGGGAAGAGTCAACTTAATTCCAAAATTTTATAAAGTATAAATAATATACAGTTATTTTATAGATGGGACCAAATGAAACAGTATAGACAATTCCTAAAGGAAATGCCTGCCAAAACAATTGTATTTGCTTTTGGCAGATTTTCTCCTCCGACCACAGGTCATGGGCTGCTTATTAAAGTAGTTAAAAAGTTTGCATCTAGTAATAAAGCAGATTATGTAATCTATGCTTCTAGAACTCAAGATAAAAAGAAGAATCCATTGTCAGTGGATAAAAAGATTCATTATTTGAATCTAATGTTTCCTGGTACAAATTTCAAACCTGCATCTGATATAGAACGCACTCCAATAGAGGTTGCGAAAGCATTAAACTCTAAATATAAAAATCTTGTCATGATTGCAGGTTCTGATCGTGTTGATGCTTTTGAAAAATTACTTAACCAGTATAATGGTAAAGAGTACAATTATGATTCTATTCAAGTAATTTCAGCCGGCGAAAGAGATCCAGATGCTGATGATGCTTCTGGCATGTCTGGTACTAAGATGAGATCAGCAGCTTCTGAAGGTGATTACCAAATCTTTAAAAAGGGTTTACCTTCTACATTGCGTGATATTGATGGTAAACTATTAATGAATGATGTTAGACAAGGAATGGGTCTTGATATCATTAAAGAACAAATGAAATTGAATGTTGATGAACTTAGAGAAAAATATTTTAAAAAAGAAATATTCAACCTCGGCGATATTGTAGAATCAAATAACGAATCATTTGAGATATTAGACAGAGGTAGTAATTATCTTGTTGTTGTAAACTCAATTGGTGAAACTAGTAAAAAATGGATACAGGACGTAGTAATGTCAGAACAAACTTTATTTGAAGATATTCAACCTGGATATATACCTTCTGAAATTACATTCAAAGGTTATACAACCAAAAATCTTCATCATTCAGAAGATGCTATTAGAGCATTTGTACAAACTATAAAAATATCAGGTGATCATGATCCAGTATCTGTTTTAAATGCTTTAAAAGCAACAGATATCTACATGGGTATTAATGATACACACCTTGAACAAGGAAAAGTTCCTGATGAAAAAGATTTAAATCAATGGGAAGATGCACATCTAAAAGCTAAAAATGCTTTAGAAAGAACTGGAGATTTCATACACCATTTAGATTATTGGCATATGCATGGAACTGAAATAGAACTAATGATTAATCAATTTAGAGCATCAACGGCGAACGGAATGACTGAAGAATTAACAGACAAAACTCTTAAAACTAATGATAAACTTAAAGTTGCTAGAATGATTGCAACTATTTTAGGTTTTGATGATGCTGAGAAATCAAGTAATGCCGAAGTATTAGTAAATAATGCATTACGTAAAACTAAAACATTAAATAAAGATTCATTGAAAATTGTTTCTAAAATGTTAAAACTTGCCGATGAAGTAGGTATTAACTATGATAAGAAAGCAATTAAAAATATCTCAAAAAGCAATTTAACTGAAGAACAATTTCAATTAGCTACTGAGCGGGCAGGGCGTTATGGAAGACGTTTCCCTAATCCTATTGATACTGCTTGGGTTAATGAAGCTAAAATTAATAAAACAATTAAATCTTTACCAAAGGATGATGCTGAAAAGATTGAAAATCTTGCTGCTACCGGACATACAACTTTAAATACTAAGCGACATGGAGTTGATCAATCTGAACTTACACATGTTGGCGCAAATTTAACTCCTGGCCCAAAAGGTACAGATACTATTGACAGAATGAAAGTCAAGTATATGAAAGAAGAAGAATTGGATTTAGATGAAGACTTTGACCTTACTGAAGAAGAAATTGATGAAATAATAGATTCACTTTCAGAAGAAGATATTTTCGAGGCATACGATGATGATGAGTTTATTGTTATTGATGAAGAAGGTAATGAAGTAGAACTTGAAGTTCCTGTAAGTGAAGAAGCTCTTATGGAAGTTCTTTCTAAAATGGAAAGGATGAAAGCAAAACTTAGAATGGCAAAATATGCTCCTAAGTTAAGTGCAAAACGTAAAATTGCTATGAGAACCCATTCAGACTCTAAAAAGATAAATAAGAGAGCAAGGCATTTAGCGATTAATATTATGAAGACAAAGATGTTGAAGGGTAGAGATCCTTCAACATTATCTACATCTGAAAGAGAAAGAATTGAAAGAGCTCTTGAAAAGAAAAAATCGAACATAAGTCGTTTGGCTATGAAACTTACTTCAAGAGTTCGCCAAACAGAAAAAGAAAGATTATCACATCACTAGGAAATAATAATGAATGAATTATCCGCGGCATTGAAAATTGCCTTAGCAAACACGTTTGTAATGTATTTTAAGAGTCATTCATATCATTGGAATATTGAAGGACCTAACTTCAATGATTACCATGGTTATTTTGGTGGATTATATGACGAATTACATAGTGCAATAGATCCTATAGCAGAACATATTCGTGCTATTGATCAATACGCACCAGTAGGTCTTTCAGATCTTTATGATGCTAAAACGGTTTCAGACGATGCTTCACTAGTAGTATTAACAAATCAAATGTTTTTAAATCTTATTGATGCTAATGATTTAGTAATCGAAAGTTTAAATAGAGCATTTGATCTTGCGACATACGCAAAGAAACAAGGTTTATGTAATTTCTTAGCAGATCGGTTAGACGTTCATGCTAAACATAATTGGCAATTAAAATCGCTATCAAAAGGTTAATAAATGAAAAGTTATAAAGAATTTATGGAAGGGTTTGTGCATCCTAATCATAAAAAATTAGATGCTAATAACAATGGCAAACTTGATGCCAATGATTTTAAGTTATTAAGAAAGAAAAAACAATCAACTAAAGAAGATTGTTCAATGAAAGAAGAAGTTGAACTTGATGAAAAATTAGATCCTTCTATGGGTGCTGGCGAATATATAAAAGATTTTAAGAAGAGTGATGCACCTCAATTTAAAGGCAAATCACCGGAAAAACGTAGAATTATGGGTGTTGCTGCATGTTTAGCAGCAAAACGAGAAAAGAATAAATAACTAATAAACTTAAATAAGGAATAAACAAATGGCACTTTGGGGCAACAGAGATTCATTCTCAATTACAGGTACAAGCGTTAGTGTAGTAAATGGTTCACCTACTGTTACTAGCAATGGTGCTACACCTACTACATTCTTAACAGACTTTCAAGAAGGTGATACAATTGTTATTACCGGTGTTAAGTATAAAATTTTTAAAATTGATTCAGCCACAGTATTAACTTTAGTTGTTAACTTTGCAGGTACTACTGCTACTGTATTAAATACAAATCTTAAAGGTGCAGATACTCCTAAGTATATTCTTCAAGAAGATTTGCAATATGTTTTCTTTGTATCTGAAGAAGAAGCTTTACTTACAACCAACCATAATAAAGGTATTAATGGCGCAGGTTGGTGGAAGATTAACGAATATACAGATTCTGATGGTAATCCAAGACATAAAACTGAATTATTAGTTGCTATAGATGTCCTTAACGCGGTTTCTGGCGATGCTGCCGACGATTTAACTGTACCTGATGTTGAAGCGGTTCTTTCTATCTCTGTACAACCTGCTACTCAACCTATCACTTTAGGTGCTGCTACTTTCTCTGTAACTGCTGCAGTTACCGGTGGCGGAGCAGTTACATATCAATGGCAAAAATCTGTTGTTGGTTCTACCAAATTTGCTGCAGTTTCTGGCGCTACAAGTTCTTCACTTGTTCTTTCAGGACAAACTGCTGCTAATACTGGTGATAGATACAGAGTGTTGCTTGGTTCTACTACGCAAGGTGCAGTGGCAATAACTTCTAATGCTGCTGTACTAACATTTGTATCTGCTGCGCCATAACAAATATTGGGGTTGAAATATACCCCATTTTATGATTGAAATATTAAATAAAGATAATTTTATACTTTATTGTATGAAACATTATGATAATCCTCAGTGTACTTCTGTAAGGGAGTTTGAGGAGGATTTGAATAGGATTTTATATCTTCAGAAATTATTGACGCGATATATAAATAATAAAGATGAATTAAGAGAACGATTGATATTAAACCATCTTATCGTTCTCTTTAATTTATTTAATGATGCTATTGTAAATATACTATTTTATAAATTAGAAAAAGAATATTGGAATATTTTAATTACATTTTTAATATATTTAAATAGGATGCCTGATACATTACCTCAGTATGGTATCATCACATCTAATTATTTACTTGACGAATATATTGTTTCACACCTAAGGAAAATTTAATGTCTCGCATTGTTGATAATCTTATAGCATTTCGTGTATTAACGATGCTTGTTAAACCGTTTCCTGAAACAGAAGCATTCAAGTTTGGTATAATTGATAAAACTGGTAAAAAAATAAGAGATCCTAAGACTGAAGAAGAAAAGGATTCTTATGATTACCTAAGTCGATTGACCTTTAATATGAAAAAATTGATAAACAAACTTCCTGGCGGAGATGCTAAATTAAAAAATATAGTAGCTGCCTTGTTTTTAATCAAAGAGCAATTGAATTCTAAATCTGAATTGGAAACTATTTCAGAACATGAATTACACAGAATTTTAAACCTTAATGTTATTCTTGCAGAAGAGACATTACAGGTAAGGATATATGAAGAAGGTGAAGGTGGCGGAGCATTAACTGGACAAGGACAAGTTACTCCTTCTACAGAGCCAACTAATAAATCAACAGGTCCTGTTTCAACACAAGAACCAGTTATTAGAAAGAAAAAACCACCGATTGTAAAAAGGCAATCAATGAAACAAATTGCTATTGATATAAATCAAAAAACATTATGATATTCTTATTAAACATTTTACCGGATTGGGTATTTTATGCTTCATCTTTTGTTGGAGTTATAGGAACAGTTTTTGTAATGGTATTTGGCATTATTATACCATTACCATATAAATTAGGATTACAGATTTTATCTATATTTCTGTTAGTTGCAGGTACATTCTTTATAGGTGGTATATCTAATCAAGCAGAATGGCAATTAAAAATTAAACAGATGGAAGTTGAAATTGCTAAGAAAGGATTAGAAGCAGAACAGATTAGTCATGAAGTTATAACTAAATATGTTGATAGAGTTAAAATCGTTGAAGGAAAAACCCATGAAATTATTAAAAAAGTACCTGTGTATATCACTAAAGAATCTGATGATCAATGTATTATTAATAATGGGTTTGTCAGCGTGTTCAACGCCAGTGCCAATCAAACAGACGTTCCCTACACCTCCAGAGATATTAATGAAGGAGCCTCCAAAGTTAAACTATCTGAAGTCGCAACCGTAGTCAGTCAAAACAACGGAACTTATTATCAAGTAGCAGAACAATTAACCTCGCTACAAGATTGGATTATGAAACAAAGGGAATTGAGTAATGATTAATGAATTAAGTACTACTGTGGCAGTTCTACAATCAGTAGTTTATAAAATAGATAACACTGTTGCTGAAATAGCAAAATCCTCTACTGAAGTTACCAGATTATTAGCAGTTCATGATTCACGTTTAGGTAATTTAGAATTTGGTAATAAAGAAACTTCATCAGATGTTAGAGACCTGTATAAGAAAATGAATGAAGATACTAAGGAAATAGTTGAAAAACTAGAAGACATGGAAGAAAGGATCGAACTTAAATTAAAAGAGCATTCTGATAAATCCATCGCCCAACATAAATCTATCTCTGATAGACTATCAATACTAGAAAACTGGAAATGGATGGTTATAGGTAGTGCTATGGCTATAGGTTTTTTATTGAATCATTTAGAATTATTTAAGTAACATTAACCTAGAAAAACCTGGTATAACCAGTATATCACAAAAGTAAACAGTTGTAAACAGTAAAATAAAAAATATTTTTATTTACAAAATTCAATCATAATGATATAATAATCCCTATTAACTAAATAGGTAATTCATTATGATTGAAATAGATGTCAAGTACGCAAATTTAATAATCCCCCAATTACAGAATGGTAAACAAAAATCTGAATTTGTTTGGAATTCAAGATGTTGTTTATGTGGTGACTCAAAAAAGAACCCCAAAAAAGCCCGTTTATTCATTTACAAAAGATTCACCAGTCTATTTGTAAAATGTCATAATTGTCAATATAGTAGTTCTATTGGATCTTTTTTAGAAAAGGTTAATGCAGAATTGTATAAATTATATGTCATAGAAAGATATAAAACTGGTAATGATAATTTACCGCATACAGACATTGCAAAAGTTTTAAATTTATGAAATTTATATTTTACTATATAATATTATTGATAGTATCTACAACTATGTCAATGGTGGTTGGTTTTGGACCATTGATAATTATTATGAGCATATTAAATTATTTTAAGTGAGAAATTTATGAGTCCAGAAACATTAGAAATATTATATACATTAGGTGCATTTGTTTTAGTATTAATGGCACTTCTAAGTACGAGGATTTTTGCAGCAGTTATTGGTTTTATTATTACATTATTCATAGGTGCAGGTTCTATCATTATAGTAATTGGTGTTATAATTGCATTAATATATTTTGGCGTACATAATTTTATATAATTAAGGAGAAAATAATGACATGTGAAGTAAAAGTAATTGAGGATAGTCTAAATCCTTATAATAAGATAAGAATAACTACATTACAATTGAGATATTGGAGAGGTATTCACGCGGAATTCATGACCCATCGAGTATTTAGTCGAAATGCTTCTAGTTCTAGAGCAATTCCAGTTTCTACATTTCTTAAACAGGTTTGGAATAATCCTGCAACTCCTGTTCATTGGGGAGCAAATCAACCAGGAATGAAAGCAAGAACTGAATTAACAGGATTTAAGAAATGGTTTGCTCAATTTATGTGGAAAACCACAGGAAAAATAGTATGTTGTTTAGTATGGTTAACTAATAAAATTAGTAGTCCACATAAACAAGTATTTAACCGGTTGCTGGAACCTTGGCAATATATATCTGTGATAGTAACATCTACAGAATGGGATAATTTCTTTGAATTAAGAAATCATCCAGATGCTCAACCAGAAATACAAGAACTAGCACGAGAAATGAAAAATGCAATGGACAAATCTAATCCTGTTGAACGGATTTACCACCTTCCTTATATCACTGATTCTGACCGTATTGCTTTGGGATATGACAATACCCCCGGACGATTAATGCAGATATCTACTGCAAGATGTGCACGAGTATCTTATTTTACTCATGATAAACAAATACCAGAAATAGAAAAAGATTTAAAATTATTTAATGATCTAGTTGGATCAATACCATTACATGCTAGTCCAACAGAACATCAAGCAACTGCAATGTATTCTGGTGTATTTAATAAGAATTTTAGAGGATGGACTCAACACAGAGTTGATGTAGAAGATAACATACATAATAAAGGAAATAAATAATGTCGATAAGACTGTTAGAGAAAAAGTCTTCATATACAATAGACTACCCAACAGCAATAGAATTTGCAAAGCAACAAGCAGAGATATTTTGGCTACCTGACGAGATTGAAGTTGAAAAAGATCTTCATGATTTAAAGACTAATTTCACAGAGGCAGAATATCATGGTGTTATATCTACTTTGAAATTGTTTACAATTTATGAATTATCGGTAGGTAATGATTATTGGCAAAATTATGTTGGTAAAATATTCCAAAGACCGGATATCCAAAGAATGGCTACAACATTTGCATTTATGGAAATTGGAGTTCACGCGCCATTCTACAATAAGATTAATGAAATTCTAGGTCTAGATACTGACGAATTTTATAATGATTATTTAAATGATGATGTGTTAAAGAATAGAATGGCTTGGATAGGTAAAAGAACAGAAAAACACGATTCTGTATATGACATTCTTAAGTCAATTGGTATTTTCTCAATGATTGAAGGTGCTATATTATATAGTTCATTTGCCTTTCTAAAACATTTTAATAATGTTGGCAAGAATAAGTTAATAAACATAAATGCAGGTATCAATTTTTCTGCTATAGATGAAACACTACATAGTCAGGCAGGTGCATGGTTATTTAGGACTTTATTGAAAGAAGCAATTGATGCAGGTGTTATAGCAGAAGAAGCATTGTTAGAATTAAGAACTGAACTTGAAGATACTGCAAAAGTAGTTTTAGAACATGAAACTATTATTATAGATAAGATATTCGAAAAAGGTCATATCAAAGGTATTACTGAGAATCAATTAAAAAACTTTGTTGAATCAAGACTAGATACGTGTCTTAAGAATCTAGGATATAAAATGATATTTAAACCATCGTATAATCCTATAGCAGAATGGTTTTACAGAGATTTAGAATCAAGCACATTACATGATTTCTTTTCATCTACAGGCAATGATTATAATAGAGCATGGTCAGAAGGCAAATTCACCTGGTAACGGAGCAATTAAAAATGATAGAAGACGCACAAGTAAGATATTTAAGAATGGAATTAGCAAGAGCAACTGATCCAAAGCGAAGACAAGAATTAAAGGAACAATTAGACTTAGTAGAAGAAGGTTTAAGTGAAATTAGTGAAAAGCAATCTTTGTTGGCAGAATAATGGTAAAATTTAAAAGTATATACGATGAATTAGGAGAAGAACGTAGACAACTACAATCTGAAGGTAAGTTGCCTGAATGGGTAACTACACCTGCCTATCAGATGTTAAAAGAGAATTATCTCTCAAAAGAATATCCAGATTTAAAGTCTGTCTATACCCGTGTAGCTGCACATGCGGCAAGATATACATCAAATCAAGTATTATGGGAAAATAAATTCTTTAATCTATTATGGAAAGGTTATCTTGCAGCATCTACTCCAGTATTATCAAATATGGGTACTGGAATTGGTTGTCCCGTGAGTTGCTCGGGTGGATTTATAGAAGATTCTGTTTATTCATTTTATGGCGCTCAACAAGAAGCCGCAGTTCTATCAAAAAATGGATTTGGTACATCCGGTTATCTAGGAGCAATAAGACCTAGAGGTGCTAGGATAGCTGGCATTAAAGGTGCAGCTTCTGGAGTATTACCAGTATTTAAAGACTTTGTTCAAATGTCTAGAGATATTAGTCAAGGTAGCCAAAGACGTGGAGCCTGGGCAGGATATATTGAAATAGATCATAATGATTTCTATGAACTAGTTAACTATATTAATAAGAATCCTGATGATGCTAATATTGGTTGGAATATTTCAGACGCATTTATCGCTAGATTAGAAACAGGTGATAAAGATGCAATAGAGAGATATCAAAAAGCATTAAAGTTAAAAATGGTTACAGGTAAAGGATATTTTAATTTCATTGATAAGGTGAATAAGCAAAATCCTCAAATGTACAAAGATAAAAACCTGACAGTTAAAGCTTCAAATTTATGCTCGGAGATTGCACTTTTTTCAGATGAAGAACATACCTTTTCTTGTGTATTATCTTCAATGAATGCTAGTCTATATGATGAGTGGAAAGATACTGATGCAGTATTTGATGCTACAGTATTTTTAGATTGTGTTAATTCTGATTTGATTCAAATAGGTAAAGTTACTCCAGGAATGGAAAAGGTAGTAAGATTTGCCGAGAAAAGTAGAGCTTTAGGTTTAGGTTTATTAGGATTTCATACCTACTTACAAGACAATATGATTGCATTTGAATCAATGGAAGCATATTATAAGAATATCGAAATATTCCAACATTTAGATTTTGAAACTAAACGAGCAACCCATTGGATGGCTCAAGAATTTGGTGAACCAGAATGGTGCAATGGATATGGAGTTAGAAATACTCATAGAATTGCAATAGCACCTAACTTATCTTCTGCATTGATCTGCGGTTCTGTTAGTCAAGGTATTGAACCAATCTATAAAAATGCGTATGTACAAAATACATCTGCTGGCAAAATGGAGCGAGTTAATCCATCATTATTAAAGGTTATGAAAGATAAAGATGTGTATTCCCAAGAAACTATAAAAGATATTATTAGCCAGAATGGTTCAGTACAGCATGTTGATTGGTTAACTGATGATGAGAAAGCCGTATTTAAAACTGCATTTGAAATTGATCAAAAACAAATTATTCGGTTAGCTTCTGGTAGACAAAGATATATAGATCAAGCACAAAGTATTAATTTGTTCTTCAGTGCCGATGAAAACGAAGAATATATAAGTGAAGTACATAAAATGGCTTTCTTGGATCCATATATAAAGAGTCTATATTATATACGTAGTGAATCAGGAGTAAACGTAAGTAAAGGCGAATGTACTAGTTGCCATGGATAAATTAGGATAAACATGAAATTATTATACACTTTATTATTAATATCAATGATGATATGTGACGCAGCTGCAAGTGTACCTAGATCTGCATTGCGAACTACCAGTGTTAAAAGCATTTGTACTACATTAACAAGTACAATTAGGAATGTTCCTCAATCTGTAAAAAAACAAGTTTATATTAGAGATGGCGGAGATTTAACAAAAACTAAAGAAAATGAAGTAGATCATAGAATTGCGCTTAGTTCAGGAGGTTCTAATGATATTACTAATTTAAAATTGCAACCATATTCAGGTAGTTGCAATGCAAGGGATAAAGATAAATTAGAAGTAAGATTTCGTGCTTTAATTTGTAAAAAGAAAATCAAAGTTTCAATAGCGCAGGATATTCTTTACAACAATTGGGAAAAAGGATATGAAGCATACATAGATCCGAAAGGATGCAACCAGGAAAAGTAATGGCAACAAGTAAAACGTTTGAATGTAAATCATGTGAAACTGAAGGCAAAATCATAATCAGAACAGAAGATATAGGTTTAGCAGAAATTGTATATTGTCCGGTATGCGGTGCAGATATATTAGAAGACGATGCGGATGATTATTAATGGTTTGGTATTACAAGGATGCTGAAATAATTGAGTTACCTGAATGTGTTGGTTTTGTATATAAGATAACCAACACTTCTACAGGTAGAGCCTACATAGGTAAAAAGCTATCTCATTTTACAAAGACTTCAACTAAAAATGTATTATTGAAGTCTGGAATTAAGAAGAAAAAGAAAGTCAAAACATTAGTTGAATCAGACTGGAGAACATACTGGTCTAGTTCTACTGAACTTCAAAATGACGTAAAAGAGATGGGTGAAGATAAATTTACCCGTGAGATTCTTTTGTACTGTCACTCCAAAGGTAACCTTTCTTATCGAGAGGCAGAACTCCAATTTTATCATAAAGTATTGGAAAACCCTGCGTTATGGTATAATGGTATAATCCAAATTAAAGTTCATAGAAATCATTTAAAATAGTTTCTCCTGAGTAAACAGTCTATTTCATTTTAGGTTAAAAATAAACGTTTACATTATTGTAAACTAGTATATAATAGTCTCATAAATTAAATAAATGAGGAATTCCAGATTATGAAAATGTATTACGTGAAAGTAACAAATAAAGGCATTATAACTGAATATTGCGTACCTTATAAAGAAGCCATGGAAATCCAATCTATTTGGGAACTTTGTAATGATGTAACTGTAGAAATTGAGGAAATGGATATATTATGAAATACACCGTCGATTTTAGTTTAAAACCAAATGGTACATTTTCAGTCACTGATATTGAAGCTACTTGCGAATTAAGAGCAAAAACTTTTGCTATTGAAAATGCTAAACAATGCGGATATACAGTATCTGATTTTAAAAAAATTAAAGTGAAAGAGGTTAAATAATGAACTTAGATGAAATGACGTTAGAAGAAATGAAAATAAAAGCTGAATATATCCATAGCAGTAATAGCAATTGGAAATCTTGCCAAGATGGTTCTTATGAGATGGCTTTATCTTATGCAGGTTACTATAAACTATGCGAAAGAATTAATAAACTTGAACAATGTCTAAAAGAATTGGCCGAACCTGAAATTACATTTGGATCATAACATGTTACAATTCATTCAATATTTCGTTGTAATTGCATGTGTAATGAGTTTAGTAACATTAACACTAATCGATGTACTTGATTGGGTTTCAATCAAATTATTAAGGTTTAAAAAATGAAAAGTCCAGTAGCGAAGGCATTAAGAACCCCAAGGTTCAAGATGCAAATCGTAAAATCCAAAAAACTTTATAGTCGAAAAGGCGTGAAAATATCATGAGATTAACAGCAACTTTAATAATAATTATAATAGTATTATTATCAATTGCGCCCATATCATTAATATGGGCTTTGAATACTTTGTTCCCAAGTTTGGCAATAGATTCTTCATTAGAAAATTATCTTGCGGCATGGGTACTAATTTTAATTTTTAAACTATCAACAACCCAATCAGGAAAATAATATGACATTAGTAGTGAGCAATCCAGTAGATAAAAAGAAAATTAAAGATGCCTTATTTGAGATCAGTAATTCATATACTAGAATTGATGCTGAGAAAGAACTCATTAAAGATATTGTTGAGGATTTAGCCGACAAATTTGAATTACCTAAGAAACATATCAATAAAATTGCACGTGCATATCATAAGCAAAACTATAATGAACAAGTTACCGACTCTGAAGAATTTCAACATTTATATGAATCTTTACTTGAGACTGAATGATCTTAAGTTATTGATTCTATTCTATAAAATAAAAATAATGCGTTCTGTGCACACTTTTTTATTTTAAGGGTGATAGGAATACCATTTTCTAATATTTAAACACATAAATATCTAAGTTATTGATTTAATTAATATTTTTATATCTTACAAAATACTAATTTTTATATATAAATCAATAACTTATGATGATTTTACAAATTATATAACTTTTTATCTATAAGTTTGCGCATTATTTGTAAATTATGTTTTTTTGGTTTGGGTAGTAATTTATAATTATAATATCGTTTAACTAGAAATTTATAATAATCATTATAACATAAATTTAATTCTCTTTTACGTTCTTTTTTATCTAATTGAAGTTGTATTATGTTATTTGCAAATGACTCTCTTGTCTTAATTTGTTTATTACTAAGTTTAAGATTGTTAACTTTAATTTTTTTTGAAAAATGTTTTTTCTTTATACCTTTTCCACTTGCAGATATTTTAGCTTTAGTTTCTTCTGATAGTGCGCCTCCCCCATCTAAACCATTTTCAGGTTTTAGGTTGGCCCAGTCAGTTGATTTAACTATATTATTTTCTTCTGAAAAATGCAATGCAGGTTCAACTATTGAAGTATCATAATATAACTCAGATACCCATAAGGTAACTATATGTTCTTTACCATGTAATTTTATATGACGATTCCAATAAACTCCAGATCCTTTATATTTATAGGGATCATTGATGGTTTTACCAAAATATTTTAGACCTGTAATTGTATGTTTTTTGATATAGAGATAGGTAGGGGTAATTGGGGTATAAATAGTTGTGCTGGTCATGGTAGTTCCTTACTGAAGAATGATTAGAGCCAATAGATCTGCCAGGATCGTGATTGGCATTTTTTATGTTTACATATAACAGTTTTTATTATATAATAGTTATTTATACAAAATCAAATTTCACTATGGAGTTATTATGGCAATCTCTACGAAAAAAATAGACAAATCAGAAGCTTTTGTTGAAAGTAAAAAAGCAAAAGCTGAGAAAAGACGTGAAAAGGTTCGCCAAATCGAATCGAAATTTAAAGGTGGAGATGAACCATCAATAGATCCATTCAATTATAAATTATCATTAGTTCAAGCAACTAATTGGTATAATCTTAATATAGACTTTAAGCAAGCTCGCACTTATATTCATGATTATCTTATTTCAACTAATAGAAAGAAAATAGTAGGTACTATTAATAAAGCTTCTGACATTGAAATAAAATCACTTGGAGTTTTAAGTCGTTTAAAACTTAGAGATGAATATCTTGAAGATGTTCATTCAAGATATATTGAAGATACAATTAAAAATTTACTTGATAAGTACCTTGTTGCTAATGAACTTGAAGTTTTACCGGATGTTAAGGTAGAACCTAAGATAAAGGTAGATAAGACTCGTGAGTTAGCAATTCAGTATTCTGAAGATATTGAAGGTGCTATTGATGATTTTGTCAAAAATAAAAAATCTGACTTTGATATCACTAGCTATTTAAAAGCTCGTGAGATCACAGGGCCTGTAGCTAAAGATATAGGTTCATATTATAATGAACTATTAAAAGAACTTGAAGAAGTAGAGACTGATCTAGATCTTCAAGAAGGATATAGTAACTTCACTAAATCCCAAATGAAGAAGTTCATTTCATTTGTTTCTTCTATAGTTAATGGATGTAATCAACGTATTGTTTCAGCAAAGGTATCTAAACCAAAGGTTAATAAACCTGTGCCCGCGGCTAAAATAGTTGCAAAGGTTAAGTATCTTAAAGAGTTTGTAGATCTCAAACTTAAATCTATTGCGCCTACATCCTTAGTTGATAGTAATGAAATATGGACGTATAATACCAAGTACAGAAAACTTGCAGTATACAAAGCAGTTAAAGATACTAAGTTGACTATTAAAGGTACCGCAATTCAAGGTTTTGACATAACTGAGTCTATACAAATTATGCTTAGGAAACCAGAAGAATTCTTTAATACTACTGCAATCGCAAAGAAAGCTTTAAGTGTGGGCGTAAAAACTATGAATGCAAAAACAGTCACTCCAAATGGAAGATTAAATGAAGATACAATATTATTGGGAGCATTCTAAATGATTATATTAGATTATTCGCAGATAGCCATGTCTGTTATAACTAACAGTGAATTCAAACCACTATTAACGGGTGATGAAACTCAAGTTAAGAATATTGTTAGACATGCTATATTGAATACTATATTGTCTTATAAAAATAAGTATAGCAAAGAATACGGTGAAGTAGTAATCGCCGCGGATGGTAGAAACTATTGGCGCAAAGAAGTATTTCCTTATTATAAAGGAGATAGAAAGAAAAGTCGTGAAAAGTCTGACCTTAACTGGAAACTAATATTTGATTGTATGACTAGCATCCGTGAGGATATTAAAGAATATTTTCCATACAAAGTTATGCATATTGATAGAGCTGAAGCAGATGATATCATTGCAATACTATCTGAATGGACTCAAACAAATGCGCTAGCATCAACAGGTTTATACGAGGAACCACAGAAAGTAATGATTATTAGTTCTGATCATGACTTTTTACAGTTACAAAAATGGGATAACATTTATCAATTCTCACCTATAATTAAAAAACAATTAAAGATGTCAAAACGTGATCTTTATGAGAAGTATATCACTCATATAGTAAAAGCCAGTGACGATGGAATACCAAATATACTAAGTGCAGATGATGCTATAGTCACTGAAGGTGTTCGACAAACCTCAGTTTCAGCAAAGCGCCTTGCTGAATTTATCGAATTAGGAAAAGCTGCATGTAAAAATGATACTGAAATCCGTAATTGGGATAGAAATGAACAATTAATATCATTTGAAAAGATCCCTGTTGATATAAGAGAAGAAATTATTAGTGAATATATATCAAGTAAACCAAAAATGGATAGAATGCGGATACTGAATTATCTCATTCAAAACAGATGCAAATTGCTATTAGATAAAATTGAGGAATTCTAGTGAGTAAATATTTAACTGAAATGTTGGCTGAAATTAATAATGATGCATCAGTGTTGCCTAAGTATAGAGAAAATGGTGCATTAAAATTATTGTTTGATTATGCCTATGATCCAGCAAAAAAGATGGTATTACCTGAAGGAGTTCCTCCTTATAAGGAAGATGTGGCTCCAATTGGTATGACTCCAGGCAATTTAATGATGGAAGTAAAAAAGTTATACATATTTTGTAGAACGGATTTAACAGCATTACGTAGAGAGTCTATTTTTGTCCAATTATTAGAAGGACTACATCCTACAGAAGCTAAGTTAATTCTTGCAGTAAAGGATCAGGATTTGACTCCATTATATAAAAATTTAAGTCATAAATTTGCATTTGATAATGGTTTAGTTTCTATAGCGCCTGTGGAAAAGGTGAAAAAAGAAAGAAAAAAGTCGGTGAAGACTGGTCAGGTAGACTCGCCAGAAACCGAATAAAAGATAAAAAAAGTGAAAATAAATGTATACATTTTCTGAAAACTGTATATAATAGACTCATAAATTAAATAAATGAGGAATTATATTATGAGAACAGAAAATTATGTTATGACAATAGATCCTAAATCTACCGTTGAAATGGCTCAATTAGCTTCTATTAGAGCCACAGTTAAAACTCTTAATAAGATTAATAAACAATCTTTTAGAGTATCTGTTAAAGGTAGATTAGGAAAGAATAATCCAGCGGCTGTTAAATATAAAAATATGGGTATTGTTACTATAGCTTTAGCAGATGCTGTTCGTTATGATGTATACATACATAACAGATCCACAACCAATTATAAAGGAAAATGAAATGAAATTAAAAATGTTATTAGCACCAGTGGTTATATTACTGACTGTAGCAGGTTGCGCAAGTAATGGTGATGTTGCGGATCTTCAATCACAAGTAGATTTATTGAAAACTTCTACTGCGGTTCAGATTGAAGCATCTACAATGAAAGCTGGTTCAATGTGCACTGCTCATTGTGACAAAAGTGATAAAGAAATGAACGATAAATTGGATTCTTTGTTTAAGAAATCAATGACTAAGTAAAGGTTTAATCCCGAATAGTTCAGCGGTAGAATAGGTGACTGTTAATCATTTGGTCGGAGGTTCGAATCCTTCTTCGGGAGCCAAATTATCGCTATCTTCTAATGGTAGGATCCTGTACTAAAGATACGGGGAATGAGTGTTCAACTCACTCTAGTGATAACTTCAATGCCGAAAGATGGGACAACTGCATAGCGGAAGTCAAAGACGGCACTTTTAAGAATATATTGAGCTGCGGAGCATGACCGCAAGGGCAAGGTAAAATGTGTCGAATCGCAGTGTTAATGCGAATCAGTATATTCTTAAAAGTATTTAATAAAACACATTAATCGAGTTTATATAAATTCGCTTACTCGTTAAGAATAGAGGCGACTAAAACTATTCTATAGTGTGTTTTATTAAAAGTATTTGGGTTGATTGTATCAATTAACCTTTGCACACTTTAAGGTCACAGTGGACGATGTGTGTTGAAATACTTTAAAATAAGTGAAAATAAACGTTTACATTATCAGAAAAAGTGTTATAATAGACTCATAAATTAAATAAATGAGGAAATAAAATGATTAATGCTCCTGTTATAATGTACAAAATGCTTAGAGTTAAATTTAACGATAAGTCTTATCGCTTAACTGATAATGGTTATACGGGCATTTCGTTTGAAGTATATGATGATTATTCAGGTTGGTCTTCTTTGGATCAAGAAGAACTTGAAGCTGAATTTAATAATGAAGAAAGGTACGCTATGGAAAAGTTGTTTGACAAATAATAAACGTTTACTGTTTTTGAATAGATTTATCGGTTGTGAAGTTTTTAACCAAAAGTAAACACTTCAGTCTGGCATGGGACTGGTAAAATGGTGGGGTAAGAGTCCTTAAATATGTCCCTAATTTTAAAAAACATATTTGACAGTTATTCTAGTACAACTTAGTACGGGATAATTGGTGGTGCTGACACACTGCGAAAAGTTTATTTGTCAGAATAAATGAATATTAAGTATGTTTTTTAAAATTTTAATAATGCCACTCTAGTATAATGATAATACAATTGACTTGTAATCTCTAGATCGCAGTTTGATTCTGCGGAGTGGCTCCAATTTTGCTAACGCCCCAGACGTAAGGTTTCTAGAACCGAGAAGTCAAGAAAATTAAAGCAGCAGTTGGGTTCGCTGCGGCAAAAACATATAGGACCGATAGCATAATGGTTAATGCTCCATCCTCATAAGATGTAAGATAGGAGTTCAAATCTCTTTCGGTTCACCAATTTTTCTCCTATTAGCGCAGTCTGGTAGCGCATTCCGTTTGGGGCGGAAGGGTCGGAGGTTCAAATCCTTCATAGGAGACCAATTTGCGGGGTTCGTAAAATGGTATTACCCTAGTTTTCCAAACTAGAGTCATCGGTTCGATTCCGTTATCCCGCTCCAATTTTATAACAATAGGAAAGTGAAATGAGTGAAGTTACCCCGATCAGAAAACAAGTTCTTGTGGCTCAAATCGCAAGAAAAACAGTATCATCAGGCGGGATTATTATTGAAGGTGCTAGATCTGTATCTGATAATGAAACTGCAAGAGTATTAGCAATTGGTACTGAAGTAACTGAGGTTAAAGTTGGTGATGAAATATTATTAGATTGGTCAAAAGGTAATCCTGTTACTATTGATGGTGAACAAAGGGTTGTTATCAAAGAAGAATTCATTATTGCTGTATTAGAACGATAATATGGATATCCAATTAAATAAAGAAACTCTGGGTGGCAAAAGTCTATTAGTTGGTACCCCAATGTATGGTGGACAATGTTACCATGAGTATCTCCATGGGTTATTAGAGTTACAACATTTATGTTTACAATATGAAATTCCTATTAAACTAATTAGCGCATCTAATATTAGTTTAGTACAAGAAGCACGTAATCATATTGTCAATCAATTCTTAGAAACTGAATATACCCATTTATTATTCATTGATGCTGATGTAGGTTTTAAGGCAATTGAAGTAATTGCTATGTTGGCTACAGGTAAACAAGTAATTGGCGGAGCGTATCCAAGAAAAATCATTAACTGGAACAATGTTAAAGATGTTATATTAAAGAATCCTGATATTGATCCAAGTTTATTACCTTCAATAACAGGTGCATTTCCTATTATTCCTATTGATACAACTGCAGAATATAGTTCTGCCGATATCATGAAAGTTAAAGGAACTGGTACTGGTTTAATGATTATTGAACGAGATGTATTTAAACAGTTCTGTGAAGCATATCCAGAGTATTATTATACACCTGATATAGATTCATACCAATTAAAAGGTGAAGCAAAACAGATTCAATTATCTTATTCATATTTTAATGTAGGTATTACCGAGGTAGATGATGGTGGTGAAATCCAAAAAGTAAATATGGGAGAAGATTATAGGTTCTGTTATATGTGCAGAAAAATAGGTATTGATATTTGGTACGCTCCATTTACTAACACTACACATACCGGAAGTTATGCATTTTCAGGTAGTATTGGAGCTTTAGCAAAATACTCTAATGGAGGATTAGTAAATTAAATGAGTAACTGGCAAGGCGGTAAAGGTAGTAAACCAAGACCTATTTCAGATAGAAAGAAGTTTGATGATAATTGGGATGCTATATTTAATAAGAAAAAACAAGATAATTCTAAAACAAAAGATGAGGTGAAAGATGGCGACAGCAATTAAAAAA
>Ga0209668_10000283_pt1 | contig 20803 bp, 12 predicted proteins | sample FrelakmetPLP11PL_FD_187150 | JGI IMG/M metagenome (GOLD analysis project Ga0209668, IMG submission 187150) | Freshwater lake sediment microbial communities from the University of Notre Dame, USA, for methane emissions studies - PLP11 PL (SPAdes)... | ecosystem: Environmental > Aquatic >... | reverse complement strand
AATATTGATTCAATATGTGGATATAACCATTTTTCTTTAATGTCAATACATTGATTTGATATATTTTTTCGTTTACCAGGAGGACATGGTAATTGTGTTTCATATTGTGTACTTGTATCGATTATATTACTTTTATCACTTTGTGTACTGATATCTATTAGATTTGTTTCTGTATCACTCAATGATTCATTATATATTATATCATCACATATATTTCTTATTAACTCATGATTATTAGATAAATCAATATTTAATTTTTTTTCTAAAAATTTTATAACTTTATTTGGTGTAACATCTGCACTTGAAATAGTCGATAAATATTTTTTAATATGAGGATACAAGTATTTTCTATCTATTGTTGTACAAGTATTATTCTTCGTTAATCTCTCACCAATATTACAAGATTGAATCGATGGTATATTAAATGGTGAATTTGGTATATTAGATGTTAATAATGGAGTTGATGGAATTATTGAATCAATTTCATATATAGTTTTAGGTCGTGATGATATTAATTTTATAATCAGATTATCAACTTCTGGTAATAATGTTATATTAAATTTATTTTCAATACTATTTTTAATAATATTTATATCATTTAGTCCTTCTTTAACTAATTTTTTAATTTCGGGTTCTAACCATGAATTACCAATTTTAATACATTGACCAGATTTATTTTTACGTTTTCCAGCTGGGCAATCTTTACCTTGTGATTTTATATCTGTAACTAATATATCTGTAGCTAATGTATCTGTAGCTAATGTATCTGTAGCTAATGTATCTGTAACTAATATATCTGTAGCTAATGTATCTGTAGCTAATGTATCTGTAGCTAATGTATCTGTAGCTAATGTATCTGTAGCTAATGTATCTGTAGCTAATGTATCTGTAGCTATATTTGTTGATGTATCTGTAGATACTAAATCAGATATATCAGGAATTGATTCTTTTGTAGATGTCAAAATTGATTCTATATCCATTTCTGTTGTTGTTGATCTAGGTGGACTTTGGGCTATTTGTGTAGGTAATGGTGATAGTTTTTTTGGAGTAAGTATTAAATTAATATCATCAGTTGTTGTTGAACTAGATGGGGATGGTAATGATGGTTTTTTTTCTAAATCAGATAATAGATCAGATAATTGTTCTGATATTATTGGTTTGGGAAAGGATGGAAAAGATGGTGTTGGCAAAGATGGTAGTTTTGGAAAAGATGGTGTTAGCAAAGATGGTAGTTTTGGAAAAGATGGTGTTGGCAAAGATGGTTTTAGAAAGGATGGTATAGATGGTTTTTTATCCATCTTAGAAAATAAATCATCAGTTAATTGTTCTGGTATTATTGGTTTGGGAAAGGATGGTGTTGGTAAAGATGGTACAGATGGTTTTTTATCCAATTCAGAAAATAAATCATCAGATAATTGTTCTGACATTATTGGTTTAAGAGGGCGTTTTGGCGAAGATGGTTTTTTATCCAATTCAGAAAATAAATCATCAGATAATTGTTCTGGTATTATTGGTTTTGGAAAGGATGATTTTGGTGAAGATGGTTTTTTATCCAATTCAGAAAATAAATCATCAGTTAATTGTTCTGGTATTATTGGTTTAGTAATAGGGAAATCAGAAAATAAATCATCAGTGATTGATTGAGTTGTTTTTGTAAAATCTGTTTCACTTTGTTCTTTAATTGGTTCTTGTATTTTAACTGGTGGTAATTGTTCTGGAATATTTACATTTTTAAATAAATCTGATATATCAGCAAATTCTAAATTTTCTAATTTTGATTTATTAGATGATATATTATTATCAATTTGTTGGTCATAAAAAGATGTAATTGGTTTATTTTTAGATATTTGTTTCTTTTTTGGCATGAATAGAGTTGATTTACGTAATTCAGCTATTGAACGTGGACCCTCTGCTAAAGTTTTTCCTTTATCTAATGGGATTTCTGTTGTATCTAATAGGTCTGTTGTTTGTATATTAGATGAAGTAGTTGCCCAAGGTAATTCTTTTATAAATGGATTTTCTTTCAATTCAGAAGAGGTAGGTGGTTTTAATTCATCTGATTCAGTTAAAGATGATAATGACTGTGACGTATTTCTTGCCATTATTATAATATATAAATAAAAAAATAAAATTGAATTAATTTTATTTAAATTTTTATAAATAAAATGAGTAATAATATAAATTCTTATATACCAGAACATCCTAAAAGAAAATATGTATTTAATAAATTTTTCAACATGTTAAAAAAACAAGAAGAACTAAAAGATAGAGATAATATTATATTAAAAACAATGGCATTAAATATAGAAAGAGGTATTTTTAATTATATATTAAAAACAGATAATACAAATCATAATACATGGAATATTTTATTTAAACAAAAATATATAGATCGAGCTGTTACTATTTATAGAAATCTTGATCCAGATAATATATTACAAAATAAAAATTTATTAAAACAGTTAATATCAAATAAATTTAATGAATTTGAATTAACTTCTATGAGTTCTGACCAATTATTTCCAGAACAATATAATTATTATATGGATAAATATGGTAAAGAATGGCTTAAAGATGTACCTATATCAAAACCAATTGAAGAATTACCAGATGGTATTAATAAATGTCCAAAATGTAAGTCATACAAGACAGAATATTACGAAATGCAAACTAGATCGGCTGAATCATACGGCCAGAAAAGTACTCTGCAAATAACATATTGGCTCTGTTATTTGAAAAACAGTTTGAATCCAATAGTAATTATTTTTACTTTATTCTAGTGCTAGTAAATTAAATTTTAATTTGCAACATTATCAAATTGCGGGGAATCCCTTAAAGTCTTTACTACCACTCTTTTTAGAAATAAAAAAGAGGAACTCGATTAATAATCGAACCCAATGGTAAAAATGTAAAGATTTGGGTAATCTGCAGCCAAGCTTCTAAATCTTTATTAAAGATATGAAGACGGTTCAACGACTAAATGGTAATGGAGTAAGTAAGCTTACTTTAAGATATAGTCTAAACCCTCTACATTATTAAAATACATTGAAAAATGGGGTATAAATTGGATGAAGCAACAACTAAGTACTGTAATTGTTTTGCGTGTAATCATAGATGGAAATTTTGTTAAAAAAAATTGAATTTTTATATTTATTATTAATTATTTATTAAATGGCGTATGTGTAATAGTAAAATACACACAGCTGGTAAATTTAATCGATTAGTTAAAATATAGCAAACAATGTGTATTTATTTAAACACATTCGCAAATTAAAATTTAAAGATAATATGAAATAGCATATAAATGAATATATTATTATTATTATTTTTATTATCAAATGTTTTAGGAAACCCTATATGTAATTGTACTCATATAAAGTCAAATAAAGAAATCAATGTTAAATATAATATGAATACTACATTAGGATATGGTGCGCAAAAAAACACAATGTTGTTTGATGCATTAGGATTTATAAGTGGTGATAAGAATGCTGATACTTTTTTACCACCAGGAAAAGTTGTTGATTATTTTGGATTTCAATATTTAAGAGATAATGATTTATCATCGAATGGTCATAATACTGATTTTTTAACAAAAGCTGCTAATTGTTTTTTTACAGCTATTGGTGGATTTAATTCAAGTATAGGTCAAAAATTATTTGATTTAGCAATATCACAATATATTAGAATAAATCAATTAGGAATGATGCGTCTAACTCCAATTGAAATATTTAGAAATTATTCAGAATTACAAATAAACAAAACAAAACTAGAACAATGGGGTAAAGATTTTTGGACATTAGATGGAGAATTAGCAATTGAACGTGCCAAAACATATGGTGAAATCATACTGTCATTTACAACTGACCAAAAAAATTATTTTAATACAAAAATCAAGGAAAAAGGGATGATTGATTGGCCAAATGAGATAATAGATATAAAAATAACTGATAATTACACTAATATAATTAAACAAGAATTAAAAACAGCTATAATGACATTTGCGAGTGATATTCTTTCCTGGTATATAGGTAGTCAAGAAGCTGATATTTATTTTTGTCCAGAAAGATTTGGAACAATGTTTGGTTCATTTTATATGAAAGATGCACCAGCTGTAGGGAATGCAGGTTATAATATAAGTACATCACTTACAAGCAATGGAGGAGAGGAATTTTTAAAGATACTTACATCTGAACAACAACAAAGAATTCTATCTATTCTTCCAGAAAATAGTATATTATTAAATAAAATTGTTATACTTAGAACACAAATTGTTAAAAAATTACGTAATAGTTTAAGTAATAATGAAATAGATACAAATGGTATATTACAATTATCTAAACAAATAGGTGTATATGACATGGATATAAATTATCTTTTTGCTACAACATTTATTATTATTAATAAATTACTTTTAATTAGTCAAAAAGAACAAATTGACAATCTTCGTTTTAATATATTAAATAATGATACTACATTGTTACATCCATCTCGACCATATTTATATGCTACATCTATATCTATATAAAAAAAAAATTGAAAAATAAAAAAACATTTTATAATTCAAAAATGAATTATCAACAATCAATGCCATCATTGTATGAAATGTACTATTCTATTCCACCATGCCCTCAAGGGGCGGATCCTATATTATGGAATAATTTTTGTATGAATGATACAGACCATTCTGGAACAATTAATACAAATGAACTTATGAAAATACTTGCAAATGAAGATAATACATCATATAGCTTAGATACATTACATGTACTAATGTCAATATTTGACAAAGATAAAAGTGGAACAATAGATTTTCAAGAATTCTGTAAATTATGGAAATATATAAATGAATGGAAGATATTATTTAAAAAATTTGATACAGATAATAGTGGTAATATTAGTAATGTTGAATTAAAAAATGCATTAACTTGTTTTAGGATACCAATATCTGAACGTGTAATTACAAGTATTATAAATAAATATGGAAAAAATAATGAAATTTGCTTTGATAAATTTATAAATGTATGTATTAATATAAGAACAATAATAGATGAATTTATAAAAGTAGATACTGATAGAGATGGACATATTATGATATCACATGATGATTTAATATATATGTTTTTTAATATATTACATTAATTTAGAAGAATTTTTAACTTTTGATTTTGACTTTAAACTTTAGGCTCTGGACCCTATTAGACATCTGATAATAATCGTTTAAAATATATTATTTTTTTAAATGTAGTTAATAAATGTCAAGAATTAATATTATTGGATTTGGATTTGTTGGTAGTGCAATGGGTAGTTTATGTGAACATGCTGGGTTAGAATATTCAGTATATGATACAATGACAAAAAGTGGTAAATTTAATTATTATTCTTCATTAAACACATTAATAACAACTGCGGAGGAAAAATATACTGAACCTGTGTATTATTTTATATGTGTTCCAACACCAAGTGATATAGATGGTAGTTGTAATATATTAATTATTGATAAAGTATTGGAAGAAATGAGAAATACAATAAAGAATAATAACTCGGTTATATTTATTAAATCTACTGTTAAACCAGGTACATGTAACAACTTTTCAACAAAGTATCCTGAATTAAATATAATATTTTGTCCTGAATTTTTAAGAGAAAAAACAGCTAAAGAAGATGTTATCAATGCAGATTTTGTATTATTTGGTATTGATGATAAATTTAATAGACTTTTATGTGAAGGTGTATATGAATTATTCAGAGAATTATATAAACATAATTCAGATATACGTTTATTATTACATACATATGAAGAATGTGAATTATTCAAATATACAATCAACTGCTTTTTAGCTACAAAAGTATGGTTTTTCAATGAAATTTATCAAGTATGTGATAAATTAGATGTAACATATGATAATTTATGTAATTTATTAAAATTAGATGCTCGTATAGGAGAATCACATACACAAGTTCCTGGACATGATGGGCATTTTGGATATGGTCTAAGTTGTTTCCCTAAAGAAATGCGAGGAATGTCATTTTTACAGAATGAATTAGGTATTGATAATAATATTTTATCATCAATTATTAAAAGAAATGATTGGATGAGAACATTAGAGTAATGAAGTAAAAAAAAATATATTTTTGAACACACATTTTTTAACACAAATTTTAATACACATTTTGAATGCACATATTGAACACACATTTTTTAACACAAATTTTAATACATTTTGAACGCACATATTGAACGCACATTTTTAACACAAATTTTTGAATGCATATTGTGATTTAAGCTATATTAAGCAACATAACATCCTGAATTTAATATAATCCAACTACCTTGTGATGAATTTGCAGTAGCATCAAATAGCATTTGTACAGATTGTCCTTGACGTTTAAATATTAATTTAGTTGGAGAAACACCGCCAGAAATAGGATTTGGTGTAATTAATTTATTAGGACCAAAATAAATAGTATGTTGGGAATTAGTCCCCATAGAACTACAAATCAACATTTTAAAAGCACCATCTGGTACATTTGCTGAACTACTAGGCATAGTACCTGAACTTGATGTATAACTAGGTCCAGTTACAGAAAATAATGAAACCACATAATTTATACTTGGATTTCTTGTTTGAATACCTCCTGAACTTAGAGTATATCTTTCAAATGTATAATTAATATTACTAGAAAAAGTAACATTATTTAATGAGGCAGATACTGTATTACTTAAATTTGTAAAACGACCACTTTGAGCAGTACTTTGACCAATTGGTGTATTATTAATTGAACCACCTGAAATTTGGAAATTTGTGCCCATTATAGCATTATTACCACCACTTACAGAACCATCTAAAATAAATCCAGCTATCTTATTTGTATATAATTCATTTATTTTTATATTTCCTAAAGTACCTAACACAATATTATTTGCAATTGTTGCATTATTATAAAATACCCATTCTGCTAAATCATTTTTCCAACCAAAGAATGCATTATGATATCCTAATGAACCAGATGTTAGTCCTATATTACCAGTAGTTGTCCAATAATTAACTTGAATACCAACATCTTTACCTTGATATGTCATTAAATCACTTATTACACTACCTACAGTTCCTTGTGATATTAAAAGACTAGAAGAACTAATTAAAAAAGTAGTAGTATCAATTATATCACTAACTATATATTCATTTTCTAATACAGGAGATGAGTTTGTATTTTTTAATATAATAGAATCACCGATAGTAAAATTAGTAATTGTATCTGTTGTAATTTGTATATTACCAGTAGTATATGTTCCAATATAATTTGTAATTAATGTAATATCCAATATTTGTCTAGTACCTAATGGAAGAATATATTTATTTAAATCAAAATCTAATGTAGAAGCAGATAATTTTCCAATAATATTTATATCACCAGAAATAGATACTAATGTTGAATTTAAACTAATACCCTGGTAACCATTTAATATTAGTTGGGCTCCATCACTAAAAATATTATTTAATGCACCACCTGTTTGTGATGTATATGGACCAAAATTTAAATAACTATTTACAGGAATATTTACATTATCTGTACTTAATACTATATTACCAGTAGAATTAATAATATCCAAATTTCCTAATGTATCATTTATTATAGTACTTGTACCAATATTTATATTAGTATTTTGTGAAAAATCTACATATGAATTACCAGATGTATTTGTGATTAATGAAATCCCACCAGATTGTGATTCTATATTAATATTATTATTACTAGATATAGTTAGATTACCAGAACTTGAACTTATTGAATTTGATGTACCAAAATCTAATTGTGTAGTTTGTGGGAAATAAATATTAGCAGAACTGAGATTTATACTATTTGATGAACTTATAATATTAATATTCCCTCCTAAAATAGAACTAATATTTGCAATTGTACCACCCTGTATATCTATATTAGTAAAATATCCATTTCCAAATTGTACATCACCATATGCTCCTGAAAATATTTCATTATTATTAATACCATCTTTAATATACACAAAACGCCCAATATTATTTTTATATCCAAAAAATCCTGTTTTGGTACTATTTCCTATAGAACTTCCTGTAGCTGTGCTCCATTTTACTTCTATACCACGATCCTTTAAATCATTTATTATTGGTCCATTTACACCACCAATTGATATAATAGGATCTTGATAATTAGTAATAGTACTATATACATTTTCAGTTGTTCCATTAATTTGTACATTTGAATTAATAATTAAATAACCATTGCCATTTTGCGATGTGATAGTTAAATTACCATTTGAATCAGATGTTAATGAATTAGCAGTATTACCAAATACAAGTGGTGTAGAATAAGGTAAAAGTACTTTATTTGTTGCATCTAAATATATATTTCCAGCACTTAAATTAACTGTGTCAGGTCCTATAATATTTACAATATTGCCACAACCAGTTATTGTATTAACATTAAGTATTTTACCACAATTTAAATCTAATGTTTGACCACTGTTTTCAAATGTAATATCACCTAGAACAATTGTATCACTTAATTCAAATTGACCTCTTGTGCCTGATATAACTTCATTAGTATTTATAGCATCAGAATAAAAAGTAAAATTACCTGTTTCATTTTTCCATCCAAACCAAGCCAAATGAGTATTTCCATTTGTATCAGTATAATTAAATTCTATACCTCGATCTTTATTATCATTTACAGTATAATTAGCTAGTGTTAAAATCGGATCCATTAATTTTACATTTTGTGTATTAATTAATGTACTGCTTGCTGTATTTAATCCATTTATTATAAAAGAATTTGATGTTATATTTGTATTATTATTAATTATATTTAATGTACCAGATGAATTTACTATAGTATTTGATGTAATTGTAATATTCTTATTACCATTTGTATTTGAATTTGTAAGGTTTAATCCAGATGTATTTGATATAATATAACTTTCATTACCAAAATATAAATATTTATTATTTGGTATATTAACAGAATTTCCAGCACTTAAATTTATTATATTCATATTTTGTATATTTAAATTACCATTTGTTATACCATTACCTGAAATAACTAAATTATTACTTGTATCTAATTTAATACTATCACTTGTTCCAGAAATATTAAAAATCAATGATGTATTTTGCAAAAGTCTAGTATTGCCATTACTTGTTAATAAATTAATATCACCATTATATGTATCAATATTTATATTACCAAATGAACTAATAATATTAGCAGAACTATTAGAAATCAAATTTAATGTTCCTAATGTATTAGTTGTTTTAATTGTTATACCACTAGTATTACCATAAATAGTTTCTGTTGAATTACCTAATTGAATATTAGTATTTGATGGAATAATTATATTACCAACAGTTGTTGTTAAATACAAATTATTATTTGATTTAATATATAAATTACCAGATGTATCTGATACTATTTGTTGATTTCCAATAGATGAACCATCAAAAGATATTTTAGTACCTATAGGTACAATTAATGATCCATTCGTTTGTGTATAAAATTTTATATTTGTAGAACCAGTTAATACAAGACTACCTATTGTATTTTCATATATTTTACTACCATTAGTACCTATAGTTAAAGGAATATTATTTGGTATATATATATCATTACCAGAATTTAATGCAATTCTATTTCCTGTAGAAATATTGACACTTGTACTACCATATAAATTTAGTACACCACTACATCCAGATAACTGATGTACATTATAAATTTGACCACAATTCATAGTAATATCACCATTGATTGTAATAGAATCTGTATCAATGGTTCCAATTTCAAATTTACCAGGTATACCAGAAATAACTTCATTATTATTTATAGCATCTGGTATAAATGTGAATTTATCAGTTGATTGTTTATAACCAAACCATCCTAATTTTAAATTTCCAGCTGAATTTGTATAGTAATACTCTAGACCACGGTCTTTTGTGTTATCATATGTAGTATAATCACCAATTGTTAAAATTGGGTCATAAAAATGTGTATTTGTTGAATTAAATTGAACTAATGGACTTGAAAATGTAATTGTATTATCACCAATAAAATTTAATGAACCTGTTGTATAATTAATATAATTATTACCAGATGTTCCAAACACTAAATGTGTTGTTTCTGGTATTTGAATTTTTTTAGTATTGGGTAATGTAAAATATACATCCCCACAACTAGTAATATACATATTTTGTGATGTAACTCCAACTAAATTTCCCAATGTACTAGATGATATACTATTACATGTAGCACCAAATATAAGTTTTGTTCTTTCTGGTATTTTAATATAATTACTTGTATTTAGATATATATTATTACTAAGTGATTTAAGTAATGTTCCGTGAGTAACTATTCCACTCATTGGTATTGTAGTTGTAAGCATAAATGATGTATTTGAAATCAAACTACCAACTGTATAATACCCATCAATGCCGGAATTTGTAATAGATATAACATCTCCAGATTTTAATTCATTATAAGAAGCTGTATTCACAATTGTATTACCAGCTGTTGTATTAATTGATATTATACTTATATTTGATGGATTTTCAGTTTGAAGTGTGATATCACCATTAATAGTTGACATGGTTTGGTCATCAAATGTAGAAATTATAGCAGATCCTTTACTTGAAAGAAGTGAAATATCATTTAATACATTAAATGTAGCTCCACCATTAGTAAGAATACTAGTGAAATTTCCTACAGTTGCATAATTATATACTTGATTTCCTAAATATAATGTACCAAGACCATTTGCCATTAAATTTATATCTCCATTATTATTAACAGCATAAATATTATTATTACATATTTTTATATTACCTAATTTTGCACAACCTTCTACTATAAGTGATGTATTTCCACCAGTTGTTGAAAGTGTTAGAGTACCGGTACTTGCATCCCAATTAAAATTATTCCCTGGTGTTTGACTATAAAATGTTACATCATTATATGCTACAATAGTAGTAAAATAACCAGCATTAGGAGAATTAGCTGCACCAATAACACAATTAATAAGAGTAGAATCCTCCACTGTAATATTTGTAAAAATACCATCTTCAAATAATCCTGCTATACTAAGTGTTTCTAATTTTAATGAACTAGCATTAAGTGCATCAACTGCTAATGAACTAAGACCCATAGAATTACCTTTTAAACTTTTTGAAATCTGACCTGGTTTTGATGATACATAATTTGACATCTCTTAAAGTAATAAAATAAAAATAATTTTAATTATCTACGCTATCGTAAAATAAATATTCATTTATTATCTCTTTATCTAGTATTTTGTCTATATATTTTTTAATTATATTTTTTAATTCTAATAATCTATCATTCCATTCTTTTTGATTTCTTATCATTGGTACATTAAGTGTTTTGTGATATGTAAAACTACTAAATACCTAATGAATTAATATATTTATCTGGATTAAATCTTATAAACACAATTGGTCTATTTCCAAAGTCCTGAAATATTTCCATTGTTCGTTTATTGTCACATAATTTTTCATAATCTTTATGTTGATCTTCATCACACTCTACAATAAGTACATGTGTTAATAAATCACTATAAGCATCAGGTCGTCTTTTTGAACAACCATTGTTAATTATTTTATCCATTGTCCATTTATATGTAGGAAATTCATTTACTATATAATCTGTTACATGTTTTTCTTTAATTTTAAAATTTTTAGATGTATTTTCATTTGGAAAAAGATATATAAAACATCTCATACAATAATCTTTATGTTTACTTGCATAACTACCACACTTATTTTTACATAATTTTTCATATATATCTATCATATTATTCTTTTTATGTATAGAACAATATAATCCTGTTTTTTCTTGTGGAAAATTAAAACGTGGTTGTTTATCGCATTCTAAACATTTTTTATTTTTTACATCTTTCATACCATCTAAAGCATGTTCTTTACAATATAATCCTATTTTTGTATTTGGATAATTATAAATAGATATTTTAGTACAATTTTCATAAATACATTGTTTACTTTTAACATCAATCATATTCTCTAATTTATGTTTTGAACAATATAATCCAACTGTTTGACCAATATAATTATATACAGGAATTGTATTACAAACTTTATATTTGCATTTTTTTAATGTCACAATACACATATTTTCAAGTTTGTGTTTTGTACAATATAATCCACATTTTTGTCCAACATAATTACAAATTTTGCAATTGTTATAAATACATTTTTTATTTATTACATCAATCATATCTTTCTTAGCATGTTTTTTACAATAAAGTCCAGTTTTTTCATCAATAGCTCTTGTATTACAATTTTCTTCTAAGCATTTTTTACGTGTAATATCTATAAAGTTTTGTTGTTTATGTTCGCAACAAGTCAATCCTGTCTTTTCAGTTGGTAAATTAAATTTAGCTTGTTTATTACAATTTATACACTTTGGCATATAAACTATATAAAATGAAATAATTAAGAATTATTAACACAATTTAGTAAAAGAGTTTGTAAATTTTCTATATATTTATTTTTATTACAAACATTTCCATTAAGAAATTGTTGACGTATATCTTGTTTTAAACTTTTCCAAAATTCAATTGGTTTTTGTTCAATTATTGTTATTTTATCAATTATTTCTTGAGTAGTGTCACATACATAAAAATCTAATCCAGAATTCTTAAGAATACTTACAGATACATTCATGGGGTGGAAATAAAATTTGGTATCATATAAACTTAGTACAGGACAACCCATTAAGAGAGATTCACAAGAAGTTGTAGTACCACTATATGGAAAAGTATCAATTGCTATATCAATATCATTATAAGTTAATAAATGTGAATCATGTGATATAGTACAATCAATTATATTAATACGTGAATGTACAGATTTATCAAATTTAGATAAAAAGTTTTCTTTGATTTTTAAATTTAACAGTGCTTTAGTTTTGAAAACAAATCTAACATTAATATTTTGTAAAAGTATATCATTAAATACATTAATAACTGTATCAGTTATTTTATTAAGTCTATTAAAACAACCAATTGTAAGATACTTATTTTTAATGAATGGTTGTTCAAGTATGAGTTGAGGCATAGTCCATTTATAATTAGGATCAGAATGTTCTCTACGAATACCTTCTGGATCATAACATAAGAAACAATCTTTTATAAATAATAATTTTTCTGTATAAAAAGGTTGAGAAATATCCTTATTGTCACAGAAAGAATCAGTTATACGATAATCCATTTCATATAATCCAGTTGAATAAGGATATCCAATATAAGTTATTTGTACAGAAGCAGGTTTTAATGCAAAAATATCAAGTCTATTAAGAGCTGTATGTCCAGCTAAATCAAGAAGAATATCAATATTGTCATTCATTATCATCTTCGCACCATCTTCTGCTGAAAAACCTTTAATGAGTTTAAAATTGATAAATTTATTGAGAATAGATGTATTGATTATACATTCTGAATAACAAGTTATATTGAATTTAGTAGTATCATATTTTTTAAGAAATGTAGATACAAAGAAACTAACAGGATGATCTGCAAAATCACCAGAAATAATACCAATATTAATTTTCCTATTTTTAATTTGTGTGGTTTTGTTTTTAGATAAATTAAGGCTTTCTTTTTTATATAAATTATCTTTTTTATATAATTTATTAACAAGTATATGTTGTTTATAAATATCCATTGGATCTAATAATTTATCAAAAACATAACAAAGATTCATGATTTTGTTTTGAAATGGTAAATTGAATTTAGGACAAATTGTAAGAGATTTATTATAACAATCTAATGATGAATCATTATCTCCATTATAAGAATACATATGACCCATATTTAGATATAATTCAGAATGTAAAAATATAGGATCAGTTGATACAAACGTCTTTGTATAATTTTCAATTGCTTTTTTATATGCAATTTCAGCTAAATCTGTTCTTCTCATTTCAGTATAAATAACACCTAATTGATTTTGTATATCTGGATCTTCTGGTAAGATTTTTTCAGCTATATGACTATAATATAATGCTTCAGGCCATTGTTTTATTGCTCTAAATATAGCAGATATACCATTATAATTATTTACTAATTGTTTAGCTTTCTCACTTGTATAATAAAATGAAATATCTAATAATTTTTGTAAATTATTAATAAGATCTTCATCTTTTGTAATATTACTTTTATATAATTTTAATGTATTTGTATCATGGAAAAATGTAATTATATTATCTGTATATATATATAATACTACATTCTTATGTTTTTTAATTTCTTGTTGAAAATTTTTCAAATTAGAAATATTATCTGAGAAATCTAAAAACTTATAATCTGTAAATGTATTATTTAAAAAATTAAATATAATCTTTCTATTCCATTCAAAATCAGATATATCATCCGTTAATTTAATACTTAGTTTATAATGTATTAATCCCAATTCTAATTTATTCATAATACGATAAATGTGTCCTAAATTATAATGAATTATTGGATCACTTGGTGCATATAGTAGAGCTTTTTGTAATAATTCAAGACATTTATTTTTATTATGTTGTGACATAAATGTTAATTGTGTATAAATAGATACAATCTGTTTATTTGCATTTGTATCTTCTATCTTTACTCTTAAAATATTTGTAAAATATGATATACTCTTATTAAATAAAGATTCCTGATGAGATGTTAGATATATTGATTTTGTTGTTCTATTTCCTTCGTTTTTTTTCAATTCATTTATATTGTTATTTATTTCTGTTTCAGCTAATGTTTTATATAAAGTTCCAATATTAAAATTTACATCCAAATACATATCTACTGGTATTTCTGGTGTGGCATCTATCAATAAGTATTCTATATAATCAATTGTTGATATCCATTTTTCTAAAACATTAATTGCATTTATACGTAATTTTTGTTGTTCATTAATATTATTTGTTTTTAATGATTGTTCAATAAAAGTATATCCTTGTTGAACAGATACTGGCAAATTCATTTTATATTTAATATATAATTATGTTTAAATATAAAAAAAAAAAAATTGAATTTTAAATTTTACCAATTTAATTCAAAATGGTAAAGTGTGGTTATATTAGATCTAATGTTAAAACAGTTGAAACATTTGGTGATAAAAATGAAATAATTAATTTTTCAAACCCAATGTTTTTACAAAGACCACTTGTAACAAAAAAGGAATATTTTGAAAAAGTTCATACTGAATTATTACATAAAATGGTTCTTAAAGAATTATTATATAAAAAGAAATTGAGAGATATAGTATATAGTAATGTATACACATATGGTGTATTAGACTGGGATTGTGATTCTGAATAGTTAGTTAGTTGATGATTTTATCTTTCTATTTTTCTATTTTTCTTTACAATATGATCTGGGCGAAAATGTGTATTTTTACAGCCAGATTATCGCATACTTTTCAATAAATTTTCGCCATATTGCAAAATTTTTAAACATGAAAAATTGAAATTTAATTAAATTTTTCTATATATAAAGATGTCTATTTCACAAGTAAAAAAATATTGTACTGGATTATGGAAACCATTAACACAAAATGATGAATTATTATTTCTTAAAAGTAACCAGTTGTTAGATTTAACTGGTAATATTCAATCTATGAATACAGGTAAATTATCAGAATGGTTTGTATCATATTTGTTAAAAACAAATAATATAAAATATATATCACAACCTAAAATAGATTATATAGATAATTTAACTAATAAAAAACGATATCTAAAACCAGATTTTTATATACCATGTAAAGATTTATTCATAGAAGTTAAAAGTAGAAGTTACTGGTGTAATGGAACAGCATCAGAAAAACATGCTCATATTCCACAAAAATATTCAAAATTACAATTAACAAATCAATATAAAAATTCAAAAGTATTAATTGTTTTTTGTGCTAATGAAATATATATACCAGAAACAATAGAATTATTTGACAATAAAACATCAAATAATGCAAGAAATTATATTAAAGATTTTATTATATTATCAAAAAAATATAATGTATTAGATTGGGTAAAATGCAATGAAATAAAATTATTATCATATCTAAAATAAAAAAAAAATGAATTTTATTTTACTTTATCTATATTAAGATGTCTAAATTAAAACCATTCATAAAATATACTGGTGGCAAAACAAAATTATTATCATCAATTACTCCTCATTTCCCAAAAGAATTTAATAATTATTACGAGCCTTTTGTTGGTGGTGGTAGTGTGTTTTTAGAATTATTCAATATAACTGATAATATTAATATATCTGATATTAATCAAAATTTAATAAATTGTTATACTATTATCAAAAATAATCTACAAGATTTATTATTAGAATTGAAAAAACCACATTACACAAATATATCTGAACAATATTATACAAATAGAAATAGATTTAATGAAATTAAAAATAATAATGATTATATTATAGAACAAGTTGCTTTATTTATTTATTTGAATAAAACATCATATAATGGAATGTATAGAGAAAATCAATCTGGTAAATTTAATGTTCCATTTGGTAAAATGAAAAATCCAGTTATTTGTGATGAACTATTATTAACATATTTATCAAATAAATTTCAAAATAAAAATATTAATATACACTGTTATGATTATAAAAATATATTACCATTTGTAAAAGAAAATGATTTTGTATATTTAGATCCACCATACGATGAAGTTTTTACAAATTATACATCCAACATTTTTCATAAAAATGAACAACAACACTTAAAACAATTTATTGATACTTTAACTGAAAAAAATGTTAAATTTGTTTTATCTAATAGTGCTACTGATTTTATTAAAAATTTATATAAAAATTATACTATTGTTAATATTACAACTAAATATTCTATTGGTGGCAAAAATGCAGATAGAGGCTTGAAAAATGAAGTTTTGATTAAAAATTTTTAATTACATAGATATTATTAACAACATTCGCTATATATAAAATAAAAAATTGAATTTTAACTTTTAAAAATTAAATTAAAATGGAAACTAAATTCAATACACTTTATTCTATTGATAAAAATGGAAAAATTAAAGAATGGACTATTCATGTAAAAAATAACACTACAAATTCTATAATTACATATTCAAGTGGCTATATTGATGGAAAAAAAGTAACAAGGACTTTAGTTATTGATTCTGGAAAGAATATCGGTAAATCTAATGAAACTACACACTATACTCAAGCAGTTTTAGATGCCACAAGTAAATATAATAAAAAATTAGAAAGAGAAGGTTATTCTTTACAAATTCCTAATAAAGCTACTCCAGAACAATTAATTAATAATCTTGGTTTAGAAAATAAAGTAGAATATTATTTCCCTATGTTGGCACAAGACTATTTTAAATATCCACATAAATTACAATTACCTGCAATGATACAAAGTAAATTAGATGGTTTTAGATGCATATATAATAATAAAAATGGCACTGTGATGTCAAGACAAAACAAAAGTTTTGATGCCATTAAACAAACACAATTATATAAAGACTTGCAAAGTTCATTTAAAAATCAAAATATTGTATTAGATGGTGAATTATATATTCATAATGGTGTTTTTGAACATTTAGGTGTTTTGCGTAAAAAAACATTAACAACTCAAGATTTAATTAAATTAAATGACATAGAATATCACGTTTATGATATAATTGATGAACAAAAAGTATATATTGATAGATATACTGTTTTACAAAATTTATTTAAACAAATAAATTCCACTAAAATTAAATTAGTAGATACTTTTGAAATTACTACAGAAAATCAAATTAAAGATTTTCATCAAAAATTCTTAAATGATAATTATGAAGGTAGTATTCTACGAAATAAAAATGGCTTATATAAATGTAAATATAGATCTTATGACCTTTTAAAATATAAAAATTTTATTGATGCCGAATATACAATTGTTGATTTCACTTCCGAAAATGATACAACTGGCCAAAATAAACCTTTGATTGTATGGGTTTGTAAAACAGAATCTGGTAACTTATTTAATATACGACCAAAAGGTGAACATTCTGAACGTGTTATGTTATATCAAAAATGTAAAGATAACTTTAATGAATTTAAAAATAGAAAACTATGGGTTAAATTTTTTGAATTAACTGAAAATAAGACACCGAGATTTCCAACCACAAAAACTGATAGTTATACAAGTTATATTAGAGACATTATAGAATAAAAAATTGAATTTTAATTCTATTTATATTATATCAATGAAAATAGAATTAACAGAAAAAGTTGATAAAGAAAAATTAGCAAAAGTTAAAGAATGCTATAATATCCCTTTAGATTCAGATAGTACATCTGATAAAGATTGGTTATTAAAATTCAAAAAAATGATTGAAAATTATAATGGTTATGTAACTTATAAACAAAAAGGTGGATTTGGTCGATATTATGGTACTGGCCTCCAAGGCTGTCCTCGTGACGTCAGAAAATATTTAGCTGATAAAAATTATATAGATATTGATATCGTTAATTGCCATCCTGTTATTTTAGAAAATATTATGCAATTACATAATATCATTGTCCCTGAATTCTTGACAAAATATAATAATAATAGAGACTTGATTATTAAAGAATATTCTCTTAATGATAAATTAACTATTATTAAACTTATTAACTCTGAAGAATGTTATAATACAAATAAAGATATACAACTCTTTCATAAATGTATATATGAAAATGTCTTTCCTATTTTACAAAAAATTTATCCTAAAATTACAACTAATAAAGAAAAAAATAAATGTGGTAGTTTAATGTCTTATTATTTACAGGAAATTGAAAATCAAATATTAATGTGTATGTTCAAAAAATGTATAGAATTAAAAGTCATTGTAGGTGTCCTTATATTTGATGGCATGATGATTGAAAAAGAAACTTATTCCCCTACTTTATTATCTCAATTAGAATTTGTTGTTAAAGAAAAATTAAATTATAATATTAAAGTAGTAGAAAAATCAATGGATACTGATTGGGTCCCGATTTCACCAGAGTTAATCAAAGAAAAAGAAGAAGGTGTTTCATTTATTAATCATTATGACCCTGGTGTTAAAAAAATAGATTTTGATAAAGATTTGTCTATCTTTAAAGGTAATGCAACAGATGCTATGATGATTCCATTGGATGGCAAATGTAAAGAATGCCATATAGAACATCAAATATCTAATACTGGCTATTGTGTCAAATGTATTGTTTGTAAAAGTGTATTCCCAAAGAATCAATTAATTCCTTTGAATAATTCATACAAGAATCTTAATACATTTTGGAATAATTATACACAAATAAATAATATAACTATTAATGTTAATAATAATAATAATGAAGATGATATTTGTGATATTCAAATAGATGAATCTATTTTTAATGATAAAACTAAAACCAATTTAATACAACAAAGTTTAGATGGTTATAAAATTAGTGAAATTGCAAAATTATTAAAATTAGAATATCCTAATTTTGTATTTGATGGATTATGGTATAAATTTACAAATGTTTGGAGTGTAGATAAAAGAAATATAGAATTAAAAAAGAATGCATTGGCTTTGAAAGAATTATACAAAAAACTAAAAATATTTTATGAAAATAAAAGAGTAATTGAATCATTTGGAACTATTATAAAGAATATTAAAACATTGGAAACAAAATTAAGTAAACCAGGATTTAAAGATGAAATTATCAAAGAAGCTGAATTATTTTATAATGAAGATGGATTTTCATACAAATTAAATAGTAAAAAACATTTAGTTCCATTTAAAAATGGCGTATTTGATTTACTTACTAATAAGTTTAGAGAATCAAAAAAAGAAGATTATATCCAATATACTGTTAATTATAATTATATAAATGAAAATAATCCTGAAGTTTATAAATTTATTAATGAAGTTTTACCTACTGAAAATGTTAGACATTACGTATTAAAGAAAATGAGTGATTGTTTAAATGGTGATATACCTAATACTAATTTCTTAATGTTTATTGGTGATACTGGTGCTAATGGTAAATCTCAATTACTTAATCTTATGAAATTAACTATGGGTGATTTTGGTGAAAAAGTTGAAGTAACTCTATTAACAAGAAAAAGAAATAATGCTAATGAAGCCAACTCTGAAAAAATTAAATTATTAAATAAAAGATTTGCTTTCTTATCAGAACCTGAAGATGGAGAAAAAATTAATATTGGATTACTTAAAGAATTAACTGGTAGTGAAGAAATAGTAGCAAGAGAACTTTTTCAAGAAAGTAGAACATTTGTTATGGAGGCAAAATTATTTTTAGCTTGTAATGAATTACCTGAAATCAAAGGAGAAGATTCAGCTTTATGGAGACGTATTAGAGTTGTTGATTTTCCTAGTAGATTCATTGATGAACCTAAAGAAGAAAACGAATACAAAATAGATAGAACTTTGCCATCAAGAATGAGAGAAGACATTACTTGGAGACAGACATTTATGAATATACTCTTAGACTATTATAATAAAAATATTATTGAACCTGAAGATGTTTTATTAAAAACAAAAGAATATCAAAATAATAATAATGAAGTTGACGAGTGGTTTAATGAAAATATAGAACCATCTGATTCTTCATTTTTAGAACTTAAATCATTATATGAATTAAAGAATATTAATAAGAAAAGTGAGAAAACAAAACTTAAAAAACAAGTTGAGAAATACATTAAAGAGAAATATAATGGACAATATGAATGTAAAGTTAAAAATGGTATATATG
>Ga0209668_10000282_pt1 | contig 20814 bp, 25 predicted proteins | sample FrelakmetPLP11PL_FD_187150 | JGI IMG/M metagenome (GOLD analysis project Ga0209668, IMG submission 187150) | Freshwater lake sediment microbial communities from the University of Notre Dame, USA, for methane emissions studies - PLP11 PL (SPAdes)... | ecosystem: Environmental > Aquatic >... | reverse complement strand
TCCTCTAACTTTAAAAGTATCAGATGCATTCCTACTTGAACCAGTATCTATTACATCAAAAACAGTATCTTCTAAATTAATAGCAACAGTAAAAAATACTGATACTCCTGATTTTACAACAGCCATCAACCTATGCTGCCCATCTAAGACAATTCCAGTCTTAGATATTTTAATTGTTTCCAAAAACAACCTGAGTTGTTGGACTAAGTCCTAATTGATTTAATGTCCAATCAACAACATATTGGTCATTATCTCCCCAACCAGAATAATCTGTACCAGACATATGTAATATTTGTGAAATTATTGTTCTTTCATCTTCATCAAGAAATCTTACAGTAATTTCAGCTGCTACAAATAAATCAATTTTAGATACAAAAATAGCAATTTTATTACTTACTTTTACAGTAATAAACTCTTTAGTTTGAATATTCACAACTGTGGGGGTATCCATTTATATAAATTAACAATTTAAAAATATTAAAATTTTAAATAATTTAATAACCATTACTAAATCTCTCAAAATCAAATTTAGAATAAGCATCTTTTTGGGCTTTTCTTTGTTTTTCTCTCTTAGCTTTTTCCATTACAGCAATTGCTGCTGCTAATTCAGGTTCAGTAACAGAACCATCTTCATTTGTATCTAATAATTTATGTAGCACTCTATATTTATGTGGAACTATACACAATGAACATTCTTCATTGAAAAGATAATCAGACAGAATTGTAAATACAGCTGTTAAACCTAATGCTGTATAAATATCACGTGTACCCATCCATGCCATAGAAAATACTAAAAGTTGTTTACTAACAGAATATTTTAAGTATTCCTCAGTTGACTTACTAAATTGAATTTGAATAAATTTTGAACCAACGTTTAGAAGAATCATTATGACACCTGCAAAAAATTTACTATTGTTTAAATACATAATATGATTATTCATATAAGCAATTCCATTAAATAATGGAGTAAAAATTGTAGTTTTACCACCTAATTGTGTTGTTGTTTGAGTTATATTCGTAGGTTGTTGAATTTGTGTTTGAGGAGGTTGTGTTGTAGACATTATACTAAAATATCATGTTATTATATTTTTTATAATATGCCAAATTTTCTAAAAAGATTCGAAATATCGGTTGATGTTTTGTCATAAAAACCTTCATATGTCATTCTTACATTTCTTTCTAGTGGTCTGTATGTTTCTTTAAATATTTTAGGAATAAACTCTTCTTTATAACGTATAGTTGGTAATTCTAAAGTACGCACAATATACTTGGTTAAATATGATAGAGAATACAACATTATTAAAATAAAAAGTATTGAAAATAAATTATTCATATATATAATTCTTATATTTAAAAAGTAGAATAATCACTTGTAAAAACAGATTTATCAGTTGGACTTACATCATCAGTTTGTTCTCTCAAGTTGTTAAAAACAGTTACACTATTGGAAGATTTACCTCTTAATATATTTGTTTCTCTATCGGACATATTAAATCCCTCACGACCTTTAAATGTTTCAGTACTTGAAACAGCACTTGATGTAGCAGTTGTAGTTTGAGAATTATCCATTATATTTTGAACATTGCTACTAATTTTATTCTTTACTTTATCTTTAGCTTCTTCTACGCTTTTAGTGACTTGCATAGAATTTCCAGAACCATCAAATCCTTCAAACAAAGATACATTTGGTTCAAAAAAATTATAACTATAAACCATATTTATTTTATGATTATTAAATGAAATTATTATTAATAATACAGCAAGTAACCCAAGTATTTTATTTGTATAAGCAATTAAAATAACAAATGCTAAAAGAAATATTCTTCCTAAATGAGTATCAATTAAAAAATCAAAAACTCTTGATTGACTTAATAAAATTACAAGAATAAGGGTAATAATAACTCCCATATTATTTTTACTTATAACATTAAAATTCATTATATAAATTACTTATATAATTTATTTTCAAAAATTTTATTTTCAGTCTGTTTGGTAAATTATTATCTAAATTTTTAATAAGAGAATGTCTTTAGCAATGTTCGCAGCTCCAATTGATGATAATTCAAATATAACATTACCAAATAATTCAAATAATTCAGATAATATCATAAATCAAAAACGTCACAAAAGGACCCAAAGAAAGTATCCTAAAATTGAAAATTTTGACACTGATAAAGTAAATTCAATTTTACAAAAAATTCATAATTCAAATGATGATGATGATGATGATGTAGACGCATTTAATCCTCCTCCAAAACCTGAATCATCTGGTGTATTAAAAACAATTCCAAATCAAGGATGGTCTTCAAATGGAAGTGGAACAAATATAGATAACCAAGATAATTTTTCTATGAATAATCAAGAAAAAAATTCTCAAAAAACAGAATCTTTTGGAGGAATGAATTTTCCTTTAGGAAATAATTTTATTGGTAGATCTCCAATACCAAATTATGAAAATGGAGATAATTTGGATTTAAATGATTATAATAATTATGGTGATCTAAAAACAGCAGAACAATATTATAAACAAGTTTTACCTGGTTATAAAAATCAAGTAAATCGCCCATACTATAATTTAAATAATAATAATCAAAATTATCATAATGATATGTCATCTCAGGATATACTTATCAAAAAGTTAAATTATATGATTTCTCTTTTAGAAGATCAACAAGACGAAAAAACAAATAATGTTACAGAAGAAGTTATTTTATATTCTTTTTTAGGAATTTTTATTATTTTTATAGCTGATACTTTTGTAAGAGCAGGTAAATATGTAAGATAAAGTTAATTTGGTGTTTTAAATATCAAAATGTATAAATCAAAATATAAATAAAATATATGAATAGTAAAAATATATTTTATCAAACTTTAATAATCTCAGTAATTGTTCAAATTATAACAGGTTGTATTGATATTTTTTCTTTATTCATAAAAGTACCTAGTCAATTTATGATTATAAGACAGCTTTTAATATTAGAAGTAGCAGTTCAAGCGGTAGAAGGTTTATTTTATTTATGGTTAGTATTAAATTTAAATTATGTCTCAGATGTAACACCAAAAAGGTATATTGATTGGTCAATAACAACACCTACAATGTTAATAACCTTAGTATTTTATTTAATTTACTCTCATCATAGAGAAAAGAATACCACCTCAAATTTAGAATTTTTTGATTTACTAATTAAAAACTCTTCAATGATTACATATATTTTAATATTAAATTGGTTAATGCTTATATTTGGTTATCTTGGAGAGAAAAAAATAATACCTACTATATCTGGTGTAATTTTAGGATTTATCCCATTTTTAATTTATTACTTTTTAATTTATGTTAATTATGTAAGAACTCAGTATGGGTTTAAAATATTTTTGTATTTCTTTATTTTTTGGTCATTATATGGTGTAGTTGCTTTATTTCCTTATTATTTAAAAAATGCATGTTATAATATACTAGATTTATTTGCTAAAAATTTCTTTGGTATTTTTCTAAGTTATATAATTTTATCAGGTAAATATTAATTGAATTATATTTCTATAATAAATAATTTGAAAAGTAAGTATTATTACGGGTAATATTAATAATATCACTAAATGAATTACAATCAAGAGAAGATGTTCCAATAAGAAAACCGTCAACATTAGCACATTTAATTAAATTTTCAGCATTATTAGAAGTTACAGAACCTCCATATATTATGCGTATATTATCAGCAATTATAGAACCATATTTTTTTCTAATCAAATTTCTTATAACAAGATGCATAGTTTCTGCAATATCTGCAGAAGCTGATACTCCAGTACCTATAGCCCATATTGGTTCATACGCAATAATAATTTTTTTTACCTGTTCAGGATTTAACCCATCTAATGTTTTTGTAAGTTGAATTTTAATAATTTCTCTCTGGATATTTAATTCATTTTCTAATTTAGTTTCTCCAACACATAAAATTGGTGTAATATTAGTTTTAAATATACTTTTTAATATCATATTGATATCAGTATCAGTTTCTTTACAGATATTTCTTCTCTCAGAGTGACCAACTAAAATATAATCACAACCAACAGAATTTAACATTAAAGATGATACTTTACCAGTATAAGGTCCTTGTAATTGATGAAAAACACTTTGAGCACCAACTTTTATATTTGATTTTTTTAAAACATGTTTTACATTTATTAGAAATGGTATAGGTGGTAAAACACCTACCTCAATATCATTATATTGAATCTCTTTATTATTAAGTAAATAATTAGTTAACTCAATAGCAGTATCTATATTTGTATTCATTTTCCAATTTCCAATTACTAATGGTGTTCTATAAGAAATAGATGATTGAATAAAATTAAAATTTAATAAAAAACTTAAAATAAAATATAATAAGTTGTTCATAATAATTATAATTTAAATTATAAATTTAAGTATGTTTTTTATATATATTATTGTCATTATGAATCTAATTTAAATATATTTATATAAACTATTTAAACCAATCTCGTTATATAAATATATCATAATGGTAAAATATCTAGTAGTTCATAATAAACATGAAGGTTGTTATGACTTTCAATTCTATCAAGACGAGGCAGCTCGTATTAGATTAACATCTATTACAATCAATCCACCAAAGATTTATATGTTCAACACTCGCGATGAAGCTCAAGATTTTTTTGAAGAATATATAAATGATGTAGATTGTATTGATATTCGCTGTAAACGCGGAGATGATGTAGAACATATTGATTATTGTACATGTGGTGTAATTGAATTAGATGAAGAAGAAAATCCTATTTTATTTTACAATAGAAAAAATCAAATTTTTTTGCTAGAACATGGGCCTCAACTTTTTGTTCCACCAAGTGAACTTAAAAATGATATTAAAAATTTAAATCTCACAAATAGATTAATTCGTAAATGTAAGTCATTGAGTCGTGAGCAAAGAAATAGATATATTGAATTAGGTAAATATTGTCAAGATTGTAATGCTGAATCTCTTGAAGAAGAAGATGATGAAAAAAATAAAGTATTAAAAACAGAAACAGAAATAAAAAATGAGAAAATAAATAATAAAGAAGAGGAAGAAGATATTGCTCCAGAATTTAAGGTTCTTAAGGCTATACCTCCTGAAGGAATTACATTAGATGCTTTAATAGCAAAAGTTGGTGAATCAGTTAGATATGGTATGGGAATTTGTTTAAAAAATAAATGGATTCATAAAAGTGGTGATTTAATTATGAGAGTATCATCCCAACAAGAAAGTTTAAATAAAGTAACAAATGATAACCAAGATTCTAAAAAAGAGGAATCTAAGGAAGAAAAAAAACCCAAAGCTCCAAGAAAAAAGAAGAATCCTGAAGGTGAAGATGAAAATAAAGAAGCTAAGTCTACTGAATCAGTAGAAAAAAAACCAAAAGCTCCCAGAAAGAAGAAAGGAGAAAATAACACCTAATTTATAATCAATACCTTTTCTGGTTTAAATGTTGGATAAGCAAAGTTATAAAAAAAATATGCTGTTGGGCTTATAATTAATGGTTTAGTTTTTAATATAATATTATCAATAATTATATTGTTATGTGATATATTTTCAATAGCAGAAAAACCAAAATAATTTTCAGCAGCAATTTTCCAAAAACTTATTTTAAAACCTTGTATAAATATATTTTGTTCACATGCACAAATAGATGCGAAACAACTTAATACTTCTAAACCTTTTTCAATTTGAACACATGATTTTCTATAAAAATAACAACATTGAATTATTTCATCACATAAAATAGCATATATATAAATATTTTTGGTTTTTATTAACTCCAAAATATTTGTAACTTCAGTATTTATAATAATATCAAATTTATTACTATTAATACTTATAAAATCATATAAAAATCTAAAATTTTGTTGATTTATTTCTAAAAGTTTATATTCGCCTGATAGTTCATTGGGTTTAGTCCATTTATCTACATTAAATCCATATGTAGAATAAACACATAATGGAACTATTCCTGTTAATTCATCTTCTCTCTTAAAAAGAGAAACAACAATTTTTTTATTAGTATGTCTTTGATTATAATGATGTGTTTGAATAATTTGTGGAGCAATTCCCTTTTTACGATGTAATTTATCAACACATAAATAATCAACATAATAAGCAAAAAATTTTGCATCTTTATCTCCATTATTGATCACAATACGAATTGGTCTTGAAGTCATAGCGCCAATAATTTTGCGATCAGTAACAGTAGTGCCTTTTTTTAAGTTGAGCATATGTTCATCTTGATAATAAAAAGATATAAACGATTTATCATTATGGCCAATAAAATAAGGAATTATATTTTCTTCTTTTGGAGAGAAAATATTATCTTTATTCTGTAGGTAATCTGTTTTAATTAAATTAAAGAATCTCTGTTTTTGAATTGATGTTAAACCAGAAAATATAATTGTATCTATATCCTTAAAATTTGTATATTTATTTTTAATTGGGAGAGAAATATCAATAATTCCTGGAGATTTAATCATATATCCAAAATCATAAACATGAAATACAGGTTGTATAACCCAAAAACCATACTTTATGCGTATATAAATATAAATGATAAATATAATAAGTATTAAAAAACATAATATATATGATAAATATTCTAACATATATATTATAAAAAACAATATTTAAATATATTATAATGACTAAAAATTTAGTATTTTTTGGTTTAATTTTTATTTTAGTAATTATAGGTTTAAGCTTTTTAACACAATATGAAAATTTTAGAGGTTATGGTGGTCGTATAGGAATCGGTCGTAGATATGGAGGATGGGGTAGACCAAGATATGGAGGATGGGGTAGAAGATATGGAGCTTGGGGTGTACCTATTTTAGCTACTTCATATTATGGTGGGTATTATAATGATGATTATCCATATTATTATAATCCATTTTATTTTTATTATTAAAAGATCATGTTATTAGATTATTATTAGATTATTATTATATATGTATTCATAACTAAAATAAGTTATACTCATAAAAAATTTATACAAAATAATATATATGATAAATATAATTATCATATATATTTTAAGTAAAGCTACCTTTGGTTAAAAAACTAATATTTAAATATATTATAATGACAAAAATTTTATTATTTTTATTTTTATTTATTGTAATTGTAATTTTAAATTTTTATTTTTTTCAAGAAAGTGAAAATTTCAGCAACTTTAAAAATAATGATTATGTAGATCCATTTATGTATTCTAATCCTTGTTATTTATGTCTTCAAAGACATTCTATATCAAAACCTGATAACTATAATAATTATATAAATCCTTTTAATTTTGATAATGGTCCTATGTTTCCTTATAAGTCATTATCTATGCCTATATTTTCTGATCAGCCTAAGCCTACACTTTCTGGCCAATCTTTACCTTTATCTGCACAAAAGCAAATAGAATTATTTAATAAAAATAATATTTAAGATGGTTTAACAAATATATATAAATATTGATATTCATAAGCACATTTTACTAAATCAATTTTAGCATGTACTATAAATCCAGCATCTTGTGCCATATTTACAATAGTAGGTAAATCTTCCATATATAGTTGTTGTTCTTGTTTTCTAACTCGTCCATCATTGAATTTAAATTTTTCATCAAATATAGCAATATCATTATCATCTAATTTAAAATTTGCGTCATAAATAAAATCATTAAATGTAATTTTTGTTTTTGTTATTCTCTCTTTGGAATATTTTTGAGGAGATACAATATATAATGGATTACCAGGAGGAAGAATTGGATCGAATTTATATTTATCAACTAAATGAACAATTAAATAACCACCTGGCATTAACCAATTCATACAATTGTAGAAAAATTTCATTTTATCTTTCATATAATAAATAGTAAAGTATAAACATAAAATATGTGTTAAGGAATTATTAGCAAATAAATGTCCATCTAAACCATCCCCAACACGAAATTGATTTCCTAATAATGGTGATAACTGTTTTGCTTTAGCAATCATTGATGGTGAAATATCAATGCCAATAACATTAAGATTTTTAGAACTTAAACTTTTAACATGATGTCCAGTACCACAACCTATATCTGCTATTACACTTTTTGAATTTGGTTCTGATGAATTTATTATTACACCAATCTCATAATCATTTTTAATAACATTATAAACTAAATAATCATATATATCAGCATAAAAGTCATCATATACAGCTTGACCTTGTTTAAATAAAAAATTTTGATTTGAACTAAATGATTCTGTTGTTGGAGTAATTGATCTAAAAAATATTACAATTATAAGAAGTAAAGCAGTAAATATTAATACTTTACCAAAATTTGACATTTTACTATAACAATTTTTAAGTGAATTTATTATTTTCATCTATATGTATTATTGTTATTTTTTTTGTATAAAAATTATTTATATGCAAGATTATGATATAAATGATTTAAGAAGTGATAGTGATTTTAAAGGGTTTTCATTTTCAAAATTTAAAAAAACTGATGTAAAAAAGGAATTGCTAAATAGTTTAATAAATTCAAAAATAGAACCAGCATGTTATTGGAGTGCTGAATTAATTTGTGCTGGACATTATAGTGATTTATGGGAAATTATTTTATTATTTTTTAGCAAATATGTACATCTTTCAAATTCAAATATAGGGGTATATCTTGAAATGAGAATAAATGATTTTAAGGTAATTCTAAATAATGGATACTCTGATAATATATTAAGATCACGTAATAATGAAAAAATAAGAAGATTATTTTGTGAAATTATGTGTATTTTATGTGATGCTAAAAGGAGACATAGTTTTGATAATGTTAAAATAAAATCAGAAGAGCTTAATATGATATCTGTTAAAGATAAGTTTAAAGCACCATCAACAGAATATGGTGAAGAAATATTTACAACAGAAGACCCCAAAGAATTATTTCCATTTGTAAATGAATTAGCTTATAGTGTAACTATATCTGGAAATAATCAAATGAACGCATGTTATTGGATAGAATGGATATTTGAATATGAAAATAGATGTAAAATTTTAAAAGAAAAAATTTTTTGTGAAAGACGTATCTTTGCCAAAGTTGACCCCAAATGTCAAAAAGATATTGTTTGGATTATTTGGGATTTATTTTTAAAAGAAGCAGAAAAACGTTCAAAATTCATTTCTAAATTAATGAATTCTCTATTAAGTTTATTTTCTTTGAAATATACTACAGGATGTCATAAAAAACGTAAAAATTTAATGTATCTTGCTATATCAATATTATGTGAAAAATTTACTACTGAAACTGAAATAATTCGTCATTCTCAACTTGATTTAGTTAATAGAATTAAACAAAATATTAATTTAGTTTATGGTCAAATTAAAAAAAATGAAGAATCAACTGGAACAGAATATTTATTTTTAGGTATGAAATCAAGTAATTTAGAAAATACAATAAAAAAATTGGATGCTATGAATAGTTTTGGACAATCTTTTGTTCCAAGATTATAATAATATATTATATATATATGCCTACAAAAAGACATAGAAGTAAAAATGGTGGAACTCGTAAAAAACTTTCGAGTGTTTCATCTTTGATTGTTTTTCAAAAAGAAATTGTTGTTAAGTTTTTGGAAATTCTTTTAATGGTTAAACTTTTTCATTGGAAAACTACAAGTTATGCAGCACATAAAGCAAGTGATGAATTATATTCTAAATTAAATGAAAATATTGATAGCTTTATGGAAATTCTTTTAGGTAAAACTAATAAAAGAATTGACTTAATGGATCAAAAAAATATTAAATTAGTTGATTTAAGTTCTCAAGAAAGTTTAATAAAAGAAGTTGATGATTTTAAATCATATTTAGTTGGTTTAGATTATAATAAAGCAATGCGTAGTATGAGTAATACAGACCTATATAATATTCGTGATGAAATTTTAGGTCATATGAATCAATTTTTATATTTACTAACATTTAAATAAACTTGTGCGAAAATATAATAAAAATTAATATATTCTTTTTTATTATAAATGGATAATACAAATAATTTATCACAGTCAATATTACAATCCAGTGAAGCATCTATGCCTTTTACAGGAACATCATCTTCTTCAAGTGATTCTGGATTTTTTGATACTTTAAAAAATATAAATGCTACTACATGGATATTAATAATTTTAATTTTAGCTTTTTTAGGATTTAATATTTTTGTTTATTTAGCAAAGGGAACTCAAACAATTGCTGATATTTTTGCACCAATAACAGAAAAGATTTTTGGAACTACAGTTGCTGTAACTGGACAAGCTATAGATGTTTCTGCTGAAGGAGCTAAGGTGGTTGTAGGCGAAACAGCTGGTGTTATTCAAGGTGGTTTAACTGCTGTTCAAGATATTACTCCTAATGGTGCCCCATCATCTATTAAAGGACAATCAATTAACCAACAAAAATTAGATATTTATTCACAAAGTGACCAATCAACATTAAATAAAGCGTTAAATACATCACAAAGTCAACAACTATCACAACAAGATTATCAGGCAAATGAAGCATCAAGCTCTGTTCATACTGCTGGAAAAGCAGGTTGGTGTTTTATAGGAGAAGATAGAGGATTTAGGAGTTGTGCCCAAGTTGGTGTAAATGATGTATGTATGTCAGGAGATATTTTTCCAAGTAATGAAATTTGCATGAATCCAAATTTAAGAGCTTAAAATAAATATTTTATATGCATGTATATATAATGAGTAATCTAGATGGAGACGTTGAAGATCAAAATCAGGAAGATGAAGTTGAAACAATATTAGATGATGATGATAATAATCAAAATAATATTGATATATTTGATGAAGAAGGTCAAACTGATGTTGAAGATATTGATACAGATGATGAAAATGTAACTCCTTTAGTAAGGTTAAATGCTATACATCCAAATATTAGTGGTGGTAAACGTAGAACAAAGAGACGCAAAGTTAAAAGGCATACAAATAAAAAACATCATAAAAAATCAAATAAAAAGAGAAACACTAAAAAGCATAAGAAAAGTCTAAAGAGACGTTCCAGAACAAGACGTTAAATATTATATATTTAATTTATTATTAAAAATATAATATAAAACAACAATTTTATTGATACCATATAATTATAACACCGTTTGCACCATTTCCACCAGTATTATTTGTGTCAGATATACCACCTGTCGGTGATGATGATCCACCACCTCCTCCAGCACCATATATTGTAGCACTTTGTCCACCTGGAGATGCTGTAATGACATTACAGCTTACACCTCCATTACCACCTGATGCATTTCCAGCACCCCCTCCACCCCCACTTCCTCCGCCTCCACCACCTCCACCAATGTTAATTGTTCCTAAACCGGGTATCGTTATATTTGAATAAACTGAATCTCCACCATTTCCACCAACAGCATTAACAAATAAACAACTTTGAGTAGTATTACTACCATTTGATCCGCTATTACCATTACTCGTATAACCGGTTCCAGCAGATCCAGGAACGGTAACACTCCCACCACCATATTGGTATCCTCCACCTCCTCCGCTACCACCATAGCCATTAAATGTTCCAATTCCATTTATATTATTTGCATTTCCACCAGGACCACCACCATAACCAAGAGTACTTCCTATTCCTAGTCCTCCACCACCACCTGTAGACTGAAATGTAGTAGAACCAAAAGATATACTTGAAGTATTACCTGATTGTCCAGTAGATTGTCCTTGACCTTGATTTCCTGGTGTTCTACCGCCACCACCACTACCAACGCTAATATTAACAGTAGTAAAAGATGGTATTGTAAGATTAGTAATTAAATTAATAGCTCCACTACCTCCTCCACCTCCTCCATTAGAAGCATAATATCCAGACGCACCACCTCCTCCACCACCAATAATTAAACAATTAAAATTTGCTATACCACATATATAAGCTGCTGCTGTTCCTACACCACCTCCATTAAACGATGGTTGAATTGTAGTTTGAATTACAACAGTCGTAAATCCTGCTGAATTATAAACTGTTTTATTTATATTTGAAAAACCAATTATAGTGATTGGTGCCCTTATTGTTGCAATTATAGAATTTGATGGTTTAGAATAGAAATTGTTACTTTTTGCTATTATAAAAATATCATATATTCCATCTGCTAAATTTAAATTATAATTATGTGTATTAGATGAAACAGTTATATATAAAGAATTATCTATATATATTTCATATGCGGTAATAATAAAACAAGATTTGGATTCAGTCCAGTTTAAAAATATTGTAGAGCAGTCTGATGTTGCTTCTAATATAGGAGATTCAGGATAAACTGCACTAATAAACCCTTTATAATTAATAGGCCATTTATCAGTGCTATTATTCATAAAATATCTTTGTCTTGGAAACCAAGTTTGAACTTTTGTATTCCAACATAAAATACTAGACCCAGGAACATTTGAAGCTGAAGCAGGGTTACAAATAGTAGCAGAGTAAGTGCCTTGTTTAATTATTTCACCTGTACAAGGATTAGAATAAGTTCCACAAACAAGTGTACCTCCATCTTGAATAGAATTTCCAGAACAATCGTTAGGATTTGGAATATTATATTCAAATGGCCCAGAAATATTATTAGGAGCACCAACAATTTGATTTGGAAAAGGATATGTTTGAAAACCAACTCTTAATAATCCAGTCGTATTTGGATTTGTGTATGTTTCGCTTTGAGTAGCAAAAACCTTAGTTCTATTTGGACCAGCACATCTAGCAAGTTGTGAATATTTTTGAGACTTAGTTAATCTAGCACTATTTCCCTTATATTGTAAAATATTTCCCTTATAAATTTGTTTTGTTTCATAGTCAGCTTCAGCCTGTGAAACATTTTGTCCTGTTAAAGGTATAAATGCTTGTGTATAATCACTTCCTGGTACAATAAAAGTGCATGGATTTTGAACTCTAGACCACACTCTAGGTGGAATAGGATTATAATTATATCCATTTGACATTTATATATACATTATTTATTAAATTGGTTAAATTACATAAATAATGTAAAAATTATAAAAATTAATAAAATCCTCCCTTTCCTGAAGGATTATAAGAATTACCAGCTCCATAAAAGAACCATCTTAGAGACAAATAATTATATAATGTATCATTAATTCCATTTGAACCAATCATCTTTGTATTAGGTCCTTTATTAACAATATTTTGAATAGCAGCAGTTCCTAAAGCATAATTATAGTACCATAAATTAGAAATATATCCATCAAACCCGCCATTCATAGCAACATATACATCACCATAATTTTGTTTTGGTACACCAACTAGATTTAAACTTCTAGCTATCGTTCCATTAACATAAATATCAACAGTTGAATTTTCACAACGAATAATAAGATTAACCCATTTATTGATTGGAATATCAGGAATTATAATTTCTTCATTAATAACATTAAAAGTATTCATCATAATAACCAATGAATTAGTATTAGGAGCAATATATACACCAGGCGCATTATTAGGTTGTATCATACCATTTTCAGTTAATGTACTATTTCCTTTACTAAATACATGTTTATATATTCCAGCATTTGTTTGAAGATTATTAATAAAAATCCATGTAGACCAAGTAAATTCAATTCCTTCATTAGCGTTTACAGAACGATATATAGTTTTGGAATCATTGAAACTAGGATCTTGATGGAAAATAATCATTTGAGTTGCGTCAACCATTCCATCTATAAGATGTGGGGAAGGGTCTGGTTTTAAAAAATAAGATAAAATAGATATACCAACTCGTAATAAAAGAACAAAAACAAAAATAACTAATAATAAGAATGCTAATTTAGCCACTAAACTATTTGATTCTAGAAATTCTGTTGTTCCAAAAGTTCCTCTATTTGTTGAAAATGAATTAAATACTCCGTTATCACTCATTATATATATTAAATAAATAAGAAAATTTATAAAGTAATATATCAATTAAAAATATTGTATTATTACTAAAAATCCAATAAATTCAATTAAAATACCTAATAAAATTCTTATAACAAATTAATAAATTTCTGTTAGATTAGCTTTTATATTAATAGAAAGTTTGTTTTTATACAAACTATTATCCATAATGTATTATAATATATTATTGATAATAATTGTATTATTTCTAAATAGTAATACTACTTTGAGTTGTTCCATTTTCAACTAAAGATATTTGAACTTGATATTCATTAAACATACTAGACCAGTCAGAGAAACCTTTAGTATAAATATTCCAAACCTCTTGTGGATTAAGAGAGTTAGGATAGTATTGAAGTTTAGATGTCCAACCTTCAAAACCACCAGCAGGTGTAACATAAATGTTAGAATTATTATTGACATTTGCTATACCAGGTAATAAGCAAGTTCTTACTAATTTACCATCAATATATAAATCCATTGTTCTTCCATAAACACTTAAAACTAAATTGACCCATTTTTGAATAGGGACATTAGCAATCGAACATGTATGAACAACTGTATTACCTCCAGGTGTGGTTGGTTGTTGATCTAATCCAGGATAGCATCCTAAAGAAACAGATATATTATTTTGAACTGCTCCTAATACAACTGCTGGACAAGGGTCAAGACCACTTACACCTTTAATAGAACCTTTACCATTTCCTGATTTGGCACCCATTCTACCAAAAATAACTTTTGGCTCACCATAACGGTAGTTCCAATCATTCACATAAAACCAAACTGAATAAGCAAAATTACTAGAAGGAACATCAGAACCATTTGATGCTAAAGATGAAGCATTAATTGTTGAAGTTGTTTTTCCATCTTGTATACCTTGTAAAGTATAAGGATCAGTAAAAAGATATTTTAACAACATAAATAATAATACTATAACTACTATTGTAATAACAATACTTAAAGCATTCATTGTATAATATACATTTAGAAATTTTCTACCAAATTAAGTTATTAATTAATTTATTAATTTATTAAATTAATATTAAAATTTAACTAATTGTTTTTATTGATTCACCTAATGTATTTATATTTTTTACTAAAATTGTCTCATTCGAATCATTCAAAACTGGTGGATTGCGGCTTTTAACAGTATTATATATATAATAAATATTTCTAGATGTTAATGATTTTCTAAAGTAAACCACATTACAGATACCTCCCATAATTCCATTATTCTCTCCAATTAATAAATTATCATATGTATAATATGGTATTACTTCAATAGATGATTTAACCAACTCACCATTTAAAAAGATATCAAGTGTCCCACCAGTGTAGTTTATTATTATATTATTCCACTTTTGAAGTAAAAAATTTTTATTAATATAAACAATTCTATTACCATTATCATCAAAATCAATTAATTTATTTTTTGAGTTATCTTTTAAATCTTTTTGTTGCATAGTTATCATTAAAGTATTTTTAGAAGGATTATACATTATATTAGGTTTATTACCAAAATTCAATAGAGAAGTAAATTTATTATAATTTGAATTTGTATTAGGAGGTGCTGAATCAATATATACCCAAAATGAAATAGCATATTGATAATCAAAATTTTCACTTCCATTTAGTTCAATATAATTTCCTAAATTGTATTGTATATCTGTGTGAACTGGTTTATTTACTAATTGATTACCACCTTGAGTATTTATCTTATTAAAAAGAGAAGGTGTTTTGAAATATGCTACAATTAATAATATAGCTATAATTAACATTATAAACGAACCAGCCTCTGAAGAATTATATTGCCCAGCAGTAAATTTACCAATTGAATCAAATAAACCACTAACTAAACATGGTATATAAAATAATATATTAAGTATTAAAGAAAAGAAAGCAGTTTTCTTGTTATTACCACTTGGAAGTTTTACATTTATTGTTTTATATATTAATCCAAGTATTATTATTACAAGCAATAAATTTAAAACAAAACTAACTATATTTGAATTTTCAGATAAATTTTGGATATTATATGTTATCCAATAAATAAATAAACCAGAAATTACTAATCCAAAAAGTATTAATAAACTATTATTAAAAACTTTCATATCACTACCGATTGCTATTGTATCAAATAAATTAGCACTTAATAAAATTACCCATGTTACACAGATTATTAGTAATAAAATCATAACTGCTGCTGTCTTTTCTTTATTCGCAAAAAAGTTTGCTTTATCACTTGATATAATTATAGTAATAATTATTAAAAATAATATAAATGAAATTGTTCCATAAACTCCAAATGAAGAAAAATTACTTAATAAATTTGACTCTTTTCTTCCTTGTTCACCAGGTAATGTTAAAAGAATAATTATATATAAAAAAGCAAATACTGAAATAATAATAGTAAGTAATAATGAGTAACCAAAATATTTTTCAGCAGCTCCACCTGGATTAATATTATAAAATGTTATAGTTAAAGTTATTAGACAGAATAGCAAAATTAACATCTTAATTCTTTCATAATTTAAATTAAAATTATCGATATAATTATCTTTGGTACTTTTATAAAACGCAAAAATACCTAAAACTAATATAATAGGATTTATAATGTAAGAATAATTTTTTAAAATGTCACTAGAAATCATAGTATAAAACAAAATAGCAAAAATTGTATATAATATAACGTATGTAACATTGCTTATTTGTCCAAATAATTGTTTAAATTCTTTCATATTTGGAAGAAATAATACACATAATCCAAAAACCAATAGAGAAAAAAATAATATTATAAATATATCAGCTATAAGCTGTTGTTGTGATTTAGATGGACTTGATGATGGTAACTTAATTTTAACATCAAACAATATTATAAACAACATAATTATAAAAAAAACTATAATTGCCATAATACTATAAAATATTCCTGGGGTTTTAAATTTTGGTAATAAATTTTCTTTATTAATATTTTGATTTGTATTGTCCATATATAATATTATAATACAATAATATTAGTTTTTAACAATATATCTATTCCCTTAAGGGAAGATAATGTATATTGTAAAAATACTTAAAGTTCTTTAAATTTAAAATTTATTATTTATATTATTTATATTATTTATATGTGGCAAAAAATTATAACAATTATGTTTTTTACATCTATAGTTACTTTATTATTTCTTACCATTAAAAATGAATCAAATTTTCCAAAAAAAATTATAATTCCAATTTTGGTGGCATTAATTACAAAATATTGCTTAGGCGATTTAGACAAAGGTTATAAATATACTATAACTGATATTTATTATTGGTTCATTATTTTATTTATTCCATATATAATTGTTGTATATTTTGAAAATATTTAACCCTTTATAATACTTTTTTACATATTTTCACTCGCAGTTTTTTTACCATGACAATTTCTACATAATGCTATTAAATTATTTACATCATTACCTCCACCATATTCTAAACGTATTTTATGATCTATTTCAAATGTATGATCGAGTTGTTGTTGACAATTACCACATTTCCAATCTTGGTTTGCTGCAACATATTTTTTCTTAGTTTCACTTACAGAACGTTTTGTTCCATTTTTACCCGAACTTAATATTCTTCTCTCTGAGCAAAAACCTGGAGTTTGTGGTTCAATATTATTAAATGATTCCATAAAACTTTTATCAGTTGTCCCTGTAAAATCAATAATTGGACTTAACATATCAATTGAATTTCTATCTATTGGTAAATATTTTACCACATTATTCGCATAAAATAACATATCTTTTCCTCTATCTGGATTACGTTTTAACATATAATAAATTCCTATACCAAGAATAGCATAAAAAATCATTTTATAATATTTTTTAAATGACATTAACATTTTTGTATATTTTCCATCCATATAAGCATTATATACAAAAAATGCCGTTAATCCTAATACAAATATTTCTAATCTCATTATTATATTAATTACTTATAATAAAATAATGCTATAAATGTTTTACTTATTTTTTCTTATTAGTCATGGCCTCTTGACCATAAGCTCCTTGTAATTGAACAGTACGCATCATTTGTCTTTGTTCATGAGTTACATGATAAATACCAAACATTGCTAAAAGAATAATAATATAAGGTAATAAAACTAAGAACCATGATATTGATGTATATCCTTTATCACATAACCAACCTAAGATAAATGTCCAAATAAATGCGAAAACTAATTTCCAAAATGCTATCATAATTGAAGCACCACTTACTAACGCAATAATTGTAGCAATTACTGCAATAGCAAAATAAATTTTAGCTGGTGTACAGAGTTTACTAAAATCCTTCATTTATAATATTATATTAGATAATTATTTATATGTTAAAAAAATTGGATTTTTAAATCTTTTAACTAATGGTTTTCTTTTAAATAATATAGATTTAGATGATTTGGATTTTTCTCTTTTTTGTGTTTTATTACCTCTTGCTAAGTCACGTTCACCGATTGAAGAAGTTTTCTTTTTTCCATAAATTATTATATAAATTAAATTTCCAAGTTTTTTAAAATCACTAAATAATTGTTCTGTATTATATGATTCATGTCTTGGTGAATATAAATATTTTTTATAAATTGAACAAAGTTGATTAAATAATCTTAACTTATCTTTGTTTAGAGAGAAATAATTATTTGATAATAATTCTAATAACGGATAATATACATTAATAAATCCATAAATATCAACTATTTTAATAAAAACTTCATTCAAATATTCTCTCAAATTTAAGTCACCATTTTGTTTAAATTTTGTATAATGAAGTAAAACATCTGTTATATAATCAACAATTAATGGCATTGTCATTTGAGTTTCAATATATACAGGTCTACTTTTCTCAGATACACTTGTAAAATCTTGGTTATAAATTTTATAAATTATTTCATTTATAAATTTATAATGTCCTGCTCCCCTTTCTTTTATCCAAAAATTTAAATAATCTATAACAAATGGCTTTAGTGATACTTTATCAACAACACCACCTTCTTTTAAATAGTTTGAATATTTTTCATAAAATGAATCTGTAAAAATTACAACTGAAAATGGTACATTAAATTGAAGTGGTCTATTTCTCCAATTTTTAGGGAATGTCTCATTTTCATTTGGTTCATATTCTACTGATAATCCCCAATCAATTAATCGTGTTTTTAATTGACTATTTGTATCATCTACTAAAATATTTGAATCTTTAATATCACAATGATAAATATGATGTTTATTCATAGGAAAAATGCCATTTTTTAATAAATTTATTAATTTAATATGAACATCATATATTTTTTCAAATGAGCCATTTGTATAAATATAATCATCAACTGGTATACCTCCATTTGGCATATTTAATGCCATAACCTGGTCTAATTTTGTATTTATATTAGCCTTAGTTATATCATCTTTGGGTAAAGCTGTACATTTATCATTAAAATCAGCTAAATCAGTTGCGATTAGTTTTGATGGTCTACATAATGTAGTATCATATATTAAAAAATAATCTTCATAATTTTGTATTGTATCTAATTTTTCTTTTATTTTATTTATTTCTTCATATTCTTGTGTTGCATGTTTATCAGTCATTAATTTTGATATTTTATTTTTTTCTCTCTTTGTTGTACCTTCACATTTTAATGCTGGGTCAAAAACGCAACCATAACCACCTGATGCTATAACTTTTCCCCCTTTATTGTTTTTATAATTTTTTCTTGTTTTTGCCATTATATATAATAAGAACATTATTATTTGTCATATAAATAATAAATACCACCTAAAATTGAAATTAAAATACCACCATAAATAAATTTTTCTCTCAATTTGTAGAACTCAGCCAGTTTTTCATTTTGTGATTTATATTCATTATAATATTTTACAAAAAATTCATTTAATGTTATTTGTGGTTTTTCAATTTTTTCATTTATCTTATTATGTATAAAATGCATCCATCTTACAAATGAATCGCGATTATCTAAATAAGGTGTAATAGGATATTTATTTATTAAATGTTCAAGTTCTGTTGATATTTCTTCAACTGGGATAAATAATGGTAAGTTTTGGATAAATTCATAATATTTTTTTTTTGTTACTGCATTTGGATGATGAGGATAAGTCATTGCTAGAGTATGTAAAAAAAACCAATAATGTGGTCCCCATATTTTTGGGTCCAGATAAACTGTTGCTGACATATTTAATTAAACTAAAAAATAAATACATTTTAAACATTTAATACATTTAATAAAGTTTTCGTAGTAAAAATTTAATTTATTTTATTTAATTTTTAATTAAGTATTCCATATTATAAATCCAGGAGAAGTATCAGTATTATATGCTACTTCTGTTGTAATATATAATTGTTGATTTTTACAATATAACTTACTTCCCGATGATCCTATCTGAACATTTAAATTAGACCAAGAACCACTTCCAGACGGGTTCCATTTGGCTAAATTATTTATAATATTACTACCTGCTGTATAAAAATAACCAGCAACATAAACATTATTTGCAGAATCAATAGCTATTGAATTGACAACAGAGTAATCATCATTAGGAGTTCCATCTACTCCACTACTTAAACTAGACCATGAACCACTTCCTGTGGGGTTCCATTTTGCTATATTTCTAGCAGGATTACTATTGGCATTAGTGAATTCACCTCCAACATAAAGATTATCTAAAGAGTCAATTGCTATTGAGTTAACAACACCATCTAATCCACTACCTAAAGCTGACCAAGAAGAACCATTCCATTTTGCTATATAATTAGCAGGATTACCACCAGCAGTTGTAAAATAACCTCCAACATAAACATTATCTGCAGA
>Ga0209668_10000281_pt1 | contig 20830 bp, 16 predicted proteins | sample FrelakmetPLP11PL_FD_187150 | JGI IMG/M metagenome (GOLD analysis project Ga0209668, IMG submission 187150) | Freshwater lake sediment microbial communities from the University of Notre Dame, USA, for methane emissions studies - PLP11 PL (SPAdes)... | ecosystem: Environmental > Aquatic >... | reverse complement strand
TAAATAATATGGGTTGCTGTGGTTACCGAAATTGCGGAAGAACGCAGGAGGAACAGGAAGAAGAAGCGTCATTGGCCAAATACTTGGACGACTATGGCGACGAAGATGAGCGCGTGCGAAATTATCGCAATTACATGCTAAATTTTTCATTGGATCACTTTGAAAATTTTAGAGTAGAGGAAATAAAAAAATATTAATAAAAACAAAAATGAAAAAAGGAGAAATTGCAATTATTATTTTTGGTATAGTAGTAGTAGTAGTGGTAGTGGTATGGTTAATTATAAGCTCAAATAGCTCAAGCAGCTCAAGTAGCGGCGGAAGCGGAGGCGGCAGTGGCACTAGCAATCTTGGGGATAATTGTTTAAAAAATGAAAACTGCCGGAGTACGGTGTGTGGAGGTGGAAAATGCGTACCGAGTCCCGGGGCGAGTTGCAAGCAAACTTTGGGTGATTGCACAAGCAACATTCCCTATAAAGATTTTTTTTGTAACATAGCGGGCCCCGTGCGGTCTATTTTGATAAGCGGATATAGCGCTTCAAATTTACCATCCAAATCAATTACTGTAACATTTATCCTTAAAAATAGCAACGGCGCGACCGGTTGCACGGGAACCATTATAGTCGATAAAACCGGCCCTGGTGGTTTGAAAATAGAAAATGGAGGAAGCGGCTATACGTCCCATGGCAATACAATTGAATTTGTAAATTTGCCGGGGAACCTAGTTATAACAGTGTATCCGGAGGACCTGAGCGTTGAAGTGGATTGGAACGGTGCGACTGGAAAGTGTGTGAAATATTAAAAATTGTAAAGTAGAGGAAATAAAAAAAAAGCCGGTTTTTATTTATTAAATTTTTTTGCAAATTAAACGTAATTGTAGCACGAGCTATTATCATTCCATGGGTCTTGACGATTTCCTTCACCAGTACAATCACCAGGTCCTACATTTGAAATTTCGCCTGCTGCTTCGGCAACTCTAGTAATATAAACACCATCGGTGTTGAGCAAATTATGTTGACCATTTGTAGTATCATTCATACGGTATCCAGATTGGGAACCGTCCATTGATCCATTGAAAAAATTATCACCAAGTCCCATGGCTAAGTGTACATTATGGTCCTGCTTTGCTGAATCTGGGCTCTTGTACGTCAAGTGCCAACACCCAGCCCCATCACAATCATTGCCAGCATAAAACGGGTAAGAACATCTTGTTTTGCCAAGCATTCCAGTTTCCAAATCAATGGGCTTATTATCGTAGCCTACTTTTCCAGCAACAACTTCCTTGTACCAGGTACCGCTTGGATCTGTTATATCTGCGGCACAGGACTGTGAAAAATATTTTCCTCCATAATGATTCCAATTAATACATTTATCGATGCGATTATTATTGTTATTTAAATAATCATTTCTCGCGCCATCACCATAGGATCTTCCGACGTATTTGTTGACAATGTCCTCCATATTCATAGTAGGCTGGCAGATCGACTGGGTTGCCGGAGGATTTGAACCAAAGGAACCCTGTAGTCCAATTGGCGTATGATTTGCATCGACATTGAAAATCTGCGTAAATCCGTCCATACATCCCTTAAAAACACCTTGATTGTCGTCGGTACAGATGGCTCTGTTTGTATACCTGGACACACACAATGATGGGGCTTTGCAGCTCTCCGACTCAGATCCGCATGTCGTGGCGCCTTGCGGAACTATCCATTGTTCATATGACCACGTAGTTTTATCATTTGGGTTAGCTGCGGGGTCACAACAATTAGTTGGATCTAGCGGACATAGTTGACCTTGCCATAATGCTGTTGTTGGGCAATTTAAGCTTACCATTTTTTTTTATTTAAATTATATTAAAAAAAAAAATTCTATTATATATTATATTATTGCTATTTTATTTTTTTTAGTTATTTAGTAACCTACCAGCTACTACAGATAGTGTAACTATTTGATAAAGGCGAGCCATCGTAGTCATCTATCGTAAACGTATATGGTATACCTACTGGGTAAGTTGGGTTGCAAGATGCAATATCATAGGACCAGGGTGCCGTACCATCATCATCTGGAGGAAAATCAGTTTGGCAAAATTCTGGTTTTTGACCTTCGGGAGTAATGTCTAAATTTGCGCACCCTAGGCCTAGACAATTGGGGTCTGCATCTTTATCAATGCATGTTTTACCTTTTGTGAGAATACCTGGGTCAAGGGCACTGCAGACATTTTTTACTTTTATCGCCGCTGGATTGGTAGGATCAGTACTCCAATGGTTTCCAACAGTCCAATTGTTTGGACAGTCGCTTACACAAAATCCTGTGTATGTTTGCGATTTTGGATCTTTGGTTTTAATATTAGATGAATTTACCAGAAATAAGTCGTTGTATGTTTTTTCAGTACTACATATATTTGCAAAATCATCAACTGATGTTACTTGTTTGTTAGTACCAGAGCAAGAACCATTTTTGTTTACCATTGTATTTGCCGGAATCGGTATATATTTATTACCAAGACAACAATAACCGGGATTTGTAGGGGGTCCATTGCAAGTGTCGTCGCAATCGGCCTCGGTCGGAGCGGTCCACTTATTACATTGAAAACTCGAGGGGTACGCATTTCCCGTGTATGGATTAAGCAGAATTGTCAGGGTTATGGTTACATTGCCGGTATCGATCGACAGGGTAACATCGGAATCCTTAAACGGTATGGGAGAAGCACTGCCCTGTACTGTATATGTCAAATTAAGATTGCTGACCTTCAATGCAGCTGGACTCAGATAATTAGCCCAGGTTTGTTTGCTGTATGGTAGTGTAAGCAAAAAAACTGGAGTTGTTTTGATAGGATCGCTAAACGAAGGCGACGCCGTAGCGGCCAACGACCATTTGTTATTTACGTCCGTGAGAGTAGACTGGATAATCATGGGAGTCTTGAAAGGGAAATTCGTTAAATCCGTTTTACTAAATGTCGGTGTACTATAAACTGTGGTCGCAATGCCTTGGTACGGATTATTGGCGGCTTTTTCGGAATAAATATTCCCTGTAACTGAATCAAGCGCAGGCAGTGCCGGCACCGGAGGCACTGGAGCGTTTCCGGGGGTTGTGCTATTGTCTGTTCGGAAAACAATGACCGAGTACCCGGTCAGATCCGGTCCCCCTGTTGGAATTGTCAAAATAGGATACGACGGTGCGGTCTGGGATGCCGCATATACTGTAACGACGCTTGGAGTTGCAGTTCCGACCGTTGATAGATCCACAGGAATTTGGTAATCGGAGAGGGCGAGGACGTAGCTTGTCAAGTAGCCCCAGGGCTGCGCAGAAGCAGGAGTCGGGCCATATGTTAGAACCGGGGTAATGCTGCTGAGACTTGGGGGCCCAGTGTATTGAATGTTTTGTAAATCAACAAAAGAAATTTGAGGTCCAGTTGCTGGTGTTGGGGTTACCTGGGTAAATACAGGGACCGTTAATTGGGTGTAGGTACCAGCAGCACCCTGAGTTGTGCTGGAAAATACATTAATGGTGTAACCGCCCAGGAAAGTTTGTTTCCCTGCATCAAGTGTTCCATTAAAAGAAATTAGCGGGCCATAGCTTGTCGCACTTATCGCTGGCGTGGTGGAGTATCCGGCAGTTCCATTGATCGTTCCCAGAGCTAGCTGGACCTTATAGTAGGTATTATTTCGGAAAGGAATTTTTTTTTTATCATTTAAAGTCATTGTATTTGTGTAGTCTAAATTGATTATTGAAGGCGGGCCATTGTATGGATTATTGTTATCAATAAAGGAAGCCGCTGGTGTTGTTTTGGAAGTAATGGTAGCGATAAGAGTTTCCTTGTTGGCTCCGGGAGTCAGGGTAGTGCAATCGGAATATTTTGCAACCGGGTCCGCTATTTTATCAGCAGTGTCGGTTTCTGAAATACCCTGGGTCCGAAACACCAGTACGTCGTACCCGTCAACCATAGTAACTAAAAAGCTGGGCGAAGTATTGGTCTGGGATTGGACGGCGACGACGTTACTGAGGGCGCCGTGTAGATTTGGGCAAAAATCGGATTTTCCGTCGTGGGTTCCATTTCCGTTGGAATCTACGTAAGCAATGGCGTATTTTGTTATAATTTTCCAAGGATCGGTGCCATCGCCGGCTTTTTTCAATGTGGGTGTTCCCAATGAAGCTTTTGGTGGATTATTGCTAGGACCGCTGCCGCCGCCACCGCCGTTTCCCTTGAGCGCGTAAATCATTATAATTACTATAATGATAAAGCCGATTGCCGCGATAATCCAAGGCCAATATTTTTTCCATGACTCTTGTGATTTTTCCATTTTATTTATTAAAAATATTTTTTTTTATTTAACCACAATTACAAAGTCCCTGGTCGGAACCGGTAGCATGATCGTTGTTGGTTCCGCAAATCATACCTTGAGCATTACATCTATAATCTATACAATTATAAGGCGGCATTTCGCTCCTTTCACAATCACTAGCATTATTAATCCCCGTAGTCAGATTTCCACTTAAGCAACTCAATCCTAAAGAGTTATTGCACTGATAGTATGGGTCTCCGTCGTGATGAAATTTCATCTGAGTAACAAACCCGTCTGGTAACCCCGCTGGCGGTGCGTCGCAAGCGTTGCCAGTGGGTTGAAGTGCCCAGGTTCTTCCTTCTGGATTGTTTCTGCAAGAACCATAACAGTCTGTGATGTTTATTTTTGCCGTAGAGCAGTCGCATATCGGCTGGTCATTGACCATGGTGCATGTTCCTCCGTTAGCACACGGAGGATTGCATAACGATACACAAGCCGTTACTTGTAGATTACTATTATAGTTACAAATTCCTTCGGGTATGAAATTTTCTTCTATTGATACGTAATAAGAAGTACCGGCGCCGTTCTGGCACCTGTTTAGTGGAAAATTGGTGTCATACGGCTTGCTGGCGCACGTGTCCGGAGTACAAGCCAAGTAGCCTTGTATCGGGGTTCCTTTACTGTCGTGGCATGGCGAGCCACCGGATTGTGAGGCGCTCGCGGCTCGGTAGCACCCGATTTGGTTAGCAGGACTGGAGGAATCATAACCTATTCTTCCATTAAGCAGTGGGTAGCCGGCGATATCTGCGACAACCAACCCATTGCTAATGGCGGTTGGGTCTTGTGTTACCGCACACTGAGTATGTACGCCGGCAAGATCATTGGGATCTAGGCAAGTTAATAAATTATTGTTTTTGCAGAAATCAGTTGACATTTTTATAATAATTTTTTTTTTATTTAACAATTACAATTTCCACTTGTGTTTCTTCCCGAGTCTCCCCAATCAGAGCCGGTATTATGAGCTCGTTGGTCAGTGTACGCACCGCAAATCTGACCTTGTGCTGTACATCCACAATCGCCTTCCCAGTCACAATCGGTTTTATTTACTATCCCAAGACTCACACCATTTTGGCAAATTTTTCCAAAAGGATTGGAATTGCAAACAAAATCGTTGTCTCCATCATGATGACGTCTCATCTGAGTAACAAAATCGTCCGGTAACCCCGTTGGTAGTGATTCGCAAGTATTACCAGAGTACTGAAATGTCCAGGTTCTTCCTTTTGGAGTGCCTCTGCAAGAACCAAAACAGTCTGTGAAGTTTACTTGTGCATTAGAGCAGTCGCAAACTGGTCGGTCATTAACCATGGTACATACTCCTCCATTGGCGCACGGAGGATCGCATAATTGTGCACAAGCCGTTACTTGATTACCGTTATATTTACAAATTGCATCGTGTTTATAATTTCCTGCTATTGATACGTAAAAAGAATCACCGACGCCGTTCTGGCACTTGTTTAGTGGAAAATTAGTGTCATATGGCTTGCTGGCGCACGTGTCCGGAGTACAAGCCAAGTAGCCTTGTATCGGGGTTCCGCTACTATCGTGGCATGGCGAGCCACCGGATTGTGAGGCGCTCGCGGCTCTGTAGCACCCGATTTGGTTAGCAGGACTGGCGGAATCATAACCTATTCTTCCATTAAGCAAGGGGTAGCCTGCGATATCTGCGACAACTAACCCCTCGTAAATAGCGGTTGGGTCTGCTGTTACCGAACAATGCTTATGTATGCCGGCAAGATCATTGGGATCTAGGCAAGTTAATAAATTATTGTTTTTGCAGAAATCAGTTGACATTTTTATAATAATAAAAAGTTTTAATTTTAAAAGCTATACTATATTGGGAGGCTAAAGCAATAAGGCCGGTCACTGCCACTAAATGGGTCAAAAGTGCAAATCTGATTAACGGGGTCAATGCAAGGCGGATTGCAAGAACCTTTGGGAATTGTAGATTCATCGCAAACACCAATGTCACAACCGCTTAAGTTTGGATGATTAATGCCTGTGTATTCAAACCCCTTATTATGTTCTCCACAAACTCTAGCTGCGTTTACACCAATGGAACGATTATCAGTGGGACAAGTACCATCCATGGATTGGCATTGGTAGAAAAATGAATCCGCAGTCCAACTTGTACCATCGGCGCATACTAAACCATTTGTAATTGCGTTGCAAACACTCACTACGCCTTTGTCCATAGGTAAATTACCCGATGCCAGCACAAATCCGTCAGGTAAGCTTGCGACGCCGCAGGTTGGTCCATTGAAATAAGGAACTCTGTCGCGATCAGGAGAACCAGAAACTGTACCAAAGCAGTCTGTTATTGTAATTGCCGAGAAAGCCGTCGTGCAGTCGCATATGCCATTTCCGGGATTTTTTGGATCTTCGATGCAGTGTGCGTTGTTTTCACAAGGAGGATTGCAGGTCATTACGGGTGGTGGTGGCGGCGCTTTGCAAACGTTAGTCAGTTCGGAGACGCAGGTTTGCGGAGGCTGGCAGCCAGAGGCGCCGCAATCCTCAGAAAAGGGTCGGCAAGCAGTGTTTGACTCTAAGTGGCACCGTGCTCCCGGAATTTCCATTCCATGGACGTCTTTGACTACAAATAAATTTCCGGTACTACTTTCCACACAGGGAGTGCTATAGGACGTTGGCGGACCAACGGTGCAGTTTTTTTTTGTGTCATCGCACCTGGTGTATCCTGGTTTACAGCCATCGTAAACCGGATTGTTTTCGCTTTTAAGGGATGGTACACAGCCTATCGACCCCGTACCGCTCGGGTAACAATATGAGCCGCTCAAAATATTTCCGGGGGATGTTGTTGATAACACATTACTATAAACTCCATTGATAAAACAAGACCCAGGTGAGGTTTGTTGTGCAAGGGAGCAGCTTGCAGTACCTTCGTTATTGCACGAGTATGTTCCTGCTGGGCATTCAAACATAGTTTTTTTATTTTTTTATATAATTTTTAAATGTATTTGTGTTTTTTTTATTTTTTAGGTTACTTTAGGCCAACATAAGGTTCCGTAACGCAATTTTGTGCGGATGTGCATCCGTTCTGATTAGCCACATTTTCCAGAACGCCTGATTGATTTGGTGTTCTGACCAATTTATTTGGTAATTTAGTTAATCCCGTTGTGCAAGATGCTTGGTCGTGACAAGTACCAGTATTCTTATCGCATCGCGAATCACTTGGCGTTATTGTCGGCTTCGCCATACCTACGCACTCGAACGTAGTGCTATCGAAATAATAGTTTTGGAAGCCAAGCTCTTGTAATTTTTTAACACAGTCATCTTGTTTACAAGCAGAGGAACCTTGGACGTAAGAATACCTAACGTAGTCGGCCGCGGTTAGCCCCGGATCACAGAAATCGCAATCGTTTTGAACGTAATCTATATTTGATATTCTACTGGACAAAAACGGAAGCTGTGCACAAATAGGAGCGTTTCCGTCGGTGATACTGTTATTGCACTCCAATGTATACAATGGCTTTGATTCGCAATCGCCCGACAAAGTGTAGTCCTGTGGAAGGGGATACGTTGTAGTAGTATTCCAGTTACAAGTGGCATTCAAACAGGCGCCGGAATTACATTTAGAGCCCGACGAGATTGTACAATAGGGAGGAGTATTTGGGGGCACGTCGGCTTGATCAGTTACACTGGTGAGCAAGCATCCCTGATTATAAATGCAAACCGGGGGATCGCGGTCACTTATGGTTTTGTCGGTTGCAAAGTTGCCGCAAACAGTGCCGCACATTTTAGTTTCTTTGTTATAGCCTTCGGGACAGCACAACTGGTTATTATTACTATCTTTCCATGATGGATCGGCTACCACGGAACAGCATACGTCGGCCGGGTAAGCTCCGCCGGCCGCTATATAGTTATTGGAATTGCAACAAGTATTGCCATCGGGGAAGCTGCACGTCTTCGAAGTAGCATTGATAGAGCCGCCAACACAAGCGCATAATTCATCGGGAGCGCAGCAGGCATTGCGCTGGCTAGTGTCACATATCTTAGTGGGGTCGGTGCAGGCGGTTCCCGCGCATCCCTTTCCGGAAGAATCGCACTTGCCGGGGCAGCAGGTTTTTCCACACAATGTGTTATTTGCAGAGATGCAGGAAACTACCTGGGGATTTGTATTGTAGCTGCAGGTGAACTGAGTTTCGTCCCAACAGTCATTGGCGCAATTTATAAATCCGGTCGGACATTTGTTGCACTTATTATTGTTTGAGTCAAATCCATTTTTACAGCAAAAGTTTTTATCCGAACCAACCGGAGTAAATGGACAGCAACAATTTTGTCCGGCGGTGCAAAAATCATCAGTTTGTGAGTTGCTAAAGGCAATGGTATTGTCGGTAGGACAGCACGAGCTATTGGAACAGGACGCAGTGGAACCGATGCACATGCACGTCGTATCTCCGTTAAGGCAACAGTTGAATGAGGTTTCTCCACTTTCCAGTTTTACTGGACATTTTGTAAATATATCCGAATCACAAACCAGACAGTATCCGGGATTCTTGGCATCGCAGGACACGCAGCAATTTGCAATGTCACCCTCTGCGTTGATACAGAGGGTAGTGGCAGTATCTTTGCAAGTCAAGGCTTGTTTATCGGCCGAGCAACTGAATACACTACTATCCCAACACTTGCCTTTACAAGAAATAAGGGTTGGTGAGTTGCTACAGTCTTCGTCGCAAATGCCATTGACGGTACACCCCACGCTAGGATCGCAGCAGTTTACAGTAGCCTTGCCTGCGGTGTCTGTGTGTTTACAAACAGGAGTCTTGCCATCATCATTTACGTAAACATTGTAGGGACAGCACTCGTTGATCCCGGAGTACGCTATGTCGGAAGTAATTGTATTATTTTTATTGCAGCAGTGCTGCTCCAAATTATTTTTGAAACAGTCGGGTTGGCTTTCGCCATTGGTACCTCCCATGCAAATACAATTCTGGGTTCCGTAGCAGCATTCCGTAGGTTTTTCGGAACTATCGTTTACCAAACAAGCGTTTGAGTCCGCACTATTGCAGGCTGAACAATACTTTGGATTTTCCAAATCACAAGCCCCCATACAGCACTGGGTTCCGCAGACAACGGACCCGGGAATTGCGGTACAGGTTTCACTATTTGTCTTGCAAATGGGTTCATTGTCCGCACTACAACAAAAAATATTGGCATCATAGCACTGGCTTCCGCAAATAATATACCCAATGGGACAAGTGCTACTGCACGTACAAATTCCGCTAGGATCGGTCGTGGATCCCTGGGGACAGCAAAGGTACTTTCCATTTGAATCTTTGCAAGTTCCGGTTCCGTCTGGCTTTATTGCAGGGACTTTACAGCATTCGTTAAATCCGGAAAGGCTGTTGGCGTTGGAAATTAAGTTTGATGTGAGACAGCACTGGTTTTTATTTTTTTCCGGGCAAGAGTTGGTGGTTCCGCCGATGCAGAAGCACTTGCTGTTTTTGTCGCAGCAGGTTTCGATGCCATTTGAATTTGTGCATTCGGTAAGGTCCGTTGAGTTACAGAAGGAGCACTTGGTAGGATCTTCGGAAGAACACTTGTTACAGCAGTTGGTGCCGCAGAGCTGCTGGGGTGGCAGACAAGTGTTTTGCGGTGGCGGAGACGAAGACGCCGAGCGAAAGAAAAAGTAATACACGACTGCAGCAATAACAAGAACGACGACAAAACAAAAAAAGTAAAATAGTTTTGTATGTAATACACGTAAAGACATTTTATATAAAAAAATTTATTTTTTAATTAATGTTATTTCGTTATTTTCTGAATGGGAACTGGTTATTTTCCCAAGAACCCATTTGCCAACGAGGTACACGACATATACCCCCAGGATTATTCCCAGCGCATAAAGAAGATATTTTATAATTGTATCGAGAATTCCACCGCCCGACGGCGCTGACGGCAAGCAGCCATTGAACATGTCATCCAATGCCTCCAAAAGCGTCATATTGACACAACGCAAAATACAGTTGGGCGGCAAATTGTAGGTTGAGGAATTGCAGGAAGTGTCGTTACACGGATCAGAGTCGACTCCGGTACATGAATTTTTACCGCCACAAACAGTTTGATTTTCGTATGTACATTTACCTGCGTCATCAGTGCCGCCGGGATAGTTATTTTGGTAGCCGGCAATGGGTAGTGTTAACACTGGCGGAGATCCTTGTAAATTAGCAGCAAATCCGGGGGACCAGCTTAGCGCGGGACAATTGTTTAAACTAGAATTACCAAAATTATTTGGTGTATTGCCAGAAGCTCCCCCGTTGGTACCTCCCAGTACGTCTTTGCAAATCACACACGATGGCCCATTGCTTCCCGCATCAATATGGGAATCATTGCAAGACAAATTCAAGATTTTGCATTTGGCGCCAGTTGTGGGGTTTACGAGCCAGCATCCATTGACTTTATTCTGATGATCTTTGATTTCCTCGTAGGTCAGATAGACACCAAATGCGTAAACCCCGTACTTTAACCAAGAAGCAATAGTATCGGACCATGATGTTTTTCCTTCCGACTTCATTTTAGCCTCGGCGTCCTCCTTCCACTTGTTCCATACATCCTCATTACCGGGTCTTATTGCATTTTTATCTGCGATTGCGTCGGCATTTTTCTTGGCATTGGCCATGCGGTCCTGGATTATCTTTTGCTTGGACTCGGAAAATGATCTTGATTTTGCTTCATCAACCCGTAAAAAAGTAGCATTGTCGGTTCTGAAGGAATCTCCGGCAAGGAATTTAAAATAGCCTTCGAGATCCGGAGCTACCGGGGGATCTACTGAAAAGTCACCGTTGACTTTGTTAGTTAACTCCTTGGTAGTAATAGTATTGCCGGTTTCTGTGTTTGTAATGACGGTATCACCGCTTACTTTGTCGTACTTTACGGATAATTTACTGAAAAGGTCATTGTTAATAAATTTTGTGCTAAATTGCTCTTGCATTCTGGTCTCTAGATCGTTGCCGGAAATGCCGCCTTCTGTATTAAATCGACCAAAAGCTCCTGGATCTTCGGCAATGTCACCAAAATCTTCCATCAATTCTGTGTTTTCTAATAATTAAAAAAAAGAAAAAAAGGAAAAAAAAGGCAATTGCAAATAATATTATATATATATATGTGCTTGAAGGCTTTGAATAAAAAGTTCCGGGAAACATATCGGCCATTGCAAGCCAAAAATTACCGTTAAAGCATTTGAGCGTCGTTCCGGGCTGGGTATTGAAAAGAAACGGACTGCAGGCCGAGCCGGCTGTGCCGCCACACGAGTCCGTCGGGGAGTTACCGGAACAGGCGTCTTGGTTGGTTGTTGGTAATCCCGGGTACAGGTTTATGTAAAAGTTTTTGGTCTTATGCGCAGCGCGGGTCTTGTTTAAGACGGAAGGAATATTATTATAAGCGCCCTTTTTTGGAAATTCCTGGTTATAGATATTGTAGCTGTTGCTGCTATTAATCGAAAGATCGGGACAATGCCTAGTGCCCCAGTTATTTCCGGTGCCGCTCAGTTGGGTAGTAGTGTTTGTAATTCCGAGGTAGTCGGTGCACTGCTCGCAAACCGCAAACGGACTGTTGACGTTTGCCGCAATGCAATCCGGGTTGCAGGTGACCGAGGCCACTTTGCACTTGGAGGCGTCCTTAAGCCTGATGGACCAGCAGCCGTTCATGGCGGCCAGGTGGTTTTTGATGGAAACAAAAAGAAACTGGGGATTAAAGTGGGTGTTGTCGCGGGGGATCCAGGCGGTGGATTCCTGGGGAGTCGTGTAATCCGGGACGATCGAGTACCTGCTGAAAATAGCAATCATGTCTTCCTGGGACGAGGGCACTGGCCAGTTATTAGTGGCAAAATTAGAGACGAGAGAAGCGATATGGCGCGCCTGTTTTACGGCGGCATTGGACTCGAAATCGGAGACGGCTTTGTTGCAAGCCGCCTGAAACGCATTTGTGTGAAACTGCTTTAAATTTCCAAAAAAGTCCTGGAGCACTCCGAATTTATCGGGGGGTTCGATGCTGGGGCCGTGTATTGAGCCGTTCCACCGGTCGCGGATGTTGTGTTCGTCGAGGCTGCGGCCCAGACCAGGGACGGAAAAAATCATTTTGCCGTTAAAGGGGGAGCGGGAGACGGAGAAAGTGGAAACGATTTTTTTAGTGTCGCTGGAGAGCAGGGAAGATGCGGAAACAAATTTTTTAAAAGTGGCGTTGAGGTCGGCACTATTGAGAGCGCCGTAAATGTGTACAAAAGAAGCAAGGTTATCTGAAAAAAATTCCGACAGATCGTAATTTTCCATTTTTCTAATAAAGTAAAAATAAATAATGTCCGAAGTTAATGTTCATGACTATTGTCAAAATCCGGCCAAATATGCCGGCAATATAAATCCACTGCTGCAAAAGTACTTTGACTCGCAGTGCGCGGCCAACAATGATTTGGCGATGATGGTGTTTCCGACGCAGTCGTTCCACCTCCCGCGGACGAATAATGAAAAAAGTATGCTAAAGGCATCGGGCGCCACAAGCGCCGTGGGCGACATTATTGATGACATTTCGTGGAAAAATTTTGGCGATATGATAGACAAGATACTCGCGCTGCTAACCAGTCCCCAATTTTTGCTTGGCATTGGGGAATTCGCAGGAGAAAAGTATGGGGTAGAGGCGACGATCAGTATATTGACTAGTTTATTGAGAAAGGGGTTTAGCCAGGGCCTCATCGACGGAATGTCGGAGCTCGCGGAAAAGGGTGCGGCCGAGTCGCTGATAAATGCGTCACTGCTACTGACCGGGATGCTTCGGGAAGGGCTGGAGTTTGGGGTTTCCCGGTTTGCGGCCAGTGTTCTACTGAAGTCGTTGGCGGCTCTTGTTGAATTTGCCAGCATGCCAGTGATAGAGGGTTTGATGATGATGTTTATGATAATTGGGATGCTGTTTGACATGTGGGATCCGTGCGGGCTCAATAATTATTTGGACCATGATGCGATGATTGATCTGACGAAAAAGTACAACGATGCCTTTAAGGACGCACTATTGACTGACCTGTTGAGCGTGAATGAACGAGAAATCTGGCCCATCGGCATCCCATTCAATCAGTACTACAATTACTATTTGAAACCGGAAGACACGGCGGCCCAGAACCTTCAGTTTGGGACGGCCATGGTCACCTATCTGGGGTTCCAGCAAAAGGACGTAAATGGCAACGTGATCTACTGGCCGCCGGGTGGCGCAATTCTCACCAACAGTTTGTTGCAGAGGTACGCGGACCAATTGAGCTCATCCTTTCTGGGTCTTGCAAATAACAATCGGGTAGTGGCCAACTGGCTGGACCGACACTACTACTGGCTAATATTAGTTGTATTTGTAGTTTTGATAATTTTTATTTTATTTGTCTTTATTAAATAAAAATGTCCGTGATAACTGGGGACAGTCTGGGCCGGGCGGTGGCGTTTGCCAGCGACCAGGTGGCCAAGGCGGTGTGCGACAAATTTACCAGCGATGCAAAGAGTGGGTTGATTCCCGGGTGCACTACGGGGGAAAACTGTGTGGTTTTCAAAAATGACGGGTCGAACCGGAGCTGGCAGATTCCGTACTCTATTGATTTAGCCAACACGTGCACGCCGATTTCGCCGCCGGATGCCAACCGACAGAATCCCGAGTGTATGGCGCGAACACCGCTATTGCCGATGTGCCTGCCTAATCCCGACGACCCGAAAACATACAATTGCCAGTACGCGCCGGAGTTTGGTAAAGATGTTTTTTCAGGAACCTGTCTGATCGGGACCAAGGAATTCTGTACAAATTTATCGGTGCTTCCGTACACGTGTGATTCCAACAATTGCACCTTCACCCCGAAATCAACTGACCCAAAAAAACCGGACAAGCCCTATGTGGAGTGGCGAGACGATGCGGGCTGCTCCGATAATTCGGGGTGCAATTATCCGCAATCGTCGTGCGACACTGTTCAACAGAAATGCCGGTGCGTCACCTCGAACGATTGCAATGGAACAACGACATGCCAGGACGGATACTGTGTTGGCGGCGGCCAGTGCGTCCTTGGGAATTTTATGCTGCGCCAGTACTGTGAGGAGCCCAGTTCTCGATGTGCTCCCAATTCGGACGGCTCTTTTCCGGACGGGTGCAAATCCAATGGCACGGAAGTGGGCGCAACCGATGTTCCGGCGTTTCATTACAACGAGACGACGGGAAACTGCTCGCTAACCGCCGACTACTGCCAGCGGTTCGACAAGTACTACAGTATGGATAATGCCTGTACGACCAACCAGGATTGCCAAAACATTGACCCGGCGAATCCGACGAGCTACGAGTGTCACATCCCGAAAGGCTCCAGTAATGGCTTTTGCAGCGGCCCCAGTTCCGAGTGCTACGAAGGCAGCACAGGCAAGAAAATTGCACAGTTTTTTATAGGTAGCACGCTGTTCAACATGTTTAGCAATGGAACGACGTGCAATATCCTGTCGATGGAAAAGTTTTCGGAGCAAGTGACGAGCCGACTAAACAAGATGCCGGAACGGATTCAGGTGTCCGTTGATCCGGACAAAGTTTTGGCAAAAAAAATATTGAAAGCGGATGCGGTGGCGCCAGGAGTAGGCTTATATTTGATTTACCACAAGGCACAGCACAAGCCGGCGATTGGGGTTATCTATTCGGAGGTTCGCCGGGTTTTTCCAAAGAATGTGGCCTACGTCGGCAATGAGTTGACGTTGATTATAAAGAAATCGGAACTCAAGGATAATCCGGCGCTAAAGCGGCTCTACGGGTTTTTGGGAATGGCAGATGAGCTGCGGGAAAATTTATTTAAAAATTCAAATAAATAAATGATAATAACCGTAGCCAAGCAGAAACTATTTATTGCAATTTTACTGTTTTCCGTGTTATTCTATGTTATTTGGTATGTGACCCACACGCCCAGCACCACATCGTCCATCCGGATTGATACGCTATCCACGGATCGGTTGTCATCGCTAAACCGGGTCCTCATTTACTGGTTCGGGAGACACTGGCCAGTGACTGTATTTGTGATTGCCGTGCTACTCTTTCTAATGAACATTGCTATGTACATGGCCATCTCAAAAACCACCATTAATTTAGACGGAGCCAGTGCCGCGATATTCTCAAAATCGTTTTTGATGTTTACGGTCATCGCGGGACTTGCCCTGGTCGGGGTAGCTGCCAATGCGTTTTTGATACAAAACAATGCGCCATACATCCCAAATATGCCCAACACTTTTGTAAATAACATTCAGATCAATCAAACTAACAAAAAAATTCTGTTAATTTCGTTAATTATTTTTGTGATATTTTGCGCTGTCATTTCAATAGGAACATATTTGAAATTTATTAAATAAATGTCAACACCGGCATCGGCATTGTCGAAGCACTATCTAGCATTTTCGATAGTTTTTATAGTTGTGCTTGTTTTGCTGAGCGTGTACTGCGTCCTGGCCCCAGAAACTGAGAAGTTCAACGTCACTCCGTTTCCCATGGTGTCTCCGGCGGATCTGCCGGACAATCAAATCCAGGGCACAACGTGCTACGACACACTGACGCGCTGCGATGACGCTGGCCAGTGCTCTCGGTGTTCGTCGGACTTTACGTGCACCTACGTCTCGGAAAACAGCAATTACGTCTTCAACGGAACCAAAGTTTTACCGGGCGACTGGTGTCTTCCGGCGGCATCGCCAAACCAAACGTGCAACCTGTACACTGGCCAGTGGCTGTGGACGAGCGACGCCTCTGGCCAGTCTTGGAAGTGCGACTGTCTTTACCCGGATTTGTATTCCGGACCGGACTGTGGAACCCAAGTGGCGTGCATCAATCAATTTGTGGATGGGTTCCGGGAAGGCAATGATGGTAAACAAGACCAGAGTGTAAATAAACTGGTTGCCACCAAGGAAATTCCATTTACGGGCAATAATATTCCCGCCGGAACGCCCTGGGATCCGTACGCGGATCCGTATGGGGATCCAAATATGCAAAACGCACTGCAGCTGAATCCGTTGTCGAAAAACGATGACGGGTCACCAATGTTTCGGTGTAAATGCCAAAATACCGTCAGTGGATTTGCCGAAATTCCGACAATTTCGCTGCCCAATGACCCCTACCATTGCCACATGGACCCGTGTCTGTCGCAGGTGTATTCTGATGGTGGTGGATTTTATGAAAATTCGGTTTGCCTTGCGGGTAACTGTGCCATCGGGGTGGCCAGTGCGTCTTGCAATTGCATTGGGATAGGATACGGCAACCCGATTCCGTCCGGTCCCGGGACCGGGCTGTGTCAGGACGAGGACTATTCCTGTAAATTAACTTATGATAACCAGGCTTTCTTCAATGGGAGCTTTGAAACTGCCAAAAACAGCTGCAATTGCATTGACGGCGCAACCAACAAGCAGTTTGGAACTGCAAGGGACTGTAGCGTTGGGGAACCTATGGAAGCCGGAAAAAATCAATGTCTTTTAAGTACTAATTTGTTTGGAAAGGAGTGCTACAGCGAATGCGCCGATATAACGTACCGAAACCCCAAGGACAATCAGCCGGCTTGCGCACAATGCCACGATATTAAGGACGTGTGTAGTTTTTTGCAAACCGACAATCCAACCGGAAACTACATTTGCGGAGATATCACGGAAAAGACGGACTTTATTGGATGCTGTGGCGCACCGGGACCGGTTGTTGATGACGCGATTGGAATGGCCAGGGTAACTACCCTGGGCGGAAAGTCCCATAACTGCACCAAAATGTTTTGGCCGGAAAATAGTGTTGTTGCGTTCCAGCCAGTGAAGTGTTCGTGCAATGCCGATACTGACAACATTCAAATTGCGCCGGGTATTTTGGATATGAGTAAGTTATCGTGTAGCGGACCAGCAGGAGCGCAGCAATGTCAATTTTACCAAAATCAGGAATTTGCAAACGAAATGGAAAATAACCTGGGGGTGTCGTGGACTCAGATGGATTCGCATAACGAAGGGGGTAAAATGACGGTTGGCGACGGAAAAAGAAGTGGAGTTGATACAACGGTCGACAATAACCCCTGCGGCAGAAACCTGCTACTTACCCACGCAAATCACGGGTATATTATACCCGGTAATGGTGAAGCTTATGACTCGCGATGGGGAATCGTTTGTGCAAGCGACCCAGATCCGAGTAAGCTAGATCAGAGTGTTAAGGACAATATCGGAGACAATTCCGATGAACATTTGACGGGACTGAACGTCAATGCCCGGGACGCTTCGTTTCCTCATAACTGGGTTTGCTGGCCATATTGTGAGTAGCACAGCAATCAAATACAGCCCTGTTGGTCATCCCAACTATGGCAACACATGGACCCGCTGGTCCCGAAATTACAGGGACCGGAGCACTTAAGACCCGAGGCGCATCCGTTGTTCTCGATGTTACACATACAAGGTCCCTGAAAATCGGAAAGCTTCGTTTGGCAAAAGACGTCGCCCGGTCCATTGGCGTAATTATTTTTACAAGTACCGCATGTTTGCTTTCGCTCGCCGGTAGCGGGATCCGTGACAACGGTGCAAGTGCCACGGTCGCCGCAGTCTTCGAGGACACCATTTGTTAGGGTTTTTCCGTCGTTGCACAGGTCGATGCACGTTTGACCGACGGGATTGTTTGCAAAAACATTTCCGACGTTTGAAGTAAGGTCTTTGATGATGCAGCTAAAGTTGGGTTGACTTGCAGTGTCGTTGAACTGGACGTAGCACAGGTCCGAATTGCAGGGATTGCTGACGCACTTTGTGTTTCCCTTGCCATCGACCTGGCAGCCCAACATATGGCCGTACCAATATTCCGGATTACTTGGATCTGGAGAATAGTAGCCGGGCTGCCTCAGGGCGTCGCAAGGCATGTGTGTGTCCCAGGTATTTGGCAACCCCGGCGCCAGGTCACAGCCGCACTCTGTGCATTGATTGCCCGCCTCGATCTGGCACTTACAGTTTGGACAAGCACCGTCCGGCACCTGGCATGTATCGGTGACGCAGAGCTTCTGGTAACTGAATGGATCCGGGGTTGTCGAGTACTGTGTGGTATTTGGCGCCAAGCCACAGACACAGAATGCATCCATTGGGTTTGAATTTTTGTTGAGAGACCAGTTTTCGTAGCAAAAGCAAGGATTTGCGCTACTGTCGCAACTTCCGGACGACGGATTTCCGGAGTTATCCAGACAACTTTCCGTGACATCGCAATCGGAATCTTTTGCACACGCGGTCGATTTACCAGAGCTAGGATCGATGCGCAGGGATTTGAGCGGCTGGGTTGTCAATCCATCGGGGTTGCTGCAGGCCTTTTGGACGATACAGTCGCCGCCCGGATTCCTGTCAAACATCAGGGGATTGTTGCAGTGGCAGTCCCAGCTGTACGCTGTTTTGCCACTGTCCAGAATTTCGGTCAAGACAGAAGTAGATGTGAATTGGTTGCAGGATTTTTGCTTGACGTCCGGCAAGCACCAGCCTTTCCCGGGGTTTGAATTTGGAATTGAAATTACAGTAGTGCCTTGTTTCCAAACAAATGGATTGGCCAGTTCAACAATACTCACCATTGCATTTGGATTGGTCTTTGTAGCGCCATTCCGATTACCTTTCGGCACTATAAATAAAACATCGTTTTTATTGTACTTGTTATTGCCGATGCTTGTGATGACCGCCGAGACTACCACGCCGCTCTTTATGGTGACGTCCACCGTCATCCCTGTTCCCAGTCCTATTGATGCGGCAACCGGGTAAGCCACCGCAAGGCCTTTGACAACGTCGTCGGAGTTGGCCGAGTAGGTACCCGGAACCCCGGGGTTCGTGACCTGGAGCCGTCCCGAGGTTACGATACGGCATAGAAACGGGGGTTGATTCACGCAAGAATTGGCGCAGACATTTTTTTTTGTCGGGTCACACTCTTGCAAGTCTTTGCCCGCGGTAAGACCACAGTCCTCCGTTCCGTTGGAGACGCAAATTGAGTCATCGTAGTCGCGGTCGTAGATACAGCGCTGGTTTGACGAGCAGTCAAAATCGTTGCGACAAAAATCACGGTATAGGGGACTGTATTTTTCTTGGAGGAAGACAAGGAAGTAGATTATTACGAACATTACCATAACAAAAAGAACGAATTTAAATATGGGAGGCATGAAGCTCTTATAGATTTTTTTTTATTATCAAATATTTTTAACAGCAGCTAAGTTTATAATCCCGAGTTCTTGCAGTTTATTTATAATTGCCCGAACGTCAAATTTTGTCACATCGGCTCTGACATAGATATTATCGGGTTGCACATTCTGTTTGGCGTAAAACTCCAGTAGATTAGCTTTTGACAAAATACATTTAATTCCAGTGGGAATTCCGGTAACAATATTGACCTCGTAAGCTGGGCTGTATACAGTGTCATTGATTTTTTCGCAGCTGTACTCCCTGCTGATCTGTACGCCAAAAGTGTATGCAGTCTGGCCGTCAAAGAAAATTGAGTACCCGGTCGGTTGCATGTCGACGAGCGCTGTATTCTGATAAGACCAGTACTCGAGCCACACACAGTCATTGGTATTAACCAGGCAAAGCTTGTCAAGCACGATGCGCTTCATCAGGTATTCGTAGACGACATATGCGCATATTACTGCAAATGCAATAACAAAAAGCCTTATTAGTCGATCATTCATTTTTTTTATTTCAAAGCACAGGGATTAATAAAAAAAATGTTTACAACTTTCTATAAAATTTCTTCAGTACTTTTATCCATAATTATATTGTTACTGGCGTGCATCTCAATAGCGGGAATTTTTATGCGCCCAAGCCTAGGCACAACAACGCTCAACCCAAACTCGTTGTCTAGTTTTACTACAAACTGTAGCGTTACTCGTACATTATGTAACACTAATGAAGACTGTTCCCTCTGCGAGAACGGTGCTGTAAGTTATACTTGCCAGCCGCTTTCGCTCGGCGACGGGTCTTTGATTCCCAATATCAAGGCTTGTTTGCCAGCCAATGCAAAGCAGGATGTCTGCGATCTGACAAAGGGCGGGATGCTGACTTACGAAGGATGGTCGGGGGATACGGAATCTGCGTCTTTTCAATGCGTCTGCGGGTTCCCAAATTACGCGTCCGTATCAAAAACCACAACAGACCCAACAACAGGAATTGCCACTACGGTACGCTGCGCCGATTTTAATGCGGATGTGTGTGCCGGCGGCACATTTGATTGGAACATTTCAATGAATGAACCGCCGTCCGCAAAGCACTGTACCTGTCCCGCGCCTTTGGTTAAAATGATTTCCCGCTACGGAAGCAAGCCAATTTGCGTATCTGCCCAAGGCGCCAATACTACATATGTTAGCACAGACCCTGCTACTGGTCCCAATTGGTACACAAACTACTACGATTTAGCAAAATAAATTATATGAAATTTTTATTCATAAATTCAAAAAGGATCTCGCGAATGGTTGCCAGCTTAAGGCTTACTTCTTCCAGCTCGGCACGCAACTGGGCATTTTCGTCCAGCAACTGGTT
>Ga0209668_10000280_pt1 | contig 20836 bp, 29 predicted proteins | sample FrelakmetPLP11PL_FD_187150 | JGI IMG/M metagenome (GOLD analysis project Ga0209668, IMG submission 187150) | Freshwater lake sediment microbial communities from the University of Notre Dame, USA, for methane emissions studies - PLP11 PL (SPAdes)... | ecosystem: Environmental > Aquatic >... | reverse complement strand
CCCACCCTGCATCCACGTTCTTCTTTCACACAAGACAAGCCGTGCCCGTCAAAGGCAATTTCTCGATGCGCGGAGGGGATACCGGCGACCATGTGGTGACCGAAGGCGGTATGGAATGGTCCATCGCGTACGAGGATGACTCCGCGTCGGACGAATGTTGTCTTTTCTCGGTCCGCCCGTGCTCCGGAAGAGAGTTGGACGCTTTCTGGCAAGCCATCCAAACGCAAGACCGAAACTTGATGTCCCGTCAGTACGTCGCCAAGACAGGTCTCGCTTCACATGGCATAGTTTCTAGTGTTGCAGCTATCGTCTTGTCTTTTATGTAAGGATCTCATTGCTATGCGAGTAAAACTATGGTGTACACCCTGTTTTACCATATCTTCTTCTTCTTTATTATTATTAGGACGACTTGCTAAATTCTTGCTGCACCGTGCTGCAGCTTGCTATATTGGAAAAGTTAGAGGCATGATCTTTGTGTTGTGCATTCAGAGTACAATCATTGCGCAAAGCAGGGGCAAGAATAGTAGACATTTCATTTTGGGGTATCTTGCTGCAGAAAATCCTGCAGCAAGAATTTTTTTTTTGCAGCAAGATTTCGAAGGCATGGATCTTCACAAGGAAAAGATATTTTTTTATGAAAATTGTTGCGCGCGCGTTGGCATGCATGATATTATCGTAGCGCAAGCTAGCGCAAAAAGTTGCAAGAAAAAAAATTCTTGCTGCAAGAATTTAGCAAGTCGTCCTTAATAATACAAAACAAGCTACAAACAAGCCAGAAACAATTACAACAAACGGTACAAGAAAAGGACAAGATAGAAGCGGAAATCGGACGATAATAACTTGGATGGGTACCATATGTTATGCTATATAGATAGATTTATCTATATCGATAAAACGGAACATGCCATAGAATCCGATCTTTATATAATTTTATTATATGCCTGGTACTTGCGAAAATAAAATCTTACGCGATTAGCGCTCCAGACACAGTCACATTTTGTCCGTCTTAACCGCGCTAGCGTAAGATCCATTATCTTCCTTCTTATCTCGCTCCAAGGCTGTGCTACAAGAAACTCTTCAACAACATCGCGCAAGATCTCTACCTCCTCAACTGTGAGTTGAGTTTGTTTTTTGCGTTTGTAATGTGCTTTCCCACTTGGTGGCGTGGTCTCGATCTCCTGGGGTGTGAAGCCTTGTCCTGGAGGGACGCAGGCATGCTTTTCTGCTTCTTCGCCAAGTGTGCTGGCCGTTTTGGAGTCCATCTGAGGGAAACACGGCAAAAAGTCAGAAATGCACAAGTGAAGTTTTTCAATTTTTTTGTTTTTTTTTGATTGGGAATTGGGAACCCAAAAAGTTCCAGTTTTTGGAAATATCGCTTTTTTTCGCCATTTGGAAATTCTTATTCCTTTCTTGCAGAATGGCGTGTAGTGAGAAAAACAGTGGTACCCTTGTTTGCATGCAAGGCGCCTTGCCTGAAGGGGTATGGAATGGAATGTGGCCGTTTTGCCAATCGCTCTTTCACTCATTCCTTGTCTTGTTGTAGTATCTCGACGCTTGGTCACTGGTTGAGACTATTTACTCTCGCGTTAAGAATCAACTGGAAGAGTTTGACCAAAAGCCCTTTCTTACCATGTTGAACACCCTCATTGAGGAGAAGGTGCCATTGATTGCCGATCACGTTTGAATGACTTTTCTTGTTCATGATTGCGCATTTGTCTCACTCAGAAATTGAACTACCCTGACAAAGACACGCAGATGAAAACGCAAGTGTTGGCAAACTTGTTGCACTGTCTGCGTTGGGGCCTGCTCAAATTGACCGAACTGGTCGAGTCCAAGAAGTCCATTTCCGAGCTGCCGGTGCGCGAGCAGAAGCAAGTGGTTGTTCGTATTGAAGCCATGCTTGCCATGACATTGCCTTCGTTCCTTTCCCCGGAGAAACTTTTCCGCGTGAGCTAGTATGTGGTTTTTCTTTTGTTGGTTTCATGCATGTCTCATAAACCGAGTCCGTTTTTCTTAGTGCGCTTCAGTACCACTCTCAAGAGAGTACCAGTGAGAAGAACCTCTTTTGGTGCTGGCCGCTATCCTCCGAGGTATTCTGGTCCACCTTTGCCGAGATGGAAGTCCAGCAACTGGATGATTCGGAAGAACTGTGTGATTACATTCAAAGAAAATATAAACTACCACCAACTACAAGCTTGCTGCACTACTACGATACTCTTGTTCCTTGTGCTGTTTCCTTTTTTCAGGATTTAGTTGATTCTCCTGTCGGTTTTATTTCCATCAAAGAGGACATCATGCATATCGTCTCGAATCATCATCTGATTGCTCGTCAACTCAAATCCAAGCACTGAACATTTTTTTTTGTTTATTAAAAACCACTTGTACTCTTCACTATCTACGAACGGTACACGGAATCTTTTGTGTGTTGCTGAAGGGGTAAATGAATTGAACACTGGACAATCAATAGTAATGATCCTAACAATGACAACAATAATGATAACATTAACAATAACATAACAATAACAACAATAATACTAGTAATAACAATAATAGTAACCATAACAATAATAACAATAACAATGATAATAGTATCTGCTATCGAGTCAAACAAGCAGCAGATCAACATATCCACAAACAGACAAATGACTTTTTTAGTAATCATGACGATCACGATCTGCTCATCGTTTTGGTTGGATAAAATGAAACGTTGGTTACAATTATGCGATAGCAGACACAAGGATCAGAGTGATTGCATTCGCTATCATGCGAGAGAAGTCTGTGATAAAGATTCTTAGACGCACATATGCAGTACAAATACCATCGCGAACAGAGATGGTTTGAGGCTGCAATGTAAAGCGACTCTTTTTCGGTTGTCTTCTGACCTGTTCGTAATGGAGCAGCTCGTGCCACCAATGGTCAGCACCGATGGTGGAAGAACAAATATTTCGATCTGCATCGTTCAATGTTTAAGAAGTAATCTCTTCCGCAATCAACTTCAAAGGGAATGACCTAGAGCGATATGCCACCGAAAAGAGTTTTCAAATTTTACGAGCTCTACTGTTTTTAATCGTGGCCGCCTACTGCGCTATGAAAATTGTGGAAAATTACAAGTGTGACTGGCCAGTGGCGATGTATCGATTGGCCAGGGATCGTAGTTTAGGCACCCAGACCGCAGGGTTGTCCGTACCCCAATCCGGCCTGTGTATTTTCTCAAACTCGTCTAGTTTCGCGGTCACCAACTTGCGGATGCTTGCAGAATGGTGTTTGCAATTCGCATTCATCAAACCGGAGACGATCACATCGCACAGGAACAAGCGGTACTGGCGAGCCTTGTTCTGTCCCTGGAGATCGGCTGACTTCAGCATGTGTATGCGCATAACGACCTGGTTCAGCCGCATGCTGAGCTCGTGCGTCCGCATAATTTGTACAAACGATGTAGATTTTTGGTCCTGCATGGCCATTAGCATCCCCTTGTGGATCGATTGCCCATCGCGATGCATCTGCGCATACGTCAGCACCGCTTTTTGATCTTCGTTGGGTGTCAATGTCTTGTTATCCATTGCGAGGTCACTGGGAGCCAAACTAAACTTGCAAAAGTAATAGTTTAATAAAAAAAATCAAAGCGGCTAGACTGGTTGCGCCGAGCCAACAGAGGCAGCGGCGGGCTCCGCCTTGCCCGTCAGCTGTGACCACAGCTGGCGAATGCACACTCGCTCCTCGTCGTACTTGCAAGACCGAAGAGCATCTTCTATTCCGAGGATGCGCCGGGCCAGCTGTGGCGCCGGAGCACGCTTGGTCGAGACGAAAAATGCCACGTTTACAAATTTGGTGACTGTTTTCCCGTCTGGTTGGCGGTACGTCAATGGATGACTGCGTGAGGAGCTGCCGGGAATCACTGTTTCCATCTGTTGTACAGACAGCGGGATGATGTATGGCTCCTCTTTGTTTTTGTACTCTGGAAAGAAGCGTCCGCGCGGGTTTCTGTGCAGCACGAAACGGGACTTTTTTTCATCCTCGGTATTACCGTCCGTGTGCATGATCACGCGCATGCTGGAATCAGTGGCAGCCGCCGAAGTAGGCACAAGCACCCATAGAGATGATCGCGGCACCGGCGTGGCGTGCTTCGGCTTTCTCTTGCTCTTTGTCTTCACCTCATTCCATTTGTCCTCTTTATTGGATAGAACTTGCTGCTGCTGCTGAGCCATGCGGAGTCGAGAAATGAATGGATGTTGGTGCAGATCACCCCATTCTCGTCAATAGATGCGAAAACCGACAGTGGCATTATCATCGAATAGTACTATCTTTGGTTGCCTCCTGTTGTGTGCAGACGAGATCTCAGGTTTTACCAGTCGAATAACGTTTTTTTATTTAGTAGTAAAGGTATTCTTGAACAGCATATAATTAGAATTCTCCTTAATGGGTTGTTCATCCCAGATAGCAAATACAATAGTGGAAAAGTGACCGCCGTAGATATCGACTGCTTCTTTATAGAAGCGTACAATATCGGGTGTCGGGTTTTTGAACACCCCACAGCCAAGAGCGCCCAGGACCAGATGCTTCTGTCCAGTTGAGGCTGCCAGTTGAAACACGGCCATAATTTTCTTTCGCATGTGCAAGGCGTCGGCTTTATCGGCGTACGTAATACAGGGGAGCTCGTCGGCATTGCGTACTTGCACCAATGTTGTCGGTGGTCGACGAATGGCGGCTACGGTTAATAGGTTGAATGTAAATTGAGACGATTTAGGCAACGAATCGTAGTTTTGCTGCCAAGACGCGCGCAGACGTCTGACTCCGAGGGATAAAATCATCTGGTTTTTGTCAAAGTACGGACCACGCTTTTCTAGCTTGTGAAATGGTTCCAGAAACGCACACGCGTCGGACTGGAAAAACAAACACTCTTCTTGTGCCTCCGCTTCCTTTGCGCCAACCGCCGCCAGGTTTGAACTCGCTCGCCATGTTCATAACCAGCACATCATCATCGGTGGGTAAGGATACTGTTTTGGTATCACTTGCAGGAGCCGCCTGTTTCTTTTCGTCTTTTGTATCAACAGCAGCAGCAGCAGCAGATGAAGTCTGCTGTGTGTTGATTTTGTGTTGCATGACCAGCGCCGCTGCGTCGAGAGTGTCGCATCGCAAAACGGATACAATGGTTGAGTTGGTGATTGGTTGTTTGGTGATTTTGTTCTCGGCGAGCTGGTTGATGTTGCAAAACTGAGACACTCGTTTTGGGGGCGGACCCTGGCCTTTCACCTGTTGACGCACGAGAGCGGCCAGTGCAGCCAGTTCGTTCGATGTTTTGAATTCATTGTCCCACTGGCGTTCCCAGTATGCTTGTTTTTCTTCAAATATGTTGCGGTACAAATTTTTTTTCTCGTCCAGAGAACTTTCTTTCTTGGCCATGATGAATGCGACGGAAATGTCTTTTACACTATTCCAAACAGGTACAATGGGAGAGAGAAAATCGAACAAGACTCACAAACCACAGCACAACGAGCAGCACCACCAGGATGTGGTGTTTCATTCGGAACGGCCACCTGTCTAGTCTCCTACCAAGCCAATAACAGCTAGTAAAGTCGTTGGGTGCATGCACCCAACCCATCATGCCCTGCTCTGGGACTTCGTGAGTGTCAGGAACCAAGGCGGTGCATTTTTTAAATTGCAGCTCAACCATGCTGTGCCGGCCATTTTCAATAAATTTGGTACTTTCGATTTTCATTAAAAACCCGCGGTATTCCCAGACCTCGGACAGATGCAGAATAAACCAGCCAAACACAATCAGTCCAAAGAGCTTCCACACCGTTTCGAACTGCATACTTGCGATCCACAATGAACTTTCTAGAAGGGAGTTTTACTTGTGTTTTTCCGCAATCTCCATCTGTTCAGGAGAGAACAGATGTTTTTTTAATATCTCGATCGTCGATGGAGCAAGATTATGGCATGGATTCAAGAAAGATAATGCGGTGCACCCCTCGTCTGAGTTATAGACGCTGGCCATGCCCGGGACCAGCAAAGGATGGATCAGATTTTTGTGGACCGTTCGGCACAAAAATGGACTCATATACCTCCGAAAGAACGAGTCGAGTCCCCACGAAGCGTGCAAATTGTAGAGCCATGCAAGCAAATGCATGTGGTTGTTCTTGATCATGCGATGTGCTTCGTCAATGATGCGGTTCCAGTACCAAATGTGAAATGCTTCTTTGCTTGCAAATTGGTTTTTTTTGCCCAAAAACACTCCCGGTACAACGTAGTTGTCCAGTGTATGGGGATTTTTGTTTTTCTCGTCTCCAAGTTTGTGATCGTTCAGATAATCAATCAAAAAGGCGTCCATCAGCTTGCACCAGTACTTTGGTCTGCCCTCCATCATGCTATCCAAGGCATAGAGCTGGTGTTCAGCCGGTTCTTCTTGTTTCTGCACACTTTCGGCATTGTTGTTTTTGGAATCCATGGAAAACACAAAACCGGGAAACATTTGGTAGTAAAAAGGCGCCCGGAGGTAAATGATGGATAGATCTTTGGCTCGGACGGCTCGAGCTGCATGAACTTTCGATTCTTCAGACATGTTAGAAAACACAATTTTACTTATTTGGGGACTACTAAGACAAATTAAATTCTAGAGCCAGATGGTCAAACAAATTGAGCATGGTTGGGGGTCGATTGTCTCCGTCGCAGTACAAAACAACGTTCTTGTTGGCCGCCAGACACGCCACCTGAATGGAATGAGGAAGAACACTCGTTACAGGGAGAACGAAAAAAAAACAGAATTCGGAAAGAAATAGCTGTCTAGCACGCACCAGCGCATTCTGCCATTGCTCCGAGTGCACCACGCGCATTCGAATCGGTACGCGAGGAAGATGGCCATCTGGCAATTCCTGGAGTTGGCAATTGTATGGAAAGAATACTGTTGCGGGCAGCGCAGCTGCCTTTGTTGATCCACAGGCCAGCGCCTCCATGTCTGCCGGACGCACTATCATCGTATTAGTGTCGTGCTTTTTGGCCATTCCCTTCTGTTCCCAGCGGAGGGAAGCGTTCGATTTTCTTTTGTCCGCCAGCGAACTGATGAGTTGTTGCGCGTCTCCAAAATTTCTCCTGAAAGAAAAAAAACGTAAACATTTGCAACGCAGACCACGTATGCGCATATTCGTACCAATCAACCACGTATACTTGATGCTCCGGTCGATTGAGGAGTAGCCAGATCAATCCATAGATGTGCAGCAAATGAATGTCGTTCAGGTAGTCGTGCTGAACAGAAGATTGATGTTGATGAGACCCACACAAAAAAAAACAAAACAGACAGGACCTGAACATCTTTATCCACATTTCCTCTATGGGCGACGCGATTGTGGCAGAGTTCTGGCGTGGAATGTAGATACAAGACCTGAAATGGTTCTGATGCATGAAGCGTCCATGAAATGAAAGCAAACGAAACAAGAGGATGTACCTTGTTCACAAAAAAGGCGCGTGCAAAAACGCCCCGCGCAAATTCGCCAACATACACCACCGCTTCTTCCTTGGTGAACGAATCGTCCAGGTACTGCTTGATAGCAAACAACAGATCACCCTGTAAAGTGTAAAGCGAGAGAAAAACAGGTGTGTTGCGTTCTCGAAACTGCGTGTCAAAAGAGGTATGTGCACCTACCATAGTCGATCTGTCCAGTAATCCTACCGTTCTTTGGTCCGCCACCGATCGTCTCATGTGAATGAGGTTATCGATGCGACGTTGGAGGGTTGTCAGTTGCAGCGTCAATGCATACCGTTTGTGATCTGAGTAGAACAACTGCAGCAACGTCGACGAGATTTCTTCGAACATGACGCGGATGGGTTGTTGGGTGGATGCACACACCTGGTTTTGCAGGGTCAAACACAAGGTGCTTTTTCCAGAAGAGATATTCCCTTCCACTCCAATGATAACGCCGGGATGCCAAGAATCGGTCACCAAAGCAAACAAACAACGCCAGGCATACCATAGGAACAATGTACAGGGCCGGCCATAAATTCGGCAGCGATTGCCACGTGTCGTCCGCCAAGAACGAAACATTCATCATTATCATCATCATCATCAAAAAATACTTGCGTTTTACCGATACGGGTAAAGTAAAAAAACACAATTTGTGAAAAAACGATACTTTTACACGATTTTTTATTTTATCTCGAATAAAAGGGACACAATAAGAAAAAATGGAGTTTCTGTCAGCTGATTCGCTCCGACGAACAGTGCTCGAGTGGAAATCTTGGGTTGGAGCACATGTGTTTCCGATGAGGGACCTGTTTGTTGAAGAACTCGCACGCGCTGTTCCTCGCAGCCCTCTTCTCGATGCCAAGATTCTCGAGTGTGCGTGCTACTGGTTGCTGCACACCGACGAGCAACTGCGCATTGACCAGACCACTGCGCGGATGATCGACGAGTACATTCTGTTGTACATTCTGTTGTACATTCAGAAATCTGTGTGTACTGAGCTGAAGCATCTAGTGGCGCAGTACGAAACGAACCCAGAATTCGATCCGATCACACTTCTCAAGTCTGCTCCCAAAGTCGTTATGACCAATTTTCTGATCCAGCCACTGCACAAGTTTTTGATCGAGCTGAGGAACGAAGAAAAGGTTGGCTTTGCGACTCACTCTTGCTCACTTGTTCATGTCTTTTCCTTTTTGTCGTTACAGGTCCACACCACAAAACAACAAGAAGAAGAAGAAACACATGGGTCAACAAAAAACGTGTTTTCGACTGCCGCTGATACATGCGATTAGCGATTTTTTGAATAAGCGTTTTAACGTAAAAATAAAAAAACAAATTATTTATTGTCTTTCTTTCGGAGTGCATCGACCAGCGATGGCAGCAAGTGTTCGGAAAGTGGTCGGCCATGCACGCTGTCGATGATGTTGATTTCGCATAGTGTTTTTGAGTGCGTGGATTGCAGAAGTTTTCGGAAAACCTGGTCGTATTTGGCAGAAGGAAAAGATGCATAAAAAGCATGCAGAAAATGCAGCAAAAACCCAATGCGGACAAAATAGGGCGCCTTGCATTGCGTATGGTACGTCAAGTCAATGATCGCAGGCGGGTCTTGAGCATCGCCAATGACATGGTAATAACACATCAGCCCACTTTTGTGCCACAACTCGGGAATCAGTTTTCTGGCGACTGGGATAGGCACGATTACTGATATCGCAGCGCGAGCGGAATACTCAAGGTGGTTTATTGGTTGGTTTGGAAGAAGGGGATACTTGGACGAAATGTCTTTACGAGGATCGCGCATACGATGTGTTTGTCGGATAAGCAAATGTTCTTCGACCACATCTTCGAGCACTTGGTCAGATGGCTGGTGAGATGCGGGCCAATGGTGCTGCATCCCATCGTTTACGCTGACCACATAACATCCGAGTTTGTACATGCTTCTGCAAACATGCGAACAGTCGATGCGGTACTTTTCCGGACTACTATCGTGACAAAAATGTTTATCCTCTTTGAGTTCGTTCAGATCCGAGTACCACTTCTTGTAATCAGCCAATCGTGCAAGGTTATGCGAATCGGAAACATCGGACGCGCCACTTATATCCTTAGTAAATTGTTTGTCTCGCCAAAATTTCTCAATCTCGCTGTGCACATCAGCGGACAAGTCTGCAGGTATCTCTTGCATCAAACGGGAAACACATGCCTCCAAACAGGACTTTTGATGACTCAAATCGTCTTCGATTTTTCTTTCGCCAACCAGCGCGTGTGCCTCGACTACTGCTTTTTTTATTTCCACAACCACTTGCGCGGCGGAAAGGATGTTCTGATTTCCTTTTTTTTCGTCTTGCTTCGCATCCTGTTGCGGTGGTTCGCTCGACTGCTGCGGATTGAGAAAATGGATGACGCAAAGACGAACGCAATTTGCCGGCACAGTTGTATATATGAAGTTGCTGATGTATGCAAAGCTACAAGACGCAAAACCGTGGTACGCTGCCATGGAAATATCTTCGGACCATTTTCCCTCAACTGGCAGGAGCAAGGTGTGTGCTGGTGGAAGCCAGTTGAACGGGGCCTTGTGCTGGTACAAGGCAAAGACGGAAAACTGATTCAGTTTGCGGCAGGCGTTGTTCGCCACAAGCTCCGGTACCCACACAAAGTGAAAGCTGGATTTGTGAACTTGACGCGAAATCACTTTTACTTCATCGAGCTCCATGGTTTGTGAAAAAGTTTATTTTTTGAAAAAAGATTGCTTTTTTTACAAAAAAGAATGGACTTTTGTTTGTCACTTGTTCTCATCTAACTTCAAGGATGCTTGCATAAACAAATCGTGTGCGGCGACCAGTTTGCAGTACGTCTGTGAGCGCAAAACAGACAACGGGTGCAGAGAGGGATCTACGCGCCGAATATTCAGCGACTGGACCGCCTGCGGATTCACTTTGATTGCACTGTCTAGCTTTTCGTTCAAAAACGCGCTGGGAACACATTGTATTTCGTCTGTGGGTGAAAAATGCTCCACACAGACGGGATATACATTCGCTAGCGGCGTTGGCTGAGCAGATGAAGAAGAGGAGGAGGAGGAGGAGGACAACGAAGAAGAAGAAGAAGAAGAAAAAGAAGAAAAAGAAGAAGAAGAAGGAACATCTTTTGTGGACATGATACCTAAGCCAACTTCATGTTTGTTGTCGACCTTTGCCTCGACAACGATCGGTACAAGGTCGTAGAGGAACGGTTCATGTTCTAAGCCGCGCGGTTGCAACTTTTTTTCGTCAGTCCGGTGACTGTACACCAGCTCCAAGATTCGAGCTTCCTTTCTTCGTATGGTTGTATCGAGTACTGCCGACTTGGTTTTGCTCGGGTGATCCACATCGTAGCACCCGTATTTGAACGCATTACGACACACCCAGCATCGTGGTATCACCAACGTTTGAGTTTCTTTGATTTGAAACTTGACAGAGTGCAACAAAATGTCTGTCTGGCCATCTTCGGTGATTACAAAATTTTGCAGGGATTTCTCACATCCACCTAGACAACCAAGCATGCCTGCCTGATCGCACTTTTTACACGTTTCGTTCAACCGCTTGGCATGCCATACTCGGTACTGATATCTGCCAGAATTTTCAGATTCCATTTCTTTTTTCTTCCACCCAGATTATTACTTTGTGTTCGTCAACCAAGCAAACATGCACCGATCAAATGAGTTTTTACGCATACTTTTTTTACAAAAAATCAATTCGCGACAAAAGCCCGGAGAGTGAGTCCGTTATTGTGTACGAAATGTACCGAGCAGAAAATCGGGCAAGAAGTTGGCAAATAAGATGTTGGCATGCACCTGCTGGTGATGAATCATATGCAGTCGTTTGATTTCTTTGTACATTGAAAATGAGTCCAGCCAGCTGTGCCGAAGGTGCACTTGCTCGTGAACATACACTTCAAGATAAAAATGCATGAGCGTACATGCAGAATGCAGTGCGAAAGGCAAAAAGGAGCACTGCAAGATAAACCGCGCATATAACGAAAGAAACAATAGAATCGGCACCGGATACATGTATGTATCGGCTTCTTCCCACATATTCTCGGTCTTGAAGATGTATGTGTCGGACTCGGGCTGGCTGGGTGGGTAATTCGTGTAATGATGTCCGATAACATGCGCGCGATGCCAAAATTTGGGAAACCGCCAATCGTGCGCAATACGGTGCACTCCATAAGCAATAAACGCGACACCATAGTACTGCGCAATGGTGTGCACCAGGTGAAAGTGCGTGAAGGGATACGTCAGCAAACTGATCAAGACCGATACGGCCAGGTTCAAAAGCGCGCTGGAAACAACGATGTGCATACCGTGCAAAATAACAACTTATTACCTAGTTTCATTTTTCGCGACCTATTCTGTCCAAAATAGTACCATCGACGGAGACACCCACCTCTTTGCTCTCGCACCCGACTTTCGCGGAAAAAGAGGCGTGCCATGGCTCAATTTTTTTTTTAATCGCACTCGTGAAGTGAAGCTTGCAAAACCCGAGGACAAGAAAAAGAATCCAAGTTCTGATAATAGGATTATCTGCCTACCCGCCAAAGAAAAAAAAATACGCTTTACTACCTGTAGCAAGTCACAAGTTGTTTTATCTATTAGCGAAGAGGGTTCCACGGCATGAACCATATTTTCGGTCGTGCCCGAGGACCGTGATCACCACCGTTCTTCGTCGCTGTACGGAAGATCTTCAAGATTGCGTCGGGAGAGAGACTTCCTGGAACTATTTTCATGCGCTTGATGCGCGTTCCATTCTTTTGTAGCCAGCTGAGAAATACTTCATGATTTTCCACTGGCTGGTATTCTATATAGTATTCGGGCTGAAGATCGAGGTCATAAAACTCTTTTGGTGGCGCGGATGCCATCCGGTACGATTTGATGTTTGTCTTATGCTTGTTCAATAAGGCTAAAGCCGCACTCCGATCCTCTTGTCTTATTCTTGAGAAGTTACATTTGACAGCGGTGCATTGCTGCAGCACGTTCGTGTCTTTCCATTCATTCACATTGGAACCGGAGAGGGTCATTTCTACGAATGGTACTTGGTAGGGCAGTGACTGGACCACAGATACAACACGAGTGCTTGAAATGTCCTTGATGCAAGAAAGTCTTCTCTTGGCTCCGTGAATGAGTTCTAGCTGTGCGTTCACAGGCATGTATTTGATATTATCGATCATTACAATTCGATCTTTGAGAATGTCCATCACCTTCGCGGTGGGCACGATCGGATACGGCACAGAAACGTACCACTCTATGTTTGCGTGGCATACATCGTGCAAAGGTTTCATATTATTCGAACGAATCAAGCTGACTGCGGTGGACGTTTCCGCGCTAACCTCCGGCCCAAGCAATTCGCATCATATGTTGCCCGTACGAACGGGACTGGTGCAAATGAACTTGGCGGATCTTGTTGATCTTCCTTCTTCTTGCAAGATCATCGAAGACACTTTCCTGGTCTTTGGCAATGAAATCATGTGGCAGGGCGAGCTCGATAATGAAGCGGTCAGCAACACCTCGCCTTTCTTGTGCGTTTGCCCGCTCGCTAAGTCGGCAATGACCAAACTCTCAGCCGAGCTTGTTAATCTTTTCGTGTGAGAATCGAGTCTCATTGTTTGCTAAGTAGTCATATCCATTTTTTAGAGTCTTTTCCACGTGTTGTTTTTCACATGTCGCAAAGTAAACAATAGATTCCGTATTTTTGGTTTTTTTCTTCTTAGAACACAAGAAAGGACAACCCATTCATTCGTCCGAACGGGGCGATGGGGAAAGGGAAACTCAATCAGTAAAACAACTGACACCATCCGATTTGCAAAAATCTTTTTACACTGGCTTTGTCAAAGAAATAATCCTTGGCGATGCAGTGCCAAATCAAACAATGGAGTGAAGAAAAACAAAAGTGGGGTAGCTGCCAACACCCGGCCGAATACGAACTGCGCCCGGCAGTGGAAGATCCCGCATTAAAACAATACTTTACGCTGGCGTACGGCAAAAAGCCTCGTGCCAAAAAACTGTGCGCCGAGCACGTTCGTGTGTTTACCGCTGTTGCTGATGAGAAAAAGAATCGAGCAGGCGGAGGGGGCAACACATGCATTGAACAGAAAACATTTGAAAATGTGAGCGAGTCGGAAAAGTGGTGGATGCGAGCCAAGCCGCAAAGCGTCCCCAGCGGCTCCAAGCTGAATCCGTATCACATTTGGACATTCGTGTCTTTTGTGCATCGCGCGGCCAAGATCGGCAAAGAGGCTCCAACGACAACAAACGCACTTGTGAAAAACGGGCAGCTGGAACTTCTGAAGAAAGCGCAAGAAGCGGTGGTGAGTGCCCTATGGGACCATAATTTGTCTCCTATCCTCAAGAATCCGAAAAAGGATGGAGAACCAAAAAAAGAAACAACGGATCGCTTCGATAAAATGGTCCGCGTATACGGAAAAAACATGAACGCTATGGTGACTGTCGTACTAGATTGCATGATCGATCCCAAGTTTCACGCCGATTGCAAACGCGTCATTCCCAGTGGCATGACGACCGAAAATCAGGTTAAAACACTCTTCAAATCCACCCCCATTACAGAAATGCAAGAGAAACTCATGCCATTTGCCAAAAGCTTATGCCCGACCTCGTCCAACTGGTTTGGCCTGAAGCAGAATCCAAGGTGTCCCATGCACGGAGCTATGGTGGTGTCCTATGTTGTCGCAGCGGCCATGGTCTGGGCACACACAAAGGAACCGACGCCAGACTGTCCAACTGACGAACAACTCAAACCTCTAGCCCAACTCGTGAGTTGTTGGATGGCAGATCTAGCCTTTTGGGACGAAACCAAAGCGTGTTCGTTTGTATACACAATCTAAAAAAATATACTAAAAATATCTCTTAATCGAAAACTTTGTGGCTCATACACATTCCTTCTGTCAGCCAAACAGCACCGAAATCGGCATGATCCTCACAATCATTTTCCACCCAACATCTTTTTATTTCTGGCTGTGAGACCACGCAAAGATATCTTGTCCGGCCTGCGATCCGTCATCTCCGCGCGCAACCAACCCGACCCAAACATGTAGAATAGGTACAGAAAAAGAAATTTACTGTTGATTCCTTTGACAGGTTTCAGTCTGCAGAGACACTGGTTGTCTTGCACGAGAGCCCAAGATACTTGTGCGCAAGAGCGCCAAACAAGACTTCTTTTCCTTGTCTAGCAACCCAAGACGTACAATGAAAGGCGTAAGAGATGTGAAACTCTGCTGCTTTTTGTTCTTCGCATGCTGCTACGAATTGTTGCATTTTCTTTTCTTTCGTCATTGCATTGCGCTGTTGCGTACTGTTCCGTTTACAGATTGTGCGAAAAGATTTTCTGGCACCTGGCAGTTTTTCGTCTTGTATGTCGTTGGTCCCTTTCCATAAGGCGTCCAAGGGTTGTTTGCAGTCAACCTGGGTACACATTTTGCCTTCAGAAAGGTGTTTCCGACAACTTTTATGAACAGGAGCTTGGTGCTTTCCGGCGCAAGTCACAAACGGTCCGGGCTTGCTGATCTTGACCTGACACACGGCGCACTTGCTCATAGGGTATTTGCTATTTGTACAAAAATACTCAAGATTATACTTTTTTTATCGCATACGGAAACTTTCGGCCATCGCAAAAATAAGCAAGGGTTTTTTAATAAAAATCAATTTATGCACGCAACCATGCAAACCAAAAAAAAACAGTCCAAAGTATCGACTGAAAAAGAAAGATTTCGGTGATCTACTCATCAATGTATTCAATCCCGCGTTTATATCTTGTACCAAAAGGGGGAGGGGAAGGAGAAGATGAACTTAATGCTGAAAAAGATTCGCGAAACCAAGGGTTCGTCGCTTCTTCCGCTGCAAAAACATCGGGCACAATGGGCACAAACAGGTTTTTGGCCAAACATCGACAGGATTTCCATGATAGCGAACAGAATGCGTTGTCGTCATGGAGTTGATACTCCTTTTCAATCGAACTGGGAAGCCATCGCCTTTTCACAAGTTGCAGGTGGGAAAAATGATGTGCCACCGGTTTATAAAGATAAACACGCATTTTGTGTCTCGCATCATACATTTTCAGATCCGTATCCAAGTCTTGCATCACGCTCGAGCGCACAACTGTTGCACGATGCATCCACGCCCAAACAGCGACTGCACTTATGTGAAGGATTCCAGAAATGCGACTGTCGAGAGACGGAGATGATGACGACGACGATGAAGAAGAAGAAGAAGAAGATGACGACGATGAAGACGACGTATCGTCTTGAATCGAGAGTCGAATATGCAGCTGCAAGTGCCAAGGTAAACGTATACCGAGTAATTTACTTGCCGTAATCAGTGCGACGTGCAGTTTTTCACCATTAGTTGATGCGGGTGGAGAAGTAGTGGAAACATCCTTTGTGTTTTGCGTTTGACATCTGGATGGACACATAAAAGGATCTTCACAGAGAGTAATGCGATCAGCCTGGGTTCGAAGATATTTACAGGCGGCTGTTTTTTGAGTGTCGGAAACGAGCAATATGATTCGGGGTTGGGTTGTAAGTTGTAAGTCGGGGTGCGCCAATGCTTCAAATACTGCGCTACCCCAGAGGGAAACAGACCCGCCCATTCCCACAATGGTTTTGATCATACTGAGAAAAATAGATTGATAAGATGATCCAATAAAATCGAGCAATCGCGAGCTGGCGGCGGTCACCAACGACTGATCGGGCAGTTCAAGAGACTGTAACGGTGGAGCGTGAGGATCTGTGAGGGGTGGGTGAGAGCCACTCATCACGTAGAGGCATTGCGGTAGCTGTTCCAGTGCTTCTGCAATTGCTAAAGGCTCTTGACTGTTACTTGCCATCGAATAACAGTAATAAAGAACATTGATTAGTCGATCTTCGGTGTCAAGTGCAAGATTTTTCCAAAAATAATGCGCTGTAGTCGCTTGTTCTTCAATATACTTGATGGACCGCAATGTCTTCTCAGTTCTTTGAAAGACGCGCTTATTCACCGGCAATTTATTTTCCGCATCCCACACGAATCCCGCATCATCGAGACGATGCAGATCATGCAGAAAGTCCAGAAGCCAGTTCATGCCCAAGTAAAAGGCAATATCAAACACCGCCCGAATAGCAATCTTGATCATCTCGTTTTCTGACATGTCCGTGTCGCCCGCCGCAGCAAGAAACCAAGGCAAATCTGTCCATTGAGTGTTCGCAATAAAATCACACAGCATTTCGACCAATGCTTTTTTTGTTGGCGTTGTGTGCACATGCAGACCGCAAACTTGAATCAGTTGCCAAACTTGTGCATAAACACATGAAATCACTCGCTCGGGGAAATGGATCATGAAGGCAGGAGGAGGAGGAGAATGATCCTGGTAGGCCTTTATATCAAAGCAAGGCGACCAATGCCATTCCACCGAACCCACTGCCAATGTTTTCGCGTCCAAGGGCCAGGAAGCCTGTTTATTCTCCAGTTGGGCAGCTATCACATCAGTAAACGGAGGACCCGCACCATCCTTGTCGTCTGGATCTTTTTCACTCACAGCCATGAGTGTGGGTACAACCACTCCGGGAAAAATGGACAATGGAACGGCTTCGATCTTGAGCTTCTGTGTTTTTCGCTTCTTCAGCAAAGGCGCAGAGGAAGAGGAAGAGGAGGAGGAGGAAGACGAGGAGGATTTAGACTCAATTTCATGAGAAAAGGATGATGATGCAGAGGTAGACATGTGCGTGCCAAATTCAGAGGAGTGGAGGGAAAAGTGCACCTTTATTAAAAAAGTTCACTTGTCGATAAAAAGTTGCAGAAAATAATTTTACGTTTCTTTTCCAGATTTGAAGCGGAATATGAGCATTGAAAAAGCATTCAGCGACTTGGTGAAGCACATACTGAATGGTGGTGATATTGTGCCTGAATTACTGATGGAACTCGCAGTGCGCCATCATGTCTCTGTCGCTCTGCTGGTCGACTGTATCTCGAACCGACTGTCGTTCGATACCTCCTTTCTACGCAACCACTCGATCAATGGAAGAAACGCGATGCGCATGCCGAGTCTCGTATTTTACGCGACCGAGGCCAAGAAAGCGTGTGCACAGTTTCATAAATCACGGAACATCGTCAATCCCGGCTACCTGCTGTTGCGGTATGCATCTGCGTTGCTACACTTCGACCTGACAGTCGGTTCCTTATTCAAAAAGATCCGGACCGCTCTTTGGTCGTTTGACGGTGTGCCGGTAGAAAAAGTGGCTGAGAAAGACCGAGAAGCCGTGACGCGCGCTGTCGAAACCGCACGCAATCATGTTCAAACCAAGCATGGCCAAAGCGCGTCGGGCAAACTGATCTTGCAGTGCTTGCTGGTTCTGGATCACATGGTTCGTGCCATGCCATCGCTTCCAGCGGTTCCGACCGTCAAGCACAGCGAAAACGGATCCATTGTCCGTCTTTTGTGTGATTTCGCAGACTCCAGAGTACTGAAGATGCTCGCAGAAGAAAAACTACAGGCCCATTCGCTCGGGACGGCAGAAAGGCACCGATTGCTCAAGTTCATTGGACAGTGCATCACCGACTGTTCGTTTCCCTTATTCTTGTCGTTAGATTACACCCGAGAGAATATCGTTTTTTCTGAATCGGCGCTGGTTGCGGCATGCAAGAGTTTGTTATGAAATAAAAAAATTACTTATTGCCAAGAGATGAGGTGGTGGTGACCAGAATTCACTGAACACAACAACACTGGATAAAAGGTTGAATGACATATTCTCGGTTCCTGAGAACACAATGCTTTGTAGACATTTTTTTTTGCGTTGCACTCTGGGCAAGGTCAGCTGTCTGCATATGCATGCGGATTGGCGTATGTATGGTTGAGTGCGAACGAAACATTGTTTGTTTCTCCCATAAGAGTATGCGCGCACAAAATGTGGTGTAAAGATCTTTTTTTTTTGTGCGTTTGATCCTGGGCCAGGTTACCTATCGAAGGAGCATGTTTTGTACAAATTTCTTTTTGTACTTTGTACTTTGATTGGTCACAAGAATTTTAATGCATAGTATAAAAAAAATACAAGCTATTTTGCAAGGAGAGTCAAAAAAAAGCGGCAGGTAGAATCACTTGTCTGCTTCGGCAGGAGGCTTTTGCTGGTAATGCAGGAACTTGAAGAACTCGCCCAGCATATCCAGGTTGGTGGTGAGCAACTGGCTGATGCGTGTGTCCATGCCAGGCTGGCCGGGATTGATTTTCACGACAATGTTCTTGAGCAATTTTCCTATCTCGTCCAATGGATCGGTGTTGTTTTTAGCGTCTGCACGCTTTTTGATACCCCCAGTGGATGTCTTGAGTTGCGGGTACGCGTCGCAGAGAGGAGTGGTCATGTCACCATCGTCTGCTTCTTGGTTCCTTTTGGCAGCAGTGGAAGAGACGCGAGATTCCATTAATCGATGAAGAGGTGCAGGAACAGAAGTGTGATGATGAACAAAATGAGACAGACTCGCGGTGTCGCTTTTGATTTCGTCTGCCAAACCATCTTTGTTGATGTCAACCAGCAAGGATATTGGAATGACAAATTTGGCGACTGCAAAAAAAAAGAAATACAGTTTGTCCCACATCATCATATCATGCTAGAGACATCAAGCAAAGAACCTGGAAAATCCTTGTAGTTAATCATGGCTTGATCTTCTTGAGAAGCGAGTTTGGTTTTGGATTTGAGTCTGGAGTCATTCATCTGGAAGATCTGCAAGAATAAAATTGTAAATTTAAAACACAAGTGAAGTTTTTTTTGTAAAATCACTTTTTGAAAATTCACTTTTTTCTCTCACTCTTTGGAACACAAAACCAAGGCAAAAATGTTGAAAATTGCTGCTAAAAATTCCAAAAAGGAGCATGCAAAGCCCGAAGTAAAAGGGCAATCACCCCAGAAGAAGCAAAAGGTAGTCACTCCGTTTGTCGTATTCGATGGTATCCTTTCGATTCAGTTTCTGTTGTCCTCTTTCCTATTCTAGAAAAGCGAAGAAAAGAAGGAAAATGTGGAAAAGAAGGCGGTTGCATCGAAGCAGGAAGAAACGAATGCGGTCGAGTCCAAGCAGGAAGAAAAGAATGTGGTCGAGTCCAAGCAGGACCAGAAAAGTATCGGTGTGGCCAACGCCAGTCAATCGAGTGTACACTCCTTCATTTCTTTTTGTCCATTTTGCGTCTATTTGATGACGCTTGTCTTTCAGGTGAATTGCGATCTGGTTGCGTTTCTTTTCTTGGCAACGCAACTGCCAGTGTTGTATTTCGATGATGAGTTCGAAATACCTCTCACCGAGGGAGGTGTTGCGCGTCTTGCAAACTTTGCTGAGCGAAGTTTTCATTGCTCAATTGATGATTCTGAAACCCATTCTCAAGTCTGGGAGGAGGTGTTTGTCGATGAAGAAAAACCTCGCACTGCTTACACTGTAACAGTGGCTTTTCTCGCGAATGCCATGTGTGTCGCTGCAAATACCAGTATGAAGTTTTTTTTTATTTTCTTACCCAAGCTTTATGTTTATTTCTATTGATAGTTACTTCGGAAGGCACCGTGCTGAGTGACAACCTTATGGATCGTATACTGCGTCTCTATCCCGAGTGGAAAAAGAAAGCCGCTGGTCGTTTGCGTTTCCCATTCACCGAAGAGTTGTTAGCGCAGCTTGGTCTGACCTGGAAATGGCAAGACCCAGAACTTAACCCTTACGAAAGAGTTGGCGATGATGAGGAAGTTGTTGACGATAGCGAAAGTGACGATGATGATGACAATGACGATGACGATTTGGACGAGAAGATCGCTAAACATGAAGACAAAATCATAGAAAAACGCAGTGAGCGAGCCGACCGTCACAAGCACTTGATCATGTACGATGGATCGTGGCCTCGTTCCAAATCAGAATCCAAAAAAGACGAAGAGGAATTGCTTCTTGGATGCGAAGAGTCTTTTGAAGAGCACGTTTGTCGCGCTTATATTGTTTCTCTGGTTGCGCACAACCATTGTGTGCTTTCCAAAGAATCGGAGAAGTTCAAGTTTTTAGTTGAACGAAAAAAGTCCATGGAAGCTAAACAGAACCCTGGCGGTAGCGATAATGTTTGTCATTGTTCCGCTTGCAAACCCACTAGCTTTAAGGCACAAGCCCATCCGGACTCTGAACGTGCTCGTGTGTTCCGCTTGCTTTTTGATGATTTCTAATTGTGCTTTATTACGAGTCGTTTTTATTTTTCACCCGAGTAAAACAATGTTGTCAATTTCTGAATACGTCAAGTCAAATATGTATTTCACAATAACGGTAGTATAGCCTGGCATAGGCGATGTCAGCTTGTGAAGTGTTCCAGTCGATTAATCGATACATAAAAAACAAAAGAAGCAAATAAAGATCGGAAG